>Ga0247840_10005878_pt1 | contig 18088 bp, 12 predicted proteins | sample LaCruzMarch2015__FD_192404 | JGI IMG/M metagenome (GOLD analysis project Ga0247840, IMG submission 192404) | Freshwater microbial communities from meromictic Lake La Cruz, Castile-La Mancha, Spain - LaCruzMarch2015_17m | ecosystem: Environmental > Aquatic > Freshwater > Lake | place: Spain... | reverse complement strand
CAGCTGCTGCTTCTTCTCTTCTTTTACGCGCTCCAGAAACTTCTACAGGATGGTCTTCTTCTCTGTGCTGTTTACCACGAAGATCGAATACGATAGGTACGCCCTTAAAGCTATACTGCTCACGGAACTGATTGATCATAAATTTCTTGTAACTCTCAATCATGAGTTCTGGGAAGTTTAAGAAGACGACAAACCGTGGAGGATGTGTTGCTACCTGCGCCATGTAGTAGATACGAAGGCGTTTACCTTGGATCATTGGCGGATGGTATTTCTGAAGGACTTTTTCGATAAACTTATTTAGCTGACCGGTTGTTACACGCTGGCCTCTTTGCTCATAAACTTCTTTGATCAAAGGGAAGATTTGGTCAAGGTTTCTGTTCTCTTGCGCAGAAACAAATAGTACGGGGCAGTAGTTGAGGAATGACGCTTCGAGCCTGATGCTTTTTAAGCAGTGTTCCATACGGTAGCCTTGTACAAGGTCCCATTTATTGAACACGAGCACGCAAGCCTTACCTTGGGCTTCTATTTCATCAGCAATGCGCTTTTCTTGCGTTGTCATGCCATACATAGAGTCCATAACAAGAACGCATACGTCCGATCTTTCAATCGCTCTTTGCGTACGGATAGCTGCAAACTTATCAACAACCTCATGCTCCGCTTTTTTACGGCGTATACCTGCGGTGTCGATCATAGTATATCGAGTCCCTTGATGCTCTACCTGGATGTCGATGCTGTCTCTTGTCGTTCCAGCAATCGGGCTTACAACGCAGCGGTCTTCATCGAGGAGTGTATTTACAATGGTTGATTTACCAACGTTTGGTCTTCCTATGATAGCAACTTTTACTGAGCCATCAGATACTGCTTCTTCCTCTGGCCACTTGATAGGAGCGAAAGCGGCTTCTAAAAGCTCCGCTATCTGGAATCCTTGAATCGCAGAAACACCGATAACATCTTTCATACCGAGAGTATAGAACGGATATACCAGCTCCATTTGCTCGTGGTTGTCGATTTTATTGACAGCGAGAACTACCGGCTTTTTCGTTCTGTGAAGGATCTTAGCTACAATGTCATCCAAAAGAGTGATGCCGCTATGCGCATCCACTACCATGATGATGGCATCAGCTTCTTCGATTGCGATCTCAGCCTGTCTTCGTATCTCGTGTTGGAAGGGAACTGTAGAATCAGGATGGATACCACCGGTATCGATGATTTGGAATGGTTTACCAAAAAAATCAGCGTCTGCATACAGACGATCTCTTGTGATCCCCTCTGCTTCATCGACGATAGCGATTTTCTTTTTGCAAATGCGGTTGAATAATGCAGATTTTCCCACATTTGGACGCCCAACGAGCGCTAGCTTGATCATAGACATGAAAGGACCTCTCGAATAAAGGGGAAAGTATAAGGGAGAAGAAGAATAAAATACAGCACCTTCTCAGGATGTTAAATAGAAACTTTACAAACGACAATAAATAGATTTGATTATTTCCACAAAACCATCTGCTTTATTTAAAATAATTAAATAAATAAAACTTTTAATTAGAATACATTATGAGACATGGGGTATTTATTGTAAGAGGCCGACTTGTTTTTGAAAGCAAGATAGACACCTTAAATCCATCAGATTTAAGGTGTCTTGCCATTTAAAAGAATCTCTTACCGCTCCTGTAAAAAACCCATGCTTGATTCCGCACCTCGAGGTAAAGCTAAAAAAGAAGCTTTTAAATAATCTCCTGCTCCAAGCATAGAGCTAACCTTATGTAGATCGGAAGTTAAAATATATTCTTGACATATAGCCACAACACGTACAGTCCAGTCTCTAACACTTGCTTCAACTTCTTCATCGGAAACTGCTTCTCTTGCTTGTAAAGATTGATCATTTTCACAAATTTGAAGAGACATCCTTTCTGATGGTTTAACAATAACTATTTGGATAGGGCCATTAAAAAGTTTTTTAGCAATCTGTCTTGCGTCAGGAGCTCCTAGAGATTGAACTGCTGCTACAACAGACTGAAAAAGTCTTGTGATTTTTTCGTCATGAGCTTGCATAAAGCTTCTAAATTCTGGATCAGCTGCTATTCTTGCATAAAAAACAGCATGAGTTACTAATGCGGATTGAGGAAGTCTATCTGGAATTGGGCGTAGAGCGTTTACTGGTGCTGCCATGTTAGTATCTCCTTTGATTAATAATTTCAATAAAATGGGAGAGACTTTTAGCATGAACTCTTGTTTAGACGGAATCTAAAAGCAATGACAAATGGATTGCTCTCGTAGATTGTTCCAAAGACTTCTCCTTAAAAGTAGTCTTAAAAAAAGCGGCTGGAGAGTTTCTTTGGGAAACAGGAGAGAATCACACCTTTAAAGCCGGTGAGCCTCATCTTTTAAGAACAGTATCCATCACTCCAGCTTTTGGCTAGTTTGAGTGTATATATTCTTTTAGAAAGGAATCCAGTGTAGTCTGCTAGGTCCTGTATCATCGTTTCAGTATTCAATTGCTAGGGCTCTTGGGTTATAGAAATTCTATTACCAACAATTAGGAATGAATTTTTACTGGATAGAAACAAAAACGCTTAAGAAAGAGTAAGTTTAGGCTCTGACTCATGAAAGTGTACATTTACACGTTCTTGAAGAGCTTTTCTGGTACCGTGCGCTGTTATATCTTGAATACGAACCTTCTCTCCAAAATTTGGATCGGTGAGCAAGCACGAATCATAGCGATAGTCCATCAAAGGCTGCCCTTCTGATTTACACAGGTTATAAATAGCCTCATCTACTTTGTCCAGCTCCGATCGAGGCATATGTTTAAAAATGTAAGTAAGAGTTAACTCGCGTCTTCTTTAAGCTGCGCAGGTGTTGGATCTTCTTTGCTATCATGAGCTACTTGAGCCAAATTTCGTTGCAAGTTCCGCCCCCCCCGATTCATCATTGGCGTAAAGACCATCAAGACGTACAGAGATGTATTTAGAAGAACTATCTTGAACAACAAAAACAAGCTCAATTTAAGTATAATCAATAAATTTAAATTTATTTTTTACAATTAAATCAAATATTAATTTGATTTAATTAAAATCTAACACAGAAATGATTAATTTTAATTTTAAATGAAAAACCTAATAAACATAAAATTAAAATGAAATTAATCTCAACTCCCGATACTGTTTTTGATTTTTTTCTAAAAACAGGAGTTTTCTATGTCTGCTGTTTCATCAAGCTCCCCTTCTTATGCCTCTGCATTTATAAGTGGTACCCATATACCACCACTCAATTGGAAGGATAGGCCGGAGGCTCTTAAGAGCCGCATTGATTCCGCATTTGCATCAGTAGCTCGTGATACTTCTAGTGACTGGGGATGCTACAATGGCCAGGATGGTTACGATCTATGTGGCGCTGATGAATACAAGCTTATGGAATCCATTGTGCGAAGAGCACCTGCAGAACAAACAGACTTTTATGCTTTAGATATCGGATGTGGAAATTTTCAATGGGGAACAGGACTTGCAAAGCATTTTGATAAGCTTACTGATCTGCCAAGACCAATTAAAGTCCACATTATCAATGTACGAGGAGAGCAGCATCTTGGAGAGCGTGTTACTCTAACAAGCAGATGCGCGCTCTATAAGTTAGGAGCATTTAAGATCGAAGAGCTTTTTGAGCAGTTTAAAGCAAATGGTCTTGAGCTTGAAAACAAAGTAGATCTTGCTGTTTCTCGATTTACCTTCCGACATCTTGCAGATCCAGTAGGAACCTTTACTCAAACCTATGATCTTTTAAGGCCCGGCTCTGGCATCCTTTCTATCGATGGATTTTTTATGTTAGACCAAACAGACTCAGAGCACATTACTAGATACGATTATAATAAGAAAATGATCCAGCTCTTTGCAGATACCAAAGCGCGTTTTATATATCGCTACTTCGAGCATGCTCGCTCTTTAAGTCATCTTATGTCGCAGCGCCCTGACGACTCGAAATGTGAGTTACCAATGAAATATGAGGGATTACGCTCTATCGGTAGTGGCTGGCAGAACGATTCCGAATGTATGACAGTTTTTACAAGAGAGCCCCAAGAATCTGATCATAAAGAATCACTAAGTTATGAGCATTTAGAAAGAGTGTACCCACATAGTGAGCGTCAAGAATTCATTCAAGGTGACAAAGGTCTCTACGAATGGCTAAAGCAAAATCATATCATAAACTCAGCAGGGATTGTTCCTCTTTACGCAAGCGAGCTTCCCACATCATTACCAGCGCTTCATAGCGCAGTAATAACCGGTGATAAAGGAGCTCTTATTGGAGCCTTAGATGCGGGTGCCGATATCAACGAGTCAGATCCTCTTGGGAATACGGCTTTGCATCTAGCCCTAGAAAATAACCAATTTGAACTCTTCGAGATTCTGCTTGAACGTAAAGCTGATGTAAGCTTGCCAAATGGATTGGGGAAAAAGATGCTGCACATAGCAGCAAAATGTGATAGAGACGGCCAGTATCTTCGCAAACTACTAACTCTCGGCATCGATGTAAATTGCAAAGAAGCAAGAATGCTAGGGACTCCACTATGTAACGCGGTCTTTAGCGTAAACATCGTAGCTGTCGGGATTCTCCTAGATGCGGGAGCCTGTACAAAATACTTGGAACAAGAGCTTACAAAACCAGAATTTGCATCACTTCACTCTCATCCGGAACTAAGAAGATTTATTTTTATTCAAATCGACACCGAGGTACCTGTACCTAGAGGAGATTCTCTAGAGTTATGTGGTGAGGCCGAGGGTTTAAGCTGGGATGCAGGTGTTAAGATGACAAAAAGAAATGAAAAATGGAGCGCTCTCGTAGATTCTTCCAAAGACTTCCCTTTCAAAGTGGTTTTGAAAAAAGCATCTGGACAAGTCCTATGGGAAACAGGAGAGAATCACACGTTTAAAGCCGATGAGCCCCATCCTTTAAGAAAAGTCTGTATAGCTCCGGTATTTGGCTAGGAATAATTTTTGATACCCAGCCAAATCTCTTATTTCTGAATCGATTTGGCTGGGTATCGAGTTAAGCAATTTAGAATGAAGAAAATAAAAAGACGATTTCGTAAATGCGGACAAGAAAATTCAAGACTTTCTTTAAGCCTCGATATCTTTTTCGAGAGTCTTTACAAGCTGGATGAGCTCTTCACGTGACAAGCCCTTAATATGGTCTTGGTCATCGAAGCCTATCACACTCTCAAAAAGCTTGGTCTTCTTCTCTATGAGTTCATTGATTCTTTCTTCGACACTTTTTTTGGTAATGAATTTAAAGACCTGCACACCTCTACTTTGACCGATTCTATGAACACGATCTGTCGCCTGGTTTTCTTTGGCGGGATTCCACCATCTGTCGTAGTGTATTACGACGGAGGCGGAGGTAAGCTCGATACCCGCTCCTGCAGCTTGCAAAGAGGCTACAAACACCTCGCAGGAAGGGTCATCCTTAAATCTTTCTATCTCTTCCCTGCGATTTCTTGTGCTACCACGGATTTCAGCAAAGCCGATCTTATTCATCGCAAGGAACTTTTCAATCATATCCATCATGTCGAGATATTGAGTGAATACAACGACCTTTTGTCCACTCTCACGGGCTTCCTGAAGTCTTTCTACAAAAAGATCCCATTTGCCTGATTTGTATTTTAAGAAGTTATCGTAATCTTTGTTGATCATCGCAGGATGGTTGCAAATTTGCTTGAGCTTAGAAAGAATCGAAAAGATATGTACATACCCCTTGGAAGATTTCGGATCGGAGAGCTCTTTGATCAGCGTCTCTTTTTGTGCGTAAAACACATCCCTGTACATTTTCTTCTGCTCATCTGACAAATCGCAGTAGTAAATCTCTTCGATCTTCTCAGGCAGCTCTAAGAGAACCTCTGTTTTTTTACGGCGGAGGATAAAGGGGCGTATGATCCTTGCGAGTAGTTGTTTTTTCTCATCATCCTGGCTTCTTTCTATGGGGTTGACAAAGTACTCTTTAAACTGAGACTCGATAGGAAGGTATCCCGGAAGGATGATATCGAATAGCGCTTTGAGGTCGAGTAGTCTGTTTTCAAGGGGCGTTCCGGTAAGGCCGATCACCATGCGGCATTTCATGATTTTTAACGATTTATGAGTCTGCGACTGTATGTTTTTCGCATTTTGGATCTCATCGAAGACCGCTACATCGAATTCTATTTTAGAAAGCTCTTTCTTCTCGCTGCGGAGTGTACCATAAGAGGTAAGGAGTAGATCAAAGTCTTCTGCAAATGAGGTAAGCTTACGGTCCATGCCATAGAATACACTCACCCGGATATGAGGAAGGAATTTAGCGAGTAAATCTTCCCAGTGATAGATCACGGAGGTGGGGCATACCACGAGGAATTTTTTGTTTGTTCCACTATTATATGCCGCCGAGAGAAGAGCCATCGCTTGGTGAGTTTTTCCAAGGCCCATTTCATCGCATAAAAGGCCAGAGAGACCGTTGCAATACAGAAACCATAGCCACTTCAGTCCTGTTTCTTGATACAGCCTCAGCTCACTTTTAAGCCCTTCTGTATTCATGGCATCGTCAGCTTGCAGCTGACGGAACTCTTCGAGTAGCTCTCTACTCTTTTCATCTTTAGGAGCCTCGCCTTGCGGCTCGATCAAATCTTCAAATGCATTAAGCCGGATCCACTCAAGAGAGCTAAGTCTTAGCTGGCGGCCTTGTTTGAGCCATTGTTTTTTCGAGATCGATTTAAGCCAGTTAAATCGAGGCTGCTTTAAATCGATAAGTCCGGCTGCTGTATAGAGATATCTCTTGTTATCTTGAAGTCCCTTCCATAGTTCCACGGCATCGACTCTACCGACATCTGTCTCATAATCGAGATCGACAACCCACTTACCCTCTTTCGCTTTTTCATCTTTTTGCACTTCAGAGATACGAAGGTGGATCGTGCGAGCTTTTTTAAGCCTTGGATCCCATAGACGGATATAGGGACGAAGGGCGTCGAGCTCTGTGGAGATAAAGTAATGTTCCTGCTTTTTATCAAGAGTCCTTTCTTCTAAGAACCCATCCATAGGAAGCTGTATGGGCATCAAAGAAAATCCTTCTTTATCGACAAAAGCGAATTCGCCGAAGAAAAATACACGAGACTGGTCTACTTTGCTGCTATAGGTATAGTGAGGTTTGATCCTAATCGTTTCCTCTGTGCTCAGAAGAATATCGATCAATACCGAATCAATCGGACAGTTAGGAGCAAAAAAACCGGGCAGATGTTTTAGCTCCTTTATATTTTTTCTAATGAACGCAGCAACTTCTTCTTTAGGGATTTTTAGACCAGAGTATAAAGGAGAGCCCCCCTTTTCTTTTTCCTTCTGAAAAAAGCCTTTATTCGGAATATATACCCACTCGCCAAAATCCAGGATGCCGGCTCTTTCTTCTACGAGTTCAAAATGGGACTCAAAACATAGCTGAGTCACATCATCCACAAAATAATGAAGCTCAGATTCAATCGTCATAAGATGTGTTTGAAAGCCGTCATAAGAGTTAAGCCAGATCCTATGCTTATTTACAAAATCCCCCACTTTATCTCTTACGATAACTGTATTAGCAGCAGGAAATAGAGCATTTTCAATCTCATAAAAACCCATTTCCTCAACATACACCCACGAGCCGAAATACGCAGAGGCACCTCTTTGCAGATCTCCTGGCTCAAAAAGGTAAGAAGAGACACGCATCGCTTTATTTTGATCAAAACTCAAATGGTAACGAACGGAATAAGTTCCTTCATGAACCTTTTCCTCCAGCATTCGCTTGCGAAAGACAGAAGTATATTTATGAAGTACTGATGCGATCCTATCTTCATGGATCAGCCCTTCTACAAAGAACGCATCTCTTTTAATCGGAAAAAATCCAAGGCCAGGAACATAACTCCAAGACTCAAGCTCTATCCCTTTTTCTTTGAAAGAAGAAGGCTTACTTGCATCTTCTTTCAGCTTAATAGCAAATGTTTTTGCCCCTCTATCATAGGTAATACTTTGAATACTTGCATCGCCGGCCTCTTCAACATTTAAAGGTGATTGCACTGTTCTTAACGAAGGAATGATAGTGGGCCAGTTCGCTCGCGCGATATAAAATCCAAATTCTACTTCCGCAAAATGAACCTCTGCCCATTTGGGCAAATCTTTATCCGACTCTGGGAAGGTGATGGTATATGGCTCTTTCTGCTCATGAAGCCACATCCACCATTTAGCAAGATCCGACCAGAACGATAACTCATATTGCAAATTGTGACTTGGGCTCCCTTGCTTCCATAAAGAGAGCTCTTCTGGAGGAAGATTGAAAAACTTGAGTGAGGTTTCTTCTGTTTCTATAGGACGATTAACAATGATTTCAGAGAGTTTTTTCTTAGCTTGTGGATTCTTTGACTTTACATAGAAGAGTAACTTACCTGTGGGAGAGAGCGCTTTAAACTCTGCTTTACCGTCTAAACATTCCGTATTATATCCATGTCTTCTAGAGGCCATTTGGCAGAGCTGATTCCAAAAAGAGTCCCGAAAACGAATGTGAAGAGGTACACCTTCCTCGCCTACAATCAAGAGATAAGCAGCGGCTATATGTACACAAGATGTTGTATTGGATTCTTCAGAGCAATTGCAAAACCCATCCTTTATTGTTCCATCATCCTCTATCTGGAGAAAGGGCCAATAAAGAACATCTTTTTCTGCTGCGACCTCTGCCTGGTAGGTCCCTTCCGAAAAAGCAATACCTTTTACTTTCTTCGCAGAAAGTAATTTCTTCGCCTCTTCTAAATCTTTTTTCTTAAGGGAATCCTCTAGCATAACAATCTCTTTTCGATTCTATGGGAGGGCCTGCAGAATCATAGAGGCCCTCTATTACTGAGGATGCATGGTAAGGGGTAAGAAAGCAAGTAGTTCGAGAAAAATGAGAGCAACTAAAAATTTCACCTGTTAAGTAGGCTTCGCTTTACAAGGTTCTTCTTCCCAATCCTATAGGCAATTCTTTGGCAATTTCTTCTTCATAAGCAAATTGCGATTCTCAGTACTGAGCCATAAATCCTATTCCCCAATATCCCTCTTTAAGCTAGGATATTATTCCTTTACACAATCTTAATTAAGGAGCGGTTATGTCCATTATAACAACTAGTTTACCGACTGAGCTGTTTCCCGCTATTTACACTGTTGAAGGATTACAATCACTTAATGCTAAATATAGATTAGAAAGGACTGATGTGATTCTATCTTTTAGCACACTAGTACTAATCGAATTTGATAAGAGATTTAACGAAAAAAGATCTAAAGAATCACGAGCAAGGACAACTCCAGCACTTAACCTTATGTATAATAATGCTGAAATCATCAAAAAAATTCGAACAGTTGAAGGAATGTATTTCAAATTTTATCATTCTAGAGACACCCGAACTGTTATAGATCCTCTCACAGGCATTGTGTATGCAATAGCTAGACCTCATACTGGTGTAGCGCCAGTTCCTGCAGAAATACCTGCAGAAACAAGCCTTGAAAGACTATTGGCACTGATGAACAGGATACTCGACAGAGCTGTAGCATGGTAATTACAGGTGATGTAACGAGGAAGGGAAATCTTTCTTTTTTTAAAGGAACTGCTCTACAGGGATTCTCCCTTCGAACACACAGGAGGCGCTACCCACAAGCTCAAGCTCTTTACCACCTAGTTTAGAAGAGCTTACGTGCACCTCTAAGCATTCTTTAGAAAAAGGAATGATTCTTAAGGGACTTGGGCTATCCCACTTTTGGGAAACGGTAAGAGCGACTGCTGCTGCACCTGTACCACATGAGTAGGTCTCAGCCTCCACTCCGCGTTCATAAGTACGAACCCGTACAGATCCATCGGAACCGATTTTAGCAAAGTTGACATTCACCCCATGAGGGGCAAAAAGGGTGTGATTGCGTATTTTCCTACCGAGGCCCTCAACGTCTACTTGATCTAACTCTTCGACGAAGACTACTGCATGAGGAACGCCCGTATGAACGACGTATGCCTCTAAAGATTTGTCTTCGTGTTCAATCTCTACACCCCAATGTAAAACATGAGGCTCACTAAGTTTGACAGAGATCTTATCCCCTTTGATCTGGCACTCCACAGTATCGTGAGTGGTTTCTATAAGGAACTTCTCTTCGCGGAAGCCCAGAGAATGAAGGTAATGAATAAAGCATCTCATCCCATTACCACACATGCCGACTTCTTTTCCGTCAGCATTGAAAATCCTAATACGGAAGTTAGCACAGCTGGACGCTTGCATAAGAAGCAACCCATCAGCTCCGATCCCAAAGCGTCTATGGCATAAGTTACTTATGAATTTTTGATTCTCACAAGGGAAGAAAACGGCTCTATCATCAATGATGATAAAGTCGTTTCCTGCTCCTTGGTATTTAGAAAAAGAAAGAAACATATCCCTTTGCTGGTTACATCACTTCTTTATAAGAATTAACAACCTTGTCTAAAAGGCCAAACTCTAAAGCTTCTTTAGCGCTCATCCAAGAATCTCTATCGATGGCTTTTTCAATGATTTTTGGATCTTTACCAGTTGCTTTTACATATAGAGCAACAAGTGCCCCTCTTGTCTTGAGGATTTCTTTGGCTTGGATATCAAGGTCTGTGGCTTGACCACGGATGACTCCGTTGATCGAAGGCTGGTGGATCATGATTCTGGAATTTGGCGTCGCAAAACGTTTACCAGGCGATGCAGAAAGGCTCAAAATAGAACCCATCGATGCGGCAAGACCTGTAATCAGCGTCGTGACAGGCGAGGTGATCATTTTGATCTGATCCCAGATTGCAAAGCCGGAGTCTACAGAACCCCCTGGGGAATTGATCACAAAAGTAATTGGTTTACCCGGCTCTAGAAGCTCTAGGTACCACAATTTACGGATGATATCTTTTGCGCTTTCTCCATCGACAGCATCGGAGAGGAAAATACGTCTTGCTTTAAGAAGCGCCTCATCAATTTTTTCATCAAGAGGTCTTGCCTTTTTTGTCTTGTCTTCTTCTTCGTTTACAATGATCATTTTTTCTCCTTCCTGGTCTTTTTCGTGATTATTTCGATTATGGGCTTTTTTTTCAATCGATGATGATCTCTGGGTATAAAGGAAATTTTTTCAAAAGAGCTAAATTCTTCTCTTGCACCGACTGTAAAACAGACCCATCAATATGAACTTTAGCCCGGCTCTTCTCCCCCGTTTTTTCTACAATAGTCGGAGCTGTAGCTGACAAAAGCTCAACAATAAGGTCTGCGATTTCTTGCATTTCCCTTTCTTTCATGCCAAGGGTCGTAAGCGCTGGCGTCCCCATACGTATTCCCGAAGTGTACCAAGCTCCATTCACATCAAAAGGGATTGAATTACGGTTCACTGTGAATCTGGCTTCTCTAAGAGCTGATTCCGCTTGTCTTCCTGTCATACCGAACTTAGATGCGACATCCATAACAAGTAAATGGTTTTCTGTTCCGTTTGTAGTAATAGGAACCCCTTTTTGCATAAGACGCTCAGCTAACGCTTTTGCATTCTTAACGATTTGATGAGCATACGTTTGGAACTCAGGGGTATTCGCTTCCTTAAATGCTATAGCTTTTGCAGCCATCACATGAGGCAGCGGTCCTCCAAGAACGAGAGGACATCCTTTATCAACAACTTCTCTAAATTCTTCAGTGCACATAACAAGGCCGCCTCTTGGTCCCCGCAGCGTCTTATGGGTCGTCGATGTAACAATATGTGCAAAGGGAACAGGGTTATAATCGCCTGTCATGACCTTGCCAGCAACAAGGCCGGCAAAGTGGGCCATATCAACCAGCAGTACAGCTCCAACGCTATCGGCGATCTCACGCATCTTCGCAAAGTTAATGAGGCGAGGATAGGCTGAATAACCCGCGATTAAAATCGTGGGCCTTTCCTTTTTGACTTGGATCGCTAAAGCATCGTAATCAATGAGCCCCGTTTTTCTATCTACATCATATTGAACCGACTGCATCATTTTAGCTGATACGTTATGACGGAATCCGTGAGTCAGGTGACCACCCGAGTTGAGAGATAGTCCCATGACTTTTTGATTCATCATGAGCTTGCGGATTTTCTCATACTCTTCTTCGGTTAGCTCGTCGATACTTTTTTTACCAAGTGCTTCTACTTCTTTATTCTGCACTTTATATACAAGAATGGACCAGAACGCGACGAGGTTAGCGTCAGCACCTGAATGAGGCTGTACATAGACGTGTTCAGCTCCAAAGACTTGCTTGGCTTGCATTTGAGCGGCTTCTTCTATGGAGTCTACGTTATCACACCCAGCGTAAAAACGGTGCCTTGGGAATCCTTCCGAGTATTTATCAGTTAGTAGATTGCCCATCGCGAGCTGAGTTGCAAGGGATGAAAAGTTCTCCGATGCAATAAGCTTTAAGTAAGTACGCTGATCTTTGAGCTCTTGAATGATGGCATCTGCTACAAGAGGATAAGCCCCATGAATGTGATCTAATGAAGCGAGAAAAGCAATCCCTGCAGAGCTTCTTTTTTCTACAGAGACTTTTTGAAAATAGTGTTCGAGATAGTTCATAGATCCTCCTGCTTGCCGAAAATTGTGATTGTTGCATAAACAAAAAATCTCGTCGACCCTGAAGTGCCGACGAGATTTTTTGGACTAAAAGTTATGTTTTGAGTAGCTTTAGAATGAAGGTGTATATTGAATAGCTGCTCCACATGTTAAATGGTGATTCTCACCTGACTCGTAGCTTTGGTCATTAACAAGAACCTTGAATTCACATTCATTGAATGTCTGGGAAGGCTCCCACACCCATTCATCGGCTCCAATGTTTTTTAAAGGAATCCCTTTATCCCAACTAAGACCGGCTCCTCTGCCACGAATGAACAATATATTATTAAACCCTACATCATATTTAATAACCACTTTTCCGGGAGTTTTAGGCATAGGAGATTTTTTAACTTTAGTAGTTTTTTCTCCTTGCGTAGTATTTTTTCTGGCTGCTCTAGACACTTTACTCATATCGCCCCCTCATTTTTCCTCATTTTTCTCCCAAACCCAGCTTTTGTCAAATAGTTTTTATATAAAACGAGCATTTTATTGGATAAATGACTTTACAGGAGCATCTTTTCTCTTGAGCTATATTTCCCTACAGGGATATTCTTATCATTTCTGAATAAATTACCCACTTTACAATGGCGAGAAATCCATGCAAGAAGCACTTAAAGTCATTATAGACATCCAAGAATTCGACATGAAAATGATCCGTCTTATGCGGCTTAAAAAAGAAAGACAAAAAGAACTTCAGCAGATTGAAGCCCTACGCAAAGAACTACACCTACAGTTCGAAGATAAAGAAAAAGAAGTTGGCGAACTTGGGAAAATGATCATAGTCCATGAGCAAAAAATCCAAGAAGTCACTGCGAAAATCAAAAGAATCGAAACGCAGCAGGCTAACATCAAAAAAGCTGATGAATTCACTGCTCTGACACAAGAAATGACGACTGCTGAGAGAGAGAAACTTACTCTAGAACAGAAAGTATCCGATCTTGTAGACAAGAAAGTTGCAGAAGAAGAGCTTCTTGAAAAAATCAAGAGCAGCCTGAAAAATTCCGAAGAGAGCAGCCAGGCTCTTGAAAAAGAGATCCAAGCTAGCATCGAGATGATCAACGAGGAAGGCGCTTCTTTGAAAAAACAGCGCGATGTACTCGCTACTACTGCGAATACTGAAATGCTTACCATTTACGAAAGACTTCTTCGCAATAAAAAAGACAGAGTGATCGTACCTATTGAGAATCGTACATGCAGCGGTTGCCATATCGTTCTCACAGCGCAGCACGAGAACCTCGTACGTAAAGGGGAAAACCTCGTTTTCTGCGAGCATTGCTCACGGATTCACTACTGGCAAGAAGTTGAAGAAGCAGCTGAAGCGGCATCAGGCACAAAACGCCGTCGTCGCCGTTTCGCTAGCGCATAAGTTTTTTGAGGGAAGGCAAGCAATCGCTGCTAGGAATGAAAATTTTCTAGGAGAGGAAAGTCTGGACTTCACAGGAGCAGATACCAGTGAAAGACTGGGGGCCGTAAGGCTACGGAAAGTGTAACAGAAAACATCCCGTCTTTTAAGCTTTTAGTTTAAAGGAAAAGGCTGAAAATGCTAGTTTCAAGAACTAGCCGCACCTGTAGAGATACAGGGCGCTATAAACCCTATCTGAAGCAAGAAAAATAGAGCATATACTCCCGCTCCAGGAGGCTCTAAGGTAAATCGCTTGAGGACTTTGGCAACAAGGTCCCTAGAGGAATGATTGCTCTTTACCGCAAGGTAAATGACAAGATCCGGCTTATCGCTCTCCCTCATTTTTTTATTAAACCACTAGGTGACTTATGCTTCGCATCCTTTTTTCTTTCTTCCTACTCTGCGTACTTCCCCTTCATAGCGACCTTCTAAAAACCGAAGGAGAAGGCTATCTCGAATCAAGACACAATCAAACCATACTTCATGTCAAAGGCACGCCCTATGAAATGGGCTTCCAACATGGCAAGCTCCTGCAAGAGCAAATCGCAAGAAACATAGCGACTTATATCGATGCGCCTCAGGCGCAGGGTTCTGGCAAAGTATCCGACTTTATTAAAAAAATCCCCGAAGTACTCACCTTTATTCCTGAACATTTTAAAGAAGAAATGCAGGGGATCGCTGATGGCTCGGGACTACCTCTTCAAAAGATCCTCATATTAAATTTATTCCCTGAGATGTTCCACTGCTCCGGCATTACCGTGACAGGGAATGCAACAGAGGATCATTCGCTTTATCAAGTAAGAGTTTTAGATTACGGTATCGGCAAAAACTTGCAAACCACAGCGACACTCATTGTTGCAGAGCCTACAGGCGCACATTCATTCATCAATGTCAGCTATGCAGGCTTTATCGGTAGCATCACAGGGATGAACGAAGAGAAGATCTCCATCGGAGAGATAGGCGGATGGGGCTACGGTCATTGGGATGGTGTGCCCATGGCATTTCTCATGAGAGAGATCCTTGAAAAAGCCTCTTCTCTTGAAGACGCTAAAAAAATCCTCTCTGGCAATAAGCGTACTTGTGAGTATTACTATATTATAGCCGACGGCAAAACAGAGAGCTCCTTTGCAGCGTATGCTACAGAAAGCCAGATCCATTTTATTGAGCCAAGCACTACATATGCTTTACTTGCCCCCAAAGACCTTCCTAAAAATTACGATTCAAACGGCGATCATGACAAGTTTTTTCTATCAGACTGCTCTTTAATTACCAGTGAATACCAAACTGTCATCAAAGATAAAGACGGAAGAGTAGCAGCACTTGTTCATAAACAGCCAGACGACACTCTATTGCTTACAGGCTTCCCCTACGAAGAAAGATATCCAGTTCTCGCTGAAAGAATCCTAGCTTCCTATGGCAAGCTCGCTGTAGCTAACCTCATCGACGTCGTGAAAGAGCCCGTTGCAAGGCCTACGAACCTTCATAATGCCATATTCCATCCCAGCACTCTTGAGATATGGATTGCTCATGCAGGACCCAATAATGAGGTTGCCTGCGATCAAAGATACTATTACTTTCAAATGAATGAGCTTCTAGAAAGACAGCAATAGGCTGTATTTTAAGATAATCTGGATAGCCGCGAAAGCGGCTTTCTTCGAAATCGCATAAACTTCTTATTTTCAATATTTTAAGAAAACGCCTCTCTATCCAATATCTTCGATGCGGAGAATAATCCGCATAATCTCCGCATAAATGCGGAGATTAATTTTTTTTTAGGAATAAGTTGTCCTATAGAAAAAAAACGCTTAAGCAACTGGGTAAACACATTTAAGCTTTGCTTCTTTTTCAAAGCTGTCTCTAGCCCAAATAAAATCTGATTCTTGCAACCGACGGTAATGATTCGGATTGTCTTCTAAAGGACTATAAGTTCGCATAGAGCCATTTCTTGTATCTAGAAGAACACTTTTTGATTCAGCAGCTGAATTAATCAGAGGATCAGATGAAGCAACTGTGAGGACAATGCCCGTTATGCAGGAACTGACCCATTTCTTTATTGACTTCGAGGTCTGTGCAGAAATTTCATCTCCTATAATCCCTCCTTTAAGAGATAGATCAAATTTACCGCTTTTACCTCGCAGCATACTAGAGAGCTTAGAAACTATCCTATCTTTACCAACTTCAACTTCTCCAGCATGGCTAAAATGAGCTACAAAACCTATTCTAGCCTCAAGCTCATAACCTGCAACTATGATACAAGGTCCGGCTCCATAAGAAGCGATCAGTGGCTTTGGATCTTTGGCGTGAGAAAACACAACCTCGGCTTGAAATGCTTCAACAATCGAATCTTTCTGGCCTACAGATGAAATGATTCGAAAGAACAAAGCCTGCATTTTCTCCATTTCACCTTTTGGCTTAAATTGACTCTGTATAAAAGAGTCTATCGGAGTATAAGGAATGATTGCTGTCTCAACAGAGGATGTCATATTTTTCACCATTATTATAATTTTTAAATCGCGGAATTTAACAAATTAAATAAACTATGATTAACAAATCCATTATCTATGTACCATCCGTGAGCTTCAAGGCTCGCCGAACTTTTCATGAGACAATCAAAACTTAGCAGATTTACTTGCAGCTACCTCATATACAGAATCGAAATTACCTTCTAAAGGTAGACCAAGAAAACGTAAAAAGTTTCTTCCGTCTTTAAACTACGATCTTTTCACTGACCCAAAAGATTGCCCAAAGACCTTAGAACCTAAAGACACTACTGCACCGAATTCTTCACGTAGCTTTCCTATCATCTCAGTATTGGCTCCACCTAAAACGCGCTCCCAGCCCTCTGATGAGGCTACAGAAGCAGACTCTATATCTACTGCTGATTCGGCTGCTGGTAAATCGCTCGCTCTTGCAAAAGTCGGTAAAACATGAGCTTTTGGCTTATACCCATAGCGGGCTTCATTTCTTATACGAGCTGACTTGCTTAAAAAGTTTCTTTCTTCTAAAGATAAATCGGCTAACTTTATTCCTAGGGGAAGTGCCAAATGCAAAAGGCTATGAGCTAAGCTCTTTTGATCCACAGCACCTTTTTTGCTTTCATAAGCGGCACATAAAAACTCTTCCAAGATTGTACAAAGTACAAATCTTGCCTGACTTGCATAGAAGGGCAATAAGGGCAAATTGGAAGGGTCATCAAGACAACTTACCAAATGACGGAAGCGATTAAGATTATGCTCTAGAGCAGATTTCCTTAACTCAGCGCTTGGACAATCCTCAGTCCTTTCTAAAGCTTTTCGAAAAGCTGCGGTTAATGCATCCAATCGATATATATCGACTATACCTGCAGGAGAAGGAGTCGTTGCTTTTTTAGGTGCTATAGCAGCTTTTCCCGCTTCAGCTTCTGCCCTATCCGAAAGACCAGATCCACCGGCTGCGGCTACACCTTCAGGGATCAAGTCTTGTGTAGCTCTTAAATAAGGGGCTAGTACTTCGGGATCTATTCGAGATTCACGACCTCTAGAAGAAAATGTTGAAAGTAGGCTAGCAAATACTTCCAAAACACTTTGTCCATATTCACGTGATTTTCTTTCTTCGGTAAGAAGCTCAGATGAAGCTAAGCCCCTCTGAGATAGTAGATCTGCTGTACGTTGTAATAGAAACGGAATTTTATAGGGCTTAGATAAATCGCGAATCGCAAACTCCATCCCTTCAGTATCTCTCAGCAGAGATCTAACAGATTTTGGAGGTGTTATTTTAGCTGCTAATAACCGTCCGATCAAACTATGACCAACTTCATTGAAAAGAGATAAATCAGAAGCACCTGCACTAGCGGCACTAGCTTTTTTACCCACTGGACCCTCAGCTTGAGATTTTTCTTTTTCTAAGATCATCATGGCAGAGGCTAACTGTTCCAGAGCGTGAAAGCTCGCAAAGCCTATGTCCATTTGTAACTGAGCTACTGAGTTAGCATCTGGAGTACCGACAGTCGGCTTAGTTAAAAGCGTATACAGAGATTCTACATAATGAAGTGCATTAAGATAAGCGTGGCGCGCAGATTGACCTGAGCTTCCTACTGCATCAGGG
>Ga0247840_10005877_pt1 | contig 18088 bp, 18 predicted proteins | sample LaCruzMarch2015__FD_192404 | JGI IMG/M metagenome (GOLD analysis project Ga0247840, IMG submission 192404) | Freshwater microbial communities from meromictic Lake La Cruz, Castile-La Mancha, Spain - LaCruzMarch2015_17m | ecosystem: Environmental > Aquatic > Freshwater > Lake | place: Spain... | reverse complement strand
GCGGTCTTTTTGTTTTCTGTAGCGTCTGTCTCTGGTGAGGTATGTAGTTCCGCCTTCAGGCGGCCATGGCCTGCTCCGGCTAAAGTCGGCACTACATACTTCCATGGAGAAGGGGACTGCATTGGGTATGGCTTGGCAGGGCGCGATGGCAATAAAAAAACCCCGGTAAAAACCGGGGTTTTGCAAAAATCGAAAAATATATTTTAGTCTTCGGATCTTTGCTGTTTGCGACGCAACAGGAAGGCTCCCATTCCACCGATTCCGAAGAGCAGGAACGTGGTCGGTTCTGGAACCATGGCTTGGAAACCGTAAGACGATCCGGAACCAAGGGCATATGTTTGAGGACTAATAGACGTAATGGTTTTTACGCTCGTATCAACTACCCAAGCTGTATTGGCAGAGCCAATACCCGAACTATTGAAGATTACTGTGTACACATTGTTACTAGTAATAGCAGGCCAGGATGTATAGTTTTTTGAGAAACTCGTAACATCTTTTGCTGTTAGCAGAGAGGTTGTATACGAAGTTAGTAAAATATCGTCAGCATATCCTGTTCCTTGAGCGGCCTCACCGGTGGTGAGGGCGAATCTAATGGTGCCAAGGCTACTGTCTCCATTTACATCTTGAAACATTTGTACGAACCAAGTGTTGCTCGCACCCTTAGCGGCCAAATCCAAACAGTCCCACGTCAAATCCGAATACGCAGAACAAGCCCCTATTAATAATGTCACCAATACGCATTTCATTTTCATTATAATATCCTCCTCCTTTGATTATCACTTGATTAATTGAGAGTAGTTGTTTGTTTCCACCCAGTTTAATGCACTTTTTGCTTCGTAGAAGAACCCTTGACTTAGAGCAATGTTGTTGCTGGCTGGAATGCCGAGGTTCCACTCGTCATTATTATTGGCCTTGTACCAAATACCATCCGTGTAAATGGCGTAAGTCTGATATCTCTGTGTTGCTGTATCAAAAATAATAACCTTGTCGCAACCAGCTAGGGCGCCGTTAGCACTTGCCCCGCTTGTAAAAAAGCCAGTTCCTTGAAGCGAAACATCACTCGAAAATGGATAGGCGAGAAGTTGATAGCCTGGCACGATGGAAACGTTATTAGTCTCCGTCAAAACAACATTACCAGAAACGTAAATCTTGTTACTGTATGAACCGGACGCGATGAAAAATGAGCTGCCCGTTGGGATCACTGGATTTCCTGAAATCCCTAAGTTCCACTCGTTATTATCATTGGCCTTGTAAAAAACACCATCCGTATACTGAGCCCAAGCCTGATACATTTGGGAAGTCGGATCGTACAAAACGACACGGTCACAACCAGCTAATGCTCCAGACTGTGAGAGTTGATTGGTCCCAAAAATAGACAACAATGTGTTGGTCTCTCCGGTTTCAAAGTTACATGAACCTATTACATATTGCCCGGCATCTGGAAGATCAATTCTCGAATAACCAACGATATTGGCTGAAGAAACCGTATTGGTTTGAGCGAACGAGGCGGACACAACAGCCGCGCCAGCGATTAAAAGTGTTACCATTTTTTTCATCTGAACATCTCCTGTTTAGGAACCAATTACATTCTGCAAATACAATATATCTAACCTGACTTTTTTTATCCAGTTTATTTTAACTGAATTCTCATCCGTGAAAATTTGGGAGGAGGACTTATATAGCACTTCTAGGACAGGCTTTTAGCCGTCTGGACAGGCAAGACGCCTATAACAGAGCTTCAGCCAAAGAATTCCCTTAGTGTGGAAGCGGCATCCCTGCCGCTGAGCTCAGAGGCTGGAAGCCTCTTCCACCTTGCTCCGCATGAAAACTTTATAATCCCCTCCGCCGGAGGGGTGGCCAAAGGCCGGGGTGGGTTGTTCCAGCTACAAATCCTCCGAAGAGATGCCGAGGATTTCAAGAACGCGGGTGAGATCTTCGTTGTTGTAGTAGTCGATCTGGATCGCACCTTTAACCTTTTTGCCGTTGGAAAGCGTTTTGGTCGAGCTGATGTGTACCGCCGTGCCGAAGTGCTGGTGCAGCTTTTCTGAGAGGTGGCGGACGTAATCAATCGGCAGGTCGCTCTTTTCGGCGCGCGGCTTTTTGGCCGGTTTTTTCAGCCGTTCGACGATTTTCTCCAGCGCCCGTACCGAAAGGCTTTCGCGCAGAATCCGCTGGGCGAGCAGTTCTTTTTCCGCGTCAATCTCTACGCCGAGCAGCACTTTGCCGTGCCCGGCGGAGATCTGTCCGCCTTCCAGCATTTTTTTGATACCGGCGGGCAGATCAAGCAGGCGGAGAATATTTGCGACGCTGGCGCGGGCTTTGCCGACGCGCTTAGCGATTTGATCCTGAGTCAGCTTAAACTTGTCGGCCAGTTCGCGGTAGCCTTCGGCTTCTTCCATCAGATTGAGGTCGTCGCGCTGTAAGTTTTCGATCAGCGCGATTTCGAGGGCTTCCTGGTCGCCGATATCGAGCAGGATGACCGGCACTTCCGGCAGGTTGGCGGCTTTGGCGGCGCGCAGGCGGCGTTCCCCGGCGATCAGTTCAAAATGTTTTTCTTTCTGGCGGACGAGCAGGGGCTGGAGAATTCCGTGTTCCTTGATCGAGGCGATCAGTTCGCTGAGCTGTTCGTCACGGAAGATGCGGCGCGGCTGCATCGGGTTGGGTTTGATCCGTCCGACCGCGATCTTTGTGATACCGGTACTGTCCGGTGCCGGAGCATCCAGTACGGGAGCCGTCACCTTTTTTTCCTGAATGAGTGCATCCAGCCCGCGACCTAAACCAACTTTTTTTGCCATATTTTACCTCGGTTATAAGTGCCCACGAATAACACGAATAGGCACGAATGGAAAAGGTTTTGTTTAAAACAGCTCGCCTTGACCCGGTTTTGATTTCGCGGCCGGTTTGCCGCCGAGCAATTTCAGGAAGGCGGCTTCGTCGAGAACGTTGACGCCGAGTTCTTCGGCTTTGGCCAGTTTCGAGCCGGCTTTTCCGCCGGCGACGACATAGGAAGTATTTTTGGAAACGCTGGAGCTGACGGAGCCGCCGCGGGCGCGGATCTGTTCACCGGCTTCGTCACGGCTCAGGCTTTCCATGGTGCCGGTCAGAACAAACGTCAATTCGGCAAACTCGTCGCTGGCGGTTTTGGCGCTCTGCGCGAAATTAACACCGGCATTTTGAAGCCGTTCGATCAGCTTCCGGTTTGCCGGAGTCTGGAAAAAGTCGCAGATACTTTTGCCGACGACCGGGCCGATATCGCGGATTTCTTCCAGTGTCTCAATCGGAGCGGCCATCAGTTTTTCGATGTCCGCAAAACTTTGTGCCAGCACCCGCGCCGAACCGCTACCGACGTGGCGGATGCCGAGTGCGAATAGAATCCGGTCGAACGGGCGGCTCTTGCTGGCTTCGATTCCGTCGATCAGGTTTTGCGCTTTCTTTTCTTTGAAACCTTCGAGTCCGAGCAGTTGTGTCTTTTTCAGGTCGTAGAGATCGGCGGGGCTTTTGACCAGTCCGGCGTCGACGATTTGCTCAACAATGGATTCGCCGAGACCTTCAATATCCATGCCGTTGCGCGAGGCAAAATAGGTCAGCCAGCGTTTGAGCATGGAGGGGTGGTGCAGGTCGTCGATGCGCCAGGCGACTTCGCCTTCGTTTTTAACCGGATGGATACCGAGTGCTCTGCAGGCGGCCTGCATGTCGAACGGCTTTTCTTTACCGGTGCGCTTTTCGGTGACGACGCGCACAACGGCCGGAATAATTTCGCCAGCCTTTTCGACGATCACGCGGTCACCGACGCGGATATCTTTGCGTTTGATTTCGTCTTCGTTGTGGAGCGTGGCGCGTTTAACGACGGTTCCGGCGAGCTGTACCGGTTCGAGTTCTGCGACCGGAGTCAGTACACCGGTGCGGCCGATCTGAATGGTGATTTCCTTTAAGAGCGTCTCGGCCTGCTCCGGTTCGTATTTATAGGCGACGGCCCAGCGCGGGCTTTTGGCGGTCGAACCGAGCGTTTCGTAAAGACCGCGCTGATTGATTTTGATGACGCCGCCGTCCATCTCAAACGGGAAACTGCGTTTCATGCCTGCGAGAACATCCAGCTTTTCGAGAACTCCGGCAATTTCATCGCAAATCCAGAACTGCGGCGTGATGCGTAATCCGTAGTGCGTCAGCGACCGGAGCATTTCCTGATGCGTCGTAAAATCTACGGAACATTCGCCGAGTCCGTAGAAGAGCGCGTCGAGCGGACGGCGGGCGACCTCGCGCGGGTCGAGCTGTTTAAGCGAGCCGGCGCAGGCGTTGCGCGGGTTAGCGAACGGTTCGAGTCCGGCGTCCTGCCGCTCTTCGTTGAGCGCGGCGAATCCTTTGCGCGTCATATAAATCTCGCCGCGCACTTCCAGTATTTCCGGCGGATTGTTTGTCAGGCGAAGAGGAATCGACTTAATCGTGCGGATGTTGGCGGTGACGTCATCGCCGGTGGTGCCGTCGCCGCGTGTTACGGCACGAACAAGTCGTCCGTTTTCGTAGCGGAGCGAAATGGCGACGCCGTCGATTTTCGGTTCGAGGATGTAAGAATAGAGCGTGCCGCCGAGCAGTTTGCGGACGCGTCCGTCGAACTCGACCAGTTCCTCTTTGTTGTAGGTGTTCGCGAGGCTGATCATCGGTACGGTATGCCGGACGTTCTGGAACTCTTTGAGCGGTTCGCCGCCGACGCGGCGGGTCGGGCTGTCGGACGTGGCGAGTTCCGGGAACTGCTTTTCGAGTGCTTCGAGCCGTTTGAGGAGCGTGTCGTAGTCGCGGTCGGAAATTTCCGGCGCGGCTTCAATATAGTAGAGGCGGTTGTGCTGCTCAATTTCAGCGCGCAGTTTTTCTGTTTCTTTCCGCGCTTCGGTGCTGTTTAATGCGTTGCTCATCGGGCAGAAACTATCACGGGACTTTTTCCATGAAAATTAAATTCTGGAAGATGCACGGAGCGCAGAACGATTTCGTGCTTTTCGACGACCGGTCCGGCGGATTTCCCGTCGCTGACCGCGCGTTTATTGCCCGTGTCGCCGCGAGGCATTCCGGTATTGGATCGGAAGGCGTTATGCTGATTCAGAAATCGGCGACGGCGGATTTCCGGATGCGGTTTTTCAATCCGGACGGCGGCGAAGTCGATATGTGCGGTAACGGCGCGCGGTGTGTGGCGCGGCTGGCGTTTGAGCTGGGTGTGGCCAAAGAGAATATGACGATTGAAACGACGGCCGGACAGGTCAAGGCGCACGTACTGCCGAACGGCGTTCAGATACGGATGACGGAGCCGTCGGGCTGGAAGCTGGACGGTTCGCTGGTGCTGGACGGACAGAAACTGGTTTATGATTTTGTGAACACCGGCGTGCCGCATGTGGTCATACGAACCGAATCCTTGCGCGATGTTGATGTTTGCGCAACCGGTTCGGCCGTGAGAAATCACCGCGACTTCGCTCCGGCAGGTACAAATGTGAATTTTGTGGACGTTTCTGCGGACGGCGCGCTGACGGTGCGAACTTATGAGCGCGGTGTGGAGGCGGAGACGCCGGCGTGCGGTACCGGCGTGACCGCCTGCGGGCTGGTTGCGGCCAGACACGGCTGGGTGAAGCTGCCGGTGAATGTGCGGGTGGCGAGCGGCGATGTGCTGGTTGTGAGCGGTCAGTTGACCGCCGGCGGTGTGAGTGGCGTGACGCTGACCGGCCCGACGGAACATGTTTTTGAAGGAATAGTTGAATATTAAAATATGGAGTGCGCAGGCTTGCCTGCGCTTTATTAAGCGGGGCTCGCCCCGCGGTTTGAGATAGCGGGGTAAACCCTGTGATAACAAAGCGGTGGCAAGCCACCGCAGTCCAAAGGAGAGATTATGGCGATCAAAATTGGCAAACCGGCTCCGGCGTTTACGCTGAAGGGCAGCGACGGGAAAGAACATTCACTGGCCGATTATCTCGGTAAAACGGTGGTTCTTTACTTTTATCCGAAGGACGACACCCCCGGCTGCACCAAGGAGGCGTGCGGATTCAGCGACTTGCGGACTGGATTTAAGAAACTCAAAGCGGTGGTTCTCGGTGTCAGTAAGGACAGCGTGTCGTCGCACGTTACGTTTGTGAAAAAATTCAAACTGCCGTTTGTACTGCTTTCCAATCCCGATGCGAGCGTGATGAGGAAATATGACGCCTTCGGCGAGAAGATACAGTACGGCAAAGAAACTACCGGCACGATCCGCTCGACCGTCATCATCGGCCCCGACGGTACGGTTGTAAAACATTGGAAAAAAGTGAAGAAGGCCGATGAGCATCCTGAGCAGGTGCTGGAATTTCTGGAGAATTAATTTGGAGTGCGCAGGCTTGCCTGCGCTTTAATGGAGCGGGACTTGCCCCGCGGTTATAAAAAGGATTACGGGCGAGCCCCGTAATAACAAAGCGGCAGCAAGCTGCCGCAGTCCAAAGGAGTTTATGGAAACCGGGTTCTGTCTGGGATCGAACATGGGCGGCCGTCTGCGTCTGCTGAGTCAGGCGAAGACGCTTATTCTGCTCGATCCGCAGGTGAAGTTCGTCGATCAGTCTCCGGTTTATGAAACCGAGCCGGTGGGCGTGAAGCCGCAATATAAGGCTATGAAATTTCTTAACGCGGCGCTGATCGTGCAGAGTCCGTACACGGCGGAAGAGTGGCTGGCGAAGATCAAAAAAATCGAAACGATGCTGCAGCGGGTTCGCACGGAAGACCGCAATGCGCCGCGCCCGATCGATATCGATATCGTTTTCTGCGGCGACGAAGTCGTGGACAGTGACCTGCTGAAAGTGCCGCATGCACGCTGGGCCGAACGCCGTTTTGTGGTGCAGCCGCTGGCAGATATCCGCCCGGAGCTGGTACTGCCCGGCACGGATGAACCGGTACGGAAAGTTCTTGCGGAAATGCCCGGTAATGATGATGTTCGGCTTTTTTCCGAGCGGTGGTAGGAGAAAGGCTTTAGACTTTAGGCCGTAGGCTTTAGGAAATGCTATGAAGTGGACTGTGGTGAAAATCAGGGCGATGAAGGGTGGACAGAAAGTCACTTCGCTGACGGCGTATGATTATCTGAGTGCGCGCTACGCCGACGAGGCGGGCATTCCGCTGGTTCTGGTCGGCGACTCGCTCGGCATGACCATTCTCGGTTACGAAACGACGTTGCCGGTGACGATGGATGAGATGGTCCACCACACCGCCGCCGTTTCGCGCGGCGTGAAAGAGGCGCTGATCGTCGCCGATATGCCTTTTATGTCGTATCAGGGAACCTTGGAGCATGCGCTGGAAAATGCGGGCCGCTTCATCAAAGAAGGTCGCGCCGACGCCGTTAAAATTGAAGGCGGCGCGATGCGTGTGGATTTGATTAAACAACTGATCGCCAACGGCGTTCCGGTGCTCGGCCATATCGGCCTGCTCCCGCAGAGCGTCAAGGAAACCGGCGGTTTCAAGATGCAGGGCAAGACTGATGAGTCGGCGCGCAAACTGCTGGACGATGCGCTGGCGCTGGAGCAGGCCGGCGTTTTTGCCATCGTGCTCGAATGTGTTCCGGCGGAGCTGGCGCAGAAGATCACTGCGGCGCTGAATATTCCAACCATTGGAATCGGTGCCGGGGCTTGCTGCGACGGGCAGGTGCTAGTTTTCACTGACGTGCTCGGTATGGGTCACGGCCACGTCCCCGGCTTTGTCAGAAAATTCGCCGATCTCAAACCGCAGATTCAGAATGCGCTGGCGGCCTATAAAAAAGCAGTCGAAGAGTCCTCCTTTCCGGAAAGATAAATCCGCGCCGGAGTTTTATTTTAAAGTCCCGTTTGGTACCCTCGGGACGATGCGACATATCAAAACAGTCCTGTTGATTCTGGCCGTTTGTATGGCGGTATTTTTATTTTTGATGTTCCATTCCGGACGCACTGCCGCGCCGCAATTTATTTCACAGCCGGTCTCCTTCCAGCCTGCCGAGGTGACTGCGGACCCGGTGTCGGCTACGCCGGCGGCCGTTTGCGCAACACCGGCCGCGCCGGTCGCCGCATCGGTCAGTCCGGCAGCGATTCCGTTATTTACCGGCGGAGAACCGGCCGATGTGCCCTGGACCAGCCGTACGCCTGCGGCCCTGCGCGTCCGGCGCATTTTTCCCGACGCCAAAATGATGGCTCCTGAACCGGTGCTGAAAACCGGCGATCATATTGAGCTGGCGCTGTTTGATGACGCCGTTCTTGATGCCGAAATCAGCAACGTAACCCGCTATCCCAACGGCGCGGTGGGACTGACCGCCCATTTACGGAACGGCCGCGAAGGAACGGTATTTCTTTCATACTGCGACGGACAGATGAGTGCTTCGGTGCAAGTACTGGGCGGCGCGGATTTCTGCGTGAGATTCAATCCGGCAACTGGGGCGCACTATGCGGTGGAAGTAGACCGTAAAAATAGCGTGGTGCTGGAAGGCGCTGAGCCGCGGATTCCTCCTGCCCATGATGCGCCTGCCGATGCGGTAGCGCCATTGGCTGTGGCGGAACCGACCGCTTTGGCGGATGCTCCCGCCGGATCAACCATCGTGGATGTGATGATTGTCTACACGCCGGCCGCCTTGGCGGTTGAAGGCAATGTGGCCAACATGAATAACAATATTACTCTGGCGATGCAGAAGGCCAACGAAGCGCACACCAATTCGAATACGCAGGTTTATCTCAATCTGGTTCACAGCGCCCAGGTGACCTACACCGAAATGAATTACAGTGCAGATTTAGACAATCTGACTCTTACCGGCGGAGCAAACAGCGCTATGGATGATGTCCAGACGTGGCGCGACCAGTACGGCGCCGATCTGGTTTGTCTGTTTGAAAACGAACCGGGTACCGGCGGCGTGGGATGGTTATTGACTTCCTCCAGTGGAAATCCCGCCTATGCATTCTGTTTGGCCCGCGTGCAGCAGAGCGACTGGACCTATACGGTGGTGCACGAATGGGGGCACAATATGGGGTGTAATCACTCAAAAACGCAGACGGTTCAGCCGGGGACGGGCGGAGGGGTTTACACTTATTCTGCTGGTTGGCAGTGGCGTGATACGAAAGCCCCGTCTCCTACCATTGGCTATTGCAGTATTATGACCTATGAGGATTTCGATGCCGTTCCCGGTCAGGATTATGAGCGTGTGGCGTATTTTTCAAATCCGAGCATTAACTATATCGGCAACAGCACAAATGCGACTGGTAACGCTTCCAGTGGAGATAATGCACGTACGATCCGTGAGATGAAAACCGTGCTGGCCGGATACCGGACGTTATCCTCTGCGTCGCTCCTTTTGTCCGGCAGTCCGATGGCGGAATCGGGCGGGGTGGCTAAGGTGACGGCGACGTTATCGAAAGTACATACGCAGCCGGTGACGGTGAATCTGGCTTTTTTCGGAACGGCGACGCCGACGAATGATTATACGAGCTCGGCATCCAGCCTTACGATTCCGGCGGGTCGCACGACGAATGCGATTACGCTGACGGCGGTCCAGGACACAATATACGAGGGCCCAGAAACGATTACGGTGTCTATCAGTTCTGTGGTGAACGCGACGACCGGCGGTGCTGCACAGGTGACGGCCACGATTACGGATGACGATCCAAAGCCGGATGATTTGCGCGTTACGCCTTCGGCCGACGCCGGCTTCGTCATACCCGTCGGCGGTGTCCTGTCGCCGTCCAATCAGGTTTACGTACTGACGAATGCGGGAACCAACGCAATCAACTGGAGAGCGACCCGGACCGGCACCTGGGTGCTTCTATCTGCAACCAACGGAACGCTGGCTGCGGGCAGTGCGACGAACGTAATCATCAGTGTGAATACCAATGCGTTGGCGGAAAGCAGTTACTACGACACGGTTACGTTCACCAACACGACCAGCGGAATCGGCAAGATGACACGACAGGTCCGCCTTACGGTGGCGCCGCCATATATTTATTTCTTCCCGCTGGAAACCGATCCGGGCTGGGCAAGGTCGGGCGAATGGGCGTTCGGCTGCCCGACGGGTCAGGGCGGAACTTCCGGCTCTATGACCACGGGATTGGCTGATCCGTCCGGCGGAGCCACAGACACCAACGTTTTCGGCGTGAATCTGAACGGTAATTATTCAACGGCGACGGCGGGTCCCTATTATCTGACGGCCGGACCGTTTAATTTTTCCGGTTACACGAACGTGATTCTGCATTTCCAGCGCTGGCTCAACACGGATGTGGGGGTGCTTGTTTCTGCCACCATTGACGTTTCCAGTAACGGTACATCGTGGACTTCGATTTATACGAATGACAGTTACGTCGAGATAATCAGTACGAACTGGAACAGGCAGACAAATTATATTTCCAGCGTAGCAGACCGGCAGGCGACGGTTTACGTCCGTTGGGGTTATGGGACCAGTCCCGGTACCGCGTATGCGTCCTCCGGCTGGAACATTGACGATATCGGATTTCTGGCGACACCGGTCTCGGCGGATGCTGACAGTGACGGGTTGCCCGATAGCTGGGAGATTCAATATTTCGGCGGGACAACCAACGCCAATCCGACCGCCTTTGCATCAAACGGTATCAATACGGTGAGTGAAGCGTATATCGCAGGGCTCAATCCAACCAGTGCCGCGTCGTTCTTTGAGGTGAATACATCCGAAATGCCGTCGGTATCGAATGGCGGTTTTGTTGTCCGGTGGACTGCGGCTTCCGGGCGCGTTTATTCCGTTTTATCGGCGACCAATCTGCTGAGCGGTTTTCAGCCGCTGGGAACCAATATCGTCTGGCCGCAGGCGAGTTATACCGATACGGTACACGCCGCTGAGTTCCGCAGTTTTTATAAAGTAAAAGTTCAACTGGCACCGTAGCTATGAAGATTATTGATACACCTGAAGAAATGCAGACGCAGGCCCGCCTGCTGATCCAGTCCGGAGAATATATCGGCTTTGTGCCGACAATGGGCTATCTGCACGACGGCCATCTCTCGCTGATCCAGATTGCTAAAGAATATGCTGACGTCGTGGTTGTCAGTATTTTTGTCAACCCGGCGCAGTTCGGGCCGAATGAGGATCTCGCGGCATATCCGCGCGACTTTGAGCGCGACGAAAAACTCTGCCGCGAAGCCGGCGCGGATATTCTGTTTTATCCCACGCCGCAGAATATGTATCTCGGCGACCACAGCATCTGGCTTTCCGAAGAGTCGCTGTCCACCGTTCTGTGCGGTGCATCACGGCCCGGCCATTTCCGCGGCGTCTGCACGGTTGTCGCTAAGCTGCTGAATATTATTATGCCGGACGTTATGGTGCTGGGTGAAAAGGACGCCCAGCAGTTGCGCATTCTGCGCCGCATGGTGCGCGATCTGAACTTTCCCGTGAAGATCATCGCCGCGCCGACGGTTCGCGAGACCGATGGCCTGGCCATGAGTTCGCGCAACAAATATCTGACGCCGGCCGAGCGCCAGGAGGCCGTCTGCCTTTTCCAATCGCTGGAAAAGGCGAAGGCGCTGTTTGCCGCCGGTGAACGCGATGCAGAAAAGATAAGGGTTGCGGTGCGTGCGGTGATTGAGACGACATCCGGCCGGGTGGATTACATTGAACTCGTTGATGATGAGACGCTTCGACCTGTTTCTGCACTGGAAAAACCGGCGCTACTGGCGCTGGCCGTGAAGTTTTCCGGAGCCCGCCTGATCGACAATGCCGTGCTCCGCTGAGAGGCGTTCGGGGCACCGGTAAATAAAACGGCGATTTTTTAAAATTTTCCTTTAAACAATCTTTCAGCTCATTACATTGATTGCCCTTTAACGAGGGCGCGATGGCCGAGAGGTTAGGCACGGGTCTGCAAAACCTGCTAGAGCGGTTCAATTCCGCTTCGCGCCTCCAGACTTGAATAGAGCACTCATCGAAGGAGATAGAAATGGCAGTACCGAATGACCTTTATTATGCGAAGACTCACGAATGGTTGAAAATCGATGACAACACGGCAACGGTCGGTATCACTGATTTCGCCCAGAACCAACTTTCGGATATCACTTTCGTAGAACTGCCTGATGTCGGCCGCGAAGTCGAAGCCGGAGATGAAGTCGCCGTCGTGGAGTCTGTCAAAGCCGCCTCTGACATCTACGCACCGGTGGCCGGAACCATCATTGAGGTGAACGGCGATCTCGAAGATTCTCCCGATATGATCAACGCCAGTCCTTACGATGCCGGCTGGCTCTTCAAAATCGAAGTGCGCAAAGAGGAAGATGTCGACAATCTCATGAGCGCCGAAGAATACGCCGAGAGCTGTGACGAAGAAGGCGACGTCGAAGAAGATTAGTTCAAAGGGCGGCGCGGCCGCCCTTTTTAATATGAAAGCCTGGGCCCTGCAGTTTGATGAACCGGTTCCGTATCAGACTGGGCTCGATATACAGCACCGTCTGCTCGCGGCGCGGCAACGTGATGAAATCCCGGATACCATTCTGATTCTTCAGCACACGCCGGTGATTACGCTCGGCAACCGCGGCCGCGATAATTATCTGCTCAAAACGCCGGAAGAATATCGGGCGCTTGGTATTGAAGTGTTTCATGCCGAACGCGGCGGCGATGTCACCTACCATGCGCCGGGGCAGTGGGTGCTTTATCCGGTCATCTATCTCGGCGGTTCCGATGCCGACTCTCACGGCTATCTCTGGAATCTGGAAGAAGTTGCTCTGCGCACACTGGCTGATTTCGGTATTGCCGGTTTCCGGCGGGAAGGCAAAAACGGCGCATGGACAGAGCAGGGGAAGGTGGCCGCTATCGGGTTCCGCCTCAAACGCTGGGTTTCTTTCCATGGCATGAGTTTCAACGTCAGTCTCGATTTGAGCGGCTTTCAAACTATTGTGCCGTGCGGATTGGTCGGTCAGCCGGTGGCCTCGCTGAAAACTGTTCTGGGCGATGCCTGTCCGCCACTGGAAGCTGTCCGCGCCCGTCTGCTGGCCCATTTTTCAAAAGTTTGCGGCCGCGACCTGGAAATTTTCGCAACGTTGGAAAAGGCGCCGGGCTTCCTTCGGGAGCTTGTTTCTCCAATCTAGCGGCTTATTTCCAATTTCGAAACTTCGCAGTTTGATTCTTCGGCAGCTTGCAGGCAGACTTCGTGTCCATGAAGAAAAACATCAGCGCCTTTCTGACAGATAAAGAAAACCCGTTTGTTCAGTTCATTAAATACGGTCTGTGCGGCGGTGCGGCCACGGCCGTGGATATGACGTTTTTCTTTCTTTTCGCCTGGCTGGTTTTTCCGGCGCTGACCGATAGTGACCCCTTTACCAAACTCCTGAGTGTTTTCCATCTGGATATCCGTACCGTTTCGGAATCCGTCCGCTTGAGAAACTACTGGATCGATAAAACCGTTTGTTTCCTTTTCTCCAACTTCACGGCGTACATCCTCAACGTTCTGTTTGTATTCAAAGCCGGGAAACATAAACGGCACCATGAGTTAATGCTGTTTTATGCCGTTTCGCTGGTATCGTTCTTTATAGGAACTTTCACCGGAGCCTGGCTGATTGAGGCCTTCGGTCTTGATACGACGTATTCGTATATTGCCGCCATGCTTTCCGCCCTGCTCATTAACTATGCAGGACGGAAGTTCTTCATCTTTCATGGTTAGTTTGGGCGACCCGCCTTTAGTGAAATCCGGTGAATCGTGGCACATGCGATGCTTAATTATTAAGCCGGATGACAGCGATTTGGAAACAGGCATATTTCAGCGTCGCGTTCGTCGCTTAGTTTATATTATAAGAAACCGTGTATTATGACTAAACTGGGGAACAAATACGGGTTTACGCTGATAGAAGCTCTGCTGGTGGTGGCGATTTTAGGTCTGCTGGTGGCTTTCATCATTCCTGCGGTTAATCTGGCTAGCCGTAGTCGCGAAAATGCGCTGGCGGCTCGCAAGTTGCAGACGGCGGTGGAGGCTTTCGAGCTTTATGCTGCAGAAACCGGCGGATATCCGCCGGACAGGACACCCGGCGTTATTCCTCCGGAGATGACGGATTATTATTTTCCCTACTTTAAGATAGACTGGTGGGGCGACAGCACGGAATTGGGTGGAAGTTGGGACTGGGATAACGGATATCATTTTAATTTTTCTGTTTCGATTGCTGTGCCGACCCGATCCCAGGCACAGATGCAGGAATTTGACCGGCTGATTGACGACGGCGATCTGACGACCGGAAATTTTCGTCAGGTGGGCACGCAATATCACTATATTATTGAGGACTGAGTATGTACAAAACGGGCGGCAAGTCGGGGATGACTCTGGTGGAGGTGCTGATTGCTGTTGTGCTGATTGCCGCGACCGCCGCGATTATTTATGAAGGTTTTTTTTATTCTTATAAAACCATTATGCGCTCCCGCGCGCGGCTGGATGCGCAGGGAATAGCCTTTGATAAACTTTGGGAAGTTTATAATCAGTCGCTCGATACCATTATGGAAATGGCCTTGCCGTCGTATACTGACCCGACCAGTATGCCGACACCGACTAATAGTGTTTTTTCAACGAACGGGATTGTGCAATGGGCGGTTATGGCGGAGACCAATGAGCCAATCCTTAAGGTGGATTACTGGGAAATTGTCGTGCAGGTTTGGGCCCCCAGTAACAGTCCGCTTTTCTCCATTGTTAACACCAATGGAACGGTGACGGCGGCATATGATCGTCCTCTGGCAGAGTACAGAGTGTGGCGTTACCGGGGAGACCGTTGATATGATCAAGCGGGAAGAAAAAGGTGGATTTACGCTGGTGGAAGTCATGCTGGCCGCAGTGATTTCTGTTTTGGTCTTTGTTGCCATGGGTGCGCTGCTCACCCGCTCGTTTACCCTTTGGATGGATGCCATGGCAAACTGGAAGCTTGCGCAGCACGCGCGGGTTGTGCGGTCGCGTCTGCTGGACGGAGCCTTCTATGTCTCGCAGGCGGGCAATACCAATATTGTGGTGAGGTGCGGTTGGATGTCGTCTACCGGGATGACTGTAGCAGTCGCCTCCGGAGAGGCTTATGTTCAATATTATCCTCTGGGCGTAACCGGTGGAGCGTTTCGCGCTTATGGGTCGACCAATTCGGTTGCTGATAAAGACCTCCGGTTGCGATCCTCAAGCTCAACTTGGGTCTTGGGTCAGACCGTTGCGGCCACCAATTATGCCACCGATGTGCATGTGGATTTATTTAAACCCACCGTAACAAACATTATGGCGACAGCCACGTTTCGGCTAAGCCTCTCTACGATGGGGAAAACCTTTACTCAGCCGTGTACGGTTCAAACCTACCTGATTAATCAGGAGTGAGGTCTTATGAAAAGAATCAGGGAAAAAAATAATGAGGGGTTTGTTTTGGCAGCCGTGCTGATGCTACTGCTGATCGGCTCGCTGATCGCAGGCGCTTTTATGATCTCCTCCCGGCAGACCCAGCGCGCTGTTGAACGCTGGCGGGCTTATGACGAATGTCTGTGGGCGGCGCAGATGGCGATGGAAAAGGTGAAATCAAATATATATACGAACTTTGACGCCTATAACAATTTTACATTCACTTGGACCAATATTTACTGGCTGGTACAAAACGCGAACAAGTTCAGCACGAATGGCACGTTGCAGGATATTCTGGGTACAGACAGCATATATCCTTCTGCTGTTATTGTCGCAAGGGTGACCAATAGTCCGGTGACCGGTACCTTTGAGTCACAGATCCTGTTTATAACCAATCAGGTGACGGCGACATGGCGCGGGGTAACGCGCACAACCGAGGAGACCGTTCGCTACATTCTCAGCAGATCAGAAGTTTTCGACTATGCCTACTTCATCAACAATTTTGGATGGTTCCGGGGCGTCGATATGGTGGTGAACGGGAATCTGCGCTCGAACTATAATATTGAGTTGAATTCAACGACGCTGGTGCTGAACGGAAATTCTTACGCCCACGGAGCGAATCAGGTACTCAAAACGCCCACATCATGGACCTATACGGCCTATAGCAATGACACCTACCACAGCTATTCCCGGCCCGGGTTTAATGTGGATTTAAACAAAAATAATTCCGCCAGTGTATGGTCCAACGGCTATAACGCAAACAGTGTGATTCGTTCTAATAAAGCGGATACACTGGAAATGTCCTATATCGGTAATCTGGACGATTATAGATATTACGCTGTGGATAAAGGCGGGACGATTTCCAATAATTCAGGAATTATTGTAAACGCGATTTTCAGTGGAACGGGCCCCAGCGGTTATACCAATGCTGCAGATAGAACAGGGTTCACCGGCTATTCGAATGGTGTGGATAGGGGTACGCTGGTTCTGGTTGGAACAACCAACAACCCCATCCGACTCAACGGGCCGGTGGTCGTTGATGGCGATTTGATCATTAAAGGGTACTATACGGGGCAGGGTACGATTTATGCCGGGCGTAACATACATGTTATCGGCGATCTTATCGCGACCAATCCGGTCGTCTGGAAACATCCGGATACCGCCGCCGGGTTTACCAACACAACACTTCCCTCCAACCTTACGAAGGATTTTTTGGGGTTGTGCTCCAAGGGATCCATTGTGCTGGGCAACTACAATGAAAGCACGTTTGATTCGTCTATCGCAACTTATCTGACTACACCCTTTACCACCGAATATCCGGTGACGGCGACGGATGCGGATATCGGTTATGTCTCGTATAAGAGAAATGGAACCAACTTCTTTAACGGAAACTATACCGCTAACTTCGGATTAAAATGTGGTACAACGGAAACGAACACCGCCGCGCGTAAATATTATGAGGCCAGTATTTCGGATGCAAAGCTTAGTTCATTGTCACCGCAGACCGCGATTAGAAGAATCGATGCAACGCTTTATAATAATCACCTGACCGTCGGCAAGCTCGGCGGAACCGGCACCAATGCGCTGGTCAACGGCGGAATTATCTGCCGCGATGAGGCCTTGCTGCCGACCGGAAGACTGTATCTGAACTGGGATCCTCGAATCGCGCTGGATGCAGCCTTTAAGCCGTATCTGCCTATGGGGCTGAAGCCGGCTAAAACCATTCTTTGGCGGGAGTTGAAATCACCATGAAGATGATACGTCTGTTTTTATTCGGAATAGTTGCACTGTGGGCCCTGCCGTTGCCTGCAATTTTGCCGCCCGATGCCCAGTTCCGGAAGAACGAGATCGTTCAGCAACGGGTGAGGGCAAGGGCTGAATATGAACAGCAGCAGAAAGATTACGGGCGGGCTATGATTACCGGCCGCAACCAGATGGAAGACGCTATGAAAAAGGCCCCGTGGATGCGCACGGGTGGAAGCAAGGCGCCGCGCGTCGTTAACGAGAGCATCTTCCTTGAACAGCAAATGACTTCGCAAATAAATCATCGCTTTTTGGTGTCCGTCGTGCTTTTAATTCTTATCGGGGTTGCTGCAGGATGGGTTCGGTATATGACGCGGGAACTCGACGAATAAAGTTTTATAACATGGCGTTAAAATTGAAAGCAGCGATCGGTAAGGAGCAGGGCGGACGTCGTCTGGCGAATCTGCTGGCGCTTGATTTTGCCACCAGCGGCGTCAAAGCCGTTCGCCTGAAAAAGATCAAAGATCATATTGCGCTGGCCGCCGCCGATATTCTGCCTCCTTTAACTCCGGAGGTCGAGGAGCGTCCGGTGCTGTCCAAGCCGCTGTCTGCTTATTACACCGCGCTGTGCGCTACCATGGATAACGTCATTCTCCGTGTTTTTTCACAAACGCTTCCGGAGGACGAAGACATTGAAGCTGTTGTTCGCGAAAATCTCAGCGCGTCGGCAGACTACCGCGTCGGAGGACTGGTACTTTCCCGTGCCCGCGGTAAGCGCGACAGTACGGTGCTGGGCGTTGCGGTGCTTGAAAAAACGGTTCAGCGCTATCTTTCGCTTTTTTCCAGCGGTGCACCTGCGCCGCGCTCGCTGGAAATTTCCGGTTTATCGGCTTTCTCCGCTTTTCTGTTCAACCGTGGTGAGCAGACTGAAAATCAGACCGTATGTCTTATCGAAACCGGCGCACGCTACACCTATGCGGGCTTTCTGCATCGCAATCAGCTTCAGATCGTCAACCGCTTCGATGTGGGCAGCGACACGTTGCAAC
>Ga0247840_10005876_pt1 | contig 18095 bp, 17 predicted proteins | sample LaCruzMarch2015__FD_192404 | JGI IMG/M metagenome (GOLD analysis project Ga0247840, IMG submission 192404) | Freshwater microbial communities from meromictic Lake La Cruz, Castile-La Mancha, Spain - LaCruzMarch2015_17m | ecosystem: Environmental > Aquatic > Freshwater > Lake | place: Spain... | reverse complement strand
GGCGATGGCTACCGCAGGGCGAATCATAAGGATATATTCGTTAACCTATAATTTAGGAGAAAAAGTAGGGAATTTTGTTTGCCATAAAGTAGGGAATTTTGCTTGACAGTAACATTTTTGCCCCTTTATATGTTAGTGATTATTGTGTAAATAACTGTACATATTGTGGGTATAAGCGTGAAAATAAGTTTTGCAGGAAAAGGCTTACAAGGGAGGAAATACAAGAAGAAGTTAAAATTCTTGAAAAGATGGGGCATAAAAGGCTTGCACTCGAAGCAGGCGAGGACCCTGTAAACTGTGGTATTGATTATATTTTAGACGCAATTGATGCTGTGTATAGTACAAGGCTTGAAAATGGTGAAATTCGTAGAATTAACGTAAACGTTGCAGCAACCACAGTTGAAAATTACAAAAAACTACACGATGCAAACATTGGTACATATATTTTGTTCCAAGAAACATATCATCAGCCAACTTACGAAACTGTTCACCCGAAATGCTTAAAAAGTAATTTTGACTATCATTTAACTGCATTTGACAGAGCAATGCAAGGTGGGATTGATGATGTTGGCGCAGGAGTTCTTTTTGGCTTGTATGATACAAAATTCGAGGTTTTAGGGCTTATGCTACATAACGAACATCTTGAAAAAACCTTTGGTGTTGGCTTTCACACAATTTCTGTTCCACGCCTTAAAAAGGCAAAGGGTATGGATTTAAGCGAGTTCCCTTATATTCCTGATGATGATACGTTTAAAAAAATGGTGGCAATTATTCGCATTGCTGTGCCTTTTACTGGCATTTTACTATCCACAAGGGAGAGTGCCGAAACAAGGCGTGAGCTTTTAAAATATGGGGTTTCACAGATAAGCGCAGGCTCGAGCACTGGTGTTGGAGGCTACAAAGCCTCTGAAAATGGCAAGGATATTCAACAGTTCGAGGTTGCCGACCATAGAAGCCCTCAGGTAATAATAAAAGAGCTTATAACAGACAAATACATACCAAGCTATTGCACAGCTTGTTACAGAAAAGGCAGAACTGGTGATAGATTTATGCAGCTTGCAAAGGCAGGCACAATACAATATGTATGCCAGCCAAACGCACTTATGACGCTTATGGAATATATTTTAGATTATGGCGATAAAGAACTACTCAAAATAGGAGATGAATTTATTGCAGGCGAGGTTGAAAAGATTGAACGTGAGGATATTAAAAAAATTGTAATTGACAACCTAATAAAATTAAAGAAAGGGGAAAGAGATTTATATCTCTAACATTGAAAATGAACACTACACCAAATGCAAATAGAAAGCATATCGCTATTTTTGGAAACACGAATTCTGGTAAATCATCACTTTTAAACGCAATTATTGGGCAGGAAATTTCTATTGTTTCATCTGTAAAAGGAACAACTACAGACCCTGTAACAAAGGCTATGGAGCTTCTTCCCTTTGGACCTGTTGTTTTTATCGATACTGCTGGGCTTAATGATTCAACAGAGCTTGGAGAAGTTAGGGTTAAGCGCACAAGAAAGGTTCTTCAAAGCACCGACTTTGCAATATATGTTATGGACGCTTCCGAAATTGACGAGGATACCTATAAGCTTGCAATAGAGGATTTCAAAAAATATGGCATTAAATTTATTACTGTTGTAAATAAAATTGATTCTGTAACAAATGATGAGTTAGAAGTAATAAAGAATAAAATTAAAGATGCAGTATTTGTTTCTGCTGACAAAAATGAGGGTATTCTTGAATTTAAGGATATTTTAATTAATAAGCTAAGCGAAAACGAAGTTCCAGAAACAATTCTTGGCGATATTTTAGAATATAACAGCAAGGTAATTATGGTTATTCCTGTTGATTCCGAAGCACCAAAGGGCAGAATAATTTTGCCACAGGTTCAGCTTATGCGTGACTGCCTTGACCATGGCATAAAAAGCTATATTGTAAGGGATAGCGAGTTAGAATCTGCCCTTGAAGATATTAAAGATGTAGATTTGGTTGTTACCGATTCACAGGCCTTCAAATTTGTTAATTCTGTTGTGCCACCTAATATAAAGCTTACAGGCTTTTCTGTTTTGTTTGCACGATATAAAGGGGACTTAAAAACGTTTGTAGATGGGGTTTATGCAGTTGAAAAATTGAAGGATGGCTCTCGCATTTTAATAGCTGAAAGCTGTACTCACAATCATTCACACGAGGACATAGGACGAGTGAAAATTCCAAAGCTACTTAAAGAATATACAAAAAAAGACCTTGTTTTTGAATTTAAAATGGGTCAGGATTTTCCAGAGGATTTAGAAAAATACGACCTTGTTATTCACTGTGGCTCGTGTATGCTTAACAAAAAAATTATGCAAACAAGAATAGATTGTTGCTATGATGCAAATATAAACATTACAAACTATGGTATAATATTAGCTTACCTAAATGGAATTTTGGAAAGATCAATTGAAATTTTCGATTTATAGCCGATGAATGAACAATTATTACATTATACTTGACATTTCTTTTTGATATTATATAATTAATGAATAAGTATATTTTAATATATAAAAAGTAAGGGTGATTTTTAAGTGTCAGAAGAAAAAAAGCCTGTATATAACATATCGCAACTATTAAACTCACAATTTATACAAATGGAACCTATGCTTGATTTGATGACCTCATTAATCGAGTATAGAAGCCTTGACGGTGCTGCACATGTAAAGCGAATACGCTTATATACTGAGGTATTATTAAAATGTATTCATAAAGAGAAAAAAGACAAATATGATTTTTCAAAAAGTGATATAAAAATTTATACTATGGCAGCAGCATTACATGACATAGGTAAAATTTTCGTACCAGACCATATCCTCTTTAAAAAGGCAAAGCTTAATAAAGAAGAACGTGAAATAATTATGCTACATTCCTTAAAGGGCACAGAAATAATTTCTCAATTTAAAGGCGTTTTTGATGATAAATTCATCAAAGTTTGTTATGATACCTGCAAATATCATCATGAAAGATGGGACGGAAGTGGCTACCCTGATAGATTATCCGGTGAAGAAATTCCTTTTATAGCAAGAGTGGTCGCAATTGTTGATGTATATGAGGCTCTTACGAGTGTTAGGCTTCACAAGGCACAATTACCGCATAAAACTGCTGTCGAGATGATAACAAACGGAGAATGTGGTATGTTTGACCCAGATATATTAGAATGCTTTAAAATAGTTAAAAATAAATTTAGCAAAATTGCACTTGAAACAAATGGTGAAATTCAATAATTAAAAAAGCCATTAAGAAATCCAAAGATTTCTTAATGGCTTTTATTTATACTAATTATGCTATAACTCTAACTCCTAAAATGCCATCAATTGCACTTACGCCAGCAATTGCATCTTCACCTGGGTGGTCATCTGCATCTACAATAGTATAGGCATAGTCACCCTTGCTTTTATTTAGCATATTAGAAATATTTACATTCTTGCTTGCAAATAATGAACTAATTTGGCTTAACATATTAGGTATATTACGGTGTGTTATACAAACCCGAACTTGTGTTCCACGTTCTAATGTGCAATTTGGGTAATTTACAGAATTAATTATATTTCCGTTTTCTAAGAACTCACGAAGCTCTTGCGCAGCCATAACAGCACAATTATCTTCACTTTCAGGTGTTGATGCCCCAAGGTGAGGAATTGCAATAATTGATGGCACACCAATCATTTCAGCAGTTGGGAAGTCTGTTACATAGCAAGCAACCTTGCCACTCTCTGTTGCTTTAATAATTGCCGCTGAATCAATAAGCTCTCCACGAGAGAAGTTCATTATTCTAACGCCATCTTTGATTGATTCAAATGCCTCTTCGCCAATCATTCCCCTTGTTTCAGCATTTAACGGAATGTGAAGTGTAATATAATCACAGGTTTCGTATAATTCTTTAAGCGCTGTTGCTTTTCCAACTGCACGAGAAAGACCCCAAGCCGCATCTACTGAAATATATGGGTCAAAGCCTACAACCTCCATACCAAGTGAATTGGCAGCATTCGCAACCATAACACCAATAGCACCAAGACCAACAACACCAAGCTTTTTGCCTTTTATTTCTGGCCCTGCAAAGGATGATTTGCCCTTTTCAACTAGCTTTGGAACATTTTCGCCCTCACCTGCAAGAGTTTGCACCCATGCAATACCATCAACAATTTTCCTTGACGATAAGAAAAGCGATGCAATAACCATTTCTTTAACTGCATTTGCATTTGCACCAGGAGTATTAAAAACAACTATTCCCTCCTTGCTACATTTTTCAATTGGTATATTATTCACGCCTGCACCTGCACGGGCAACTGCTTTTAGTGATTTTGGAAGCTCCATATCGTGCATTGCAAAGCTACGAAGAATTATTGCATCTGGGCTTTCAATGTTATCGCCCCATACGTAATTATTTTCGTCAAGCTGATTCATACCACATTCTGCTATTTTATTAAGTGTAAGAATTTTATACAATTTATCGTCAATCCCCTCTATTGATTACTCTAACTAATTTTTGCTTTCATCATTATATTATTTAGTAAAAATTAGTTGCCTAACTCGAATTTTTTCATTAATTCTACAAGTGCAACAACGCCCTCGGTTGGCATTGCGTTATATATGCTTGCACGCATACCGCCAACACTTCTGTGACCTTTCAAATTAACAAAGCCATTAGCACTTGCCTCTTTTAAGAATTTATCGTTAAGCTCATCTGTATTTGCAATGAATGGAATGTTCATTATTGAACGATCCTTTTTAACAACTGTTCCACTAAACATTTTTGAATTATCAAGGAAATCATAAAGGATTTGCGCCTTTTCCTCGTTAATTTTTTGAATAGCAGGAATACCACCTAAGTCTTTAAGCCACTCTAAAACAAGCTTCATCATATAAATCGAATATGTAGGTGGAGTATTGTACATTGAATCATTTTCTGAATGAGTTTTGTAGTTAAACATTGTTGGTGTTATATCCATTGCATTGCCGATTAAATCCTCACGAATTATAACAACAGTTAAACCTGCTGGACCCATATTTTTTTGTGCGCCTGCATATATTAAGCCAAAGTCGCTTACATTATAAACCTCTGACAGTATATTTGATGACATATCTGCAACCAATGGCACATCACCAGTGCTTGGCAGTTTTGTAAACCTTGTGCCGTAAATTGTGTTATTAGTTGTTATATGGAAATATGATGCATCTTTGTCAAACTTTGATTCATCAAGCTCTGGTATGTAGTTAAATGTAGCATCTTGGCTTGATGCAACCTTATTAACTATGCCATAGTGTGCTGCCTCCTCTGCTGCTTTTTTAGCCCACTGCCCTGTAATTACAAAATCAGCCTTGCCACTTTTTTTCATAAGGTTTAGCGGGATCATAGCAAATTGACTAGACGCACCACCCTGTAAAAATAACACTTTATATTTATCTGGAATATCCATAAGTTCTCTTAATAATTTCTCCGCACCAAAAATTATTTCCTCATAAACTTTGGAGCGATGACTCATCTCCATTACACCCATTCCTGATGTTCCGTAGCACAGCATTTCATCTGCCGCTTTTTTAAGCGCTGCCTCTGGTAACATTGATGGACCTGCTGAAAAATTGTATACTCTATTCATCCTGAATAACCCCCTCGTTAAAGATATAACATATTATATATTATCTTATTTAAAACGTCAATCATTATTATGACCATTAGCCTTTCCGGCTCACAAAATTTTATAAAACTTTTGACCTACCCAAATCGTGAGCCAGATAAGGCGTATAAATGGTCATATGCACATCTGCGTTTCGCCTAAGGCGAAAATATCGCAGGTGCAATAAATTCAAGAGTTAAGTCTGAAAGTTTCTTTCAGACTTATAGCCTAAATAAAATTCAAATAAGCCCATAATCATTATGAAAATTGCAAACAAACGTCTTAAAATATCTGCTGGGAGTATGCCCACAAGTATAGACCCAATTATTGCCCCTATAATCCCGTATGAAGCAAGCTTTATGGCAAGCCGAACGTCTATTGCCTTATTTTTATAATGTACATAAAGTGCAACCATACCTGTTGGTATGAAATATAATAAATTTATACCCTGAGCCATTTTTTGTCCATAGCCTAAAACAAGCGTTAATACTGGAATTAGCAAAAGCCCACCGCCAATTCCCATTCCACTTATTATTCCTGCTGTTAACCCTGCTAATATCAAAGAAATCATTTTACCTCCACAGCATTCGTATGCCAAGAAGCACCATAGATGCACCAAACATCATTTTTACTATTTTGGCTGGCACTATATTAAGTAGCTTTGCACCAATAAAGCCTCCTACCATTCCAGACGCTGCTATGACTAATGTTGCATTAAAATCTAAAAGCCCATGCTTTAAATAAAAAATTGATGAAATAATTGTTATTGGCAAAATTATAGCTATTGCTGTTGCGTGTGCCTTGTGTGGGGGGACTCCAAGCAGGCGTTCTAATGCTGATACAACTACCGTTCCTCCCCCTGTTCCCAAAGCACCATTTAAAAGCCCACTTATAATTCCAATCAGCGGATATATTATTCGTTTTTTCATTTGCCCTCCATTTGTTTTAAAAATAGTTTGTGGATATATTGCAGTTTTTATCCATTTTTAGAAATAACATTTGTAATTTTCATAATTTTATATTAAAATGTATATTATATAGGTATATTAATATTTGGAGGTGTTTACTATGAATGCAAAAATCGAAAATAGTAATGGAGTAATTACGATTTCAACAGATGTTATAGCAACTCTTGTTGGTGATGCTGCTATGCGTTGCTACGGTGTTGTTGGTATGGCTACCAGAAACAAAACTGATGGTTTTGTTGCGCTACTTAAAAAAGATGTGGCAAGCAGAGGCATTAAAGTTTTTGTTGACCAAGGTGGGCTTTCAATAGATATTCATGTTGTTGTTGAATATGGTGTTAATATTAAAGTTACATCAAACAGTATTATTGAAAGTGTTAAATACAGAGTTGAAAACTTTACTGGCTTTATCGTGAAACAAATTAACGTGAATGTTGAAAGTGTTCGTGTTGACTAATAGTATACGGAGGTGAGATTTTGCCGAACATATTTGACGGTCAAATGCTCAAGAAAATAATAATTAGTGGTGCTAATAACCTTGAAAATAATAAAAAAATGGTGGATGACCTTAATGTTTTCCCAGTTCCAGACGGTGATACTGGAACAAATATGTCTATGACTATTAATGCGGCGGCTCGTGACCTTTTGTCACGAGATGACGCTTCTGTTAGTGTTATTAGTGACTTTATCGCCGCCTCATCACTTCGTGGTGCAAGGGGAAATAGTGGGGTTATTCTTTCCCAGCTTTTTCGTGGCTTCTCACGAGGGTTAAAGGGCTTGCATACAGTAAACACTATTCAGCTTGCGGCGGCGCTTAAAGCTGGTAATGATACAGCCTACAAGGCAGTTATGAAGCCAACCGAGGGCACAATTCTTACAGTTGCAAGGGAAACTGCCACTTATGCTGTGGAAATTGCAGATGAAACAACGGATATTTTAGAATTTGCTGAAAAGGTTGTTGCAAAAGCAAGGGAAACACTAAACAAGACACCAGATATGCTCCCTGTTTTGAAGCAGGCAAATGTGGTTGATGCAGGTGGAATGGGGCTTGTTGTAATTTTAGAGGGCGCTGTTTCTGCACTTAAAGGTGTGGAAATTACAGCTACTAACCCTTTGGTATATGAAAATACACAAAAGCGTAGCATTGCAATTGATACAGATATCATTAAATTTATGTATTGCACAGAATTTATTATAACGAAAAAATCTCTTAATTACAGCGTAACGCCCTTCCGTGCCGCCATCGAGCAAAAAGGTGATTCTATGTTAGTTATTGAGGATGCAGATATTGTAAAGGTTCATATTCACACAAATAAGCCTGGCTTTGTGCTTGAACAAGCAGTTAAAATTGGCGACCTTTCAAACATAAAAATAGATAATATGAAGCTTGAACATAGTGAAACAATTGCAAATGAGCCTACTAAAGCAGAGCCACAAAAAGAATATGGCATTGTTGCTGTTGCCTCTGGTGAGGGCTTAGAGCAGATATTTGCAGATGTTGGCGTTGATGGTATGATTAAGGGCGGGCAAAGTATGAACCCAAGCACCGAGGATATTTTAAAGACTGTAGACGAGATTAACGCAAAAAATATTTTCGTTCTGCCTAATAATAAAAATATTATTCTTGCGGCTGGGCAGGTGAATGAGCTTACAGACAAAACCGTTATTGTTATACCAACAAAAACCATTCCACAAGGAATTGGGGCTGTTCTTGCTTTCGATAATTCTGCTTCTATTGATGAAAATATTGATAATATGACCGTGCCAATTTCGCAGGTTAAAACTGGTCTTGTAACCTTTGCCGCCCGTGATTCTGAATTTGACGATATGCACATTAAAAGTGGCGACATTATGGGTATGGAAGAGGACAAAATTACCGTTTTAGGCGATAACCCTAATGATGTTGCCAAGCAAATTATAGCAAAGCTTGTTGATAAAGATTCATACGTTATTACGATATTTTATGGCGAGGACATAGAAAACGACATTGCCGAGAGCCTTTCAAATGAAATTGGAGCCTTATACCCTAAGTGTGACATTATGGTGCATAATGGCGGACAACCACTTTATTATTATATAATTTCTGTGGAGTAAATATGTTAAAAAGCGATGTAAGCATGATAAAAAGCGTTGGCAAACAACGTGCAAAGCTATTTAATAAGCTCGGCATTTACACAATTTATGATATGCTGTGCTTTTTTCCTCGTAACTATGAGGATAGGTCACAGGTTAAAAACATTGCAGATGTTATTGATGGCGAGAATATTTGCATTAAGGCAAAGCCATTTTCGGTTTTGAAAAATAACAAAATAAGGCGTGGAATGTCTATTCAGCGCATAACAGTAGCGGATTTCACAGGTAGTGCTGTAATCTCTTGGTTTAACCAAGATTGGTTAGTTAAAACCTTTAACCTATCCACAGAATATATTTTTTATGGCAAGGTTACTGTTAAAAATGGCAAATTAGAAATGACTAACCCTATATTTGAGCCATCACAAAACAGCAGTAAATTTACAAGCAGAATTGTGCCTATTTATCCACTAACTGCAAGGCTTACACAAAAGGCTTTTCAGGTTGCAATGGAAAACTGTATGCCATACATTGACGAATTTACCGAAAGTATGCCAAACTGGGTACGTGAAAAATATACATTATGTGGCATTGATTATGCCGTTAAAAATATACATTTTCCAGAGAATTTTGAAAAATTTGAATATGCACGCAAACGCCTTGCATTTGAAGAGCTTTTGCTTCTTCAATTAGGGCTTCGCCTGCTTAAACAAAGGCGTGTAGAGCTGTGTGGCACGCCACTTTGTGATGACCAAAATGTGGAAAGCTTTATTAAAACCCTTCCTTTTCCGCTTACTAATGCGCAAAAGCGTGTTACCTATGAAATTATTGCCGATTTGAAAAAGGTTAAGCCAATGAACAGGCTTGTTCAAGGTGATGTTGGTTGTGGCAAAACGATTGTCGCCGCAATTAGTATGCTCGTCGCTGTACATAATGGCACGCAGGCAGCAATGATGGTGCCAACAGAAATCCTTGCAGAGCAACATTATAAATCACTAACTGAAGTATTTAATAATCAAGATATAAAGGTTGCGCTACTTACTGGAAGCCTAAGCGCAAAACAAAAAAAGGAAGTTTGCGAAAATATTGCTAGTGGCGAGATAGACATAATTATTGGCACCCACGCCCTTATTCAAAGTGGTGTAAGCTTTAAAAACCTTGCAATTGTGGTGACGGACGAGCAACATCGTTTTGGCGTCAAGCAGCGTGCCGCACTTGCAGAAAAGGGCAGTTCACCACATACCTTGGTTATGACAGCTACCCCAATTCCGAGGACGCTTGCGCTAATTTTGTATGGTGACCTTGAAGTTTCTGTTATAGACGAAATGCCACCTGGCAGAAAATTAGTTGAAACCTTTGCTGTTGACGAGGGTATGCGAGAGCGCATTAACTCCTTTCTTGTAAAACAGCTCACAGAGGGCAGGCAGGTGTATATTGTATGCCCACTTGTTGAAGAAAGCGAAACGCTTGAACTGAAATCTGCCACAGCCTTTGCAGATGAATTGCAAAAAAACGTTCTTTGTGGCTATACGGTTGGACTGATTCACGGTAGGCTTAAGCCTAAGGAAAAAGACGAAATTATGCGACGTTTTGCAAATTGTGAAATAAATGCTCTTGTTAGCACAACCGTTATTGAGGTTGGGGTTAATGTTCCAAATGCAAGCTTAATGATTATTGAAAATGCCGAACGCTTTGGACTTTCACAGCTACATCAATTGCGTGGAAGGGTTGGGCGTGGGCAATGGCAATCGTACTGTGTCCTATTTTGCCAAGGTGGCAACAGCATTACAAAACAGAGAATGTCAATTATGAAAGAAACTAATGATGGCTTTAAAATTTCAGAAAAAGACCTTGAACTACGTGGCCCTGGCGAGTTTTTCGGCACACGTCAGCATGGCTTGCCAGAGCTTAAAATTGCAAACATATATACAGATATGGAGCTTTTAACCAAAGCAGGCGAGGTAGCAAATGCTATACTTGAAAATGATGCTTTGCTTGAAAACGAGGAAAATAGTGGTCTAAGGCAGTCAATAATGAATATGTTTAGTCAAGTAGATATATTTGAGTTTAATTAAAAAAAGTTGCGAAGCAACTCTTTTGCAAACAAGCCCATCGAATGGGCGATGATTGCTGGCGTGATGAAATTACTTAGCATTTCTCATCACATATATCAATTTTAGGAGTAATTTCATAGCAACTAAAAAAAATGTTGCATTTTTATGCATAGTGTTGTATAATTATAAACGAGGTGAAAAAAATGAATTTAAACGAAATTAAAGAAATCGACAATCAATACTATATGAATACCTTTGGTGACAGAACTCCTGTTTGTTTCGAACGTGGCGAGGGAGTGCATTTATATGCAACTGATGGTAAAAAATATACAGACTTTATGGGTGGAATTGCAGTTAATGCCCTTGGGCATTGTCACCCAACCTTAAAAAAGGCACTACACGAGCAGGTTGATAAGCTTTTACATACTTCAAGTCTGTATTATGTTGAAAACCAAGCACTGCTTGCTAAAAAATTAGTAAAAGTTTCATGTGCTGATAGAGTATTTTTCGCTAATAGTGGCGCAGAGGCAAACGAGGGCGCTATTAAGCTTGCAAGAATGAACTTTTACAAAAAGGGCGAGGGGCACAAAAACGAGATTATTACACTTGTAAATTCCTTTCACGGACGTACCCTTGCAACTGTTGCAGCAACAGGGCAGGAAAAATATCAACAGCCATATAAGCCACTAACTCCCAAATTCATTCACGTTCCTATAAATGATGCATCTGCGCTTGAAAATGCAGTTACTAAAAACACTTGCGCAATTATATTAGAGGTTATACAGGGCGAAAGCGGAGTTTATCCACTTACAAAGGAATACTTAATGCTCGCAAGAAAGCTTTGTGATGATAATGGAATAATCCTTATATATGATGAAGTTCAAACAGGAATTGGCAGAACTGGCACACTTTTCGGCTATGAACATTATGGTATAGAGCCAGATATTTTCACACTTGCTAAGGCATTAGGTGGTGGCGTGCCTATTGGTGCAGTTTGCGCAAAGCAGTCAGTTTGTGCCTTCGAGCCAGGCAACCACGGAACAACCTTTGGTGGCAACCCACTTGCTTGCAGGGCTGGGCTTGCTGTGTTAGAAGCAATTGAGGGCGAAAATTTAGTCCATAATTCTAAAACAATGGGTGAATATTTTGCAAATAAATTAAATTCGCTCCATTCAGATAAAATAATTGAAATTAGAGGCAGAGGGCTAATGATAGGTATCGAGCTTTCTGTTAACGCCACAGATATTAACAAAAAACTATTTGAAAAGGGCTTTCTTTGTGGTGTGGTTGGAACATCTATACTTCGTGTTCTTCCTCCTCTGGTTGTGACTGAAAGCGATATTGACGAATTTATTAGCGTATTAGGAGGGTTGTTATGAAACATTTACTAACAATTGCAGATTTATCTGTCGAGGAATTTGAGCAGATATTAACATTAACAGAAAAGCTTAAAAAAGAAACAAAAGCAGGTACTCCTCAACATATTTTAAAAGGTAAATCACTTGGTATGATATTTGCAAAGTCTTCCACTCGTACTCGTGTGTCTTTCGAGGTTGGTATGTCCGAACTTGGTGGAAATCCACTATTTTTAAGCTCTACCGACATTCAGCTTGGGCGTGGTGAAAGTATATATGATACAGCCAATGTTTTATCACGTTACCTTGATGGTATTATGATTAGAACATTCAAGCAAAGCGATGCCCAGGATTTGGCGAAATTCGGCTCGATTCCAATAATTAACGGGCTTACAGACGACCATCACCCTTGCCAAGCGCTTGCAGATTTATTCACAATTTATGAGCACAAAGGAACCTTAAAGGGCTTAAAGCTTGCATATATTGGTGACGGAAACAATGTTGCACACTCACTTGTTGAAGCGTGTGCAAAGGCTGGTATGCATTTTTCAATTGCAAGCCCAGTTGGCTATGAATGTAATTCGGCGATTATGGACGGTGCAAGGGAGCAAGCGAAAAAAACAGGCTCAATAATTATTGAAACAAACGATGCTGTGGAGGCTATTTCTGGCGCAGATGCAGTTTACACAGATACTTGGATTAGTATGGGGCAAGAGGCAGAAAAGGCGAAGAAGGTGGAAATTTTTATGCCTTATCAGATAAACAAGGAGTTATACTCGCATGCAAAAGATGATGCGATTTTCCTACATTGCTTGCCTGCTTACAGGGGCTATGAAATGACAGCAGAAATTATTGATTCGCCATTTTCAGTTATTTTTGACGAGGCAGAAAACCGTCTTCACGCACAAAAAGCTGTTATGGCAATACTTATGGGGTGAAATTATGATAAATAATGAACATACAGGCTTTACAGTACGCAGGGCAGAAAAAACAGATATTGCAGATATTGCTAAAATAACACACGAAGCATTTTTAAAATATGCCGAGCTTGCAGGGCTTGATACCATAGAGGCGCTAACCGAAACCTATGATGATATTGCAAGCGACATTGAAAACAAGCTTGTACTTGTTGCCTTTATTGATGGCAAGGTTGTTGGTAGCGTTCGTGTTGCAGTAAATGGCGACGAGGGTTATCTTTATAGATTTGGCGTTAGCCTTGAACGTCAAAACCTCGGCATAGGAAAATCACTTATGAATATGGTCGACATTGAAATGGAATCCTTAGGGGTTAAAACCCTTTCGCTACATACTGGTGCGAAAATTTCTTCACTTGTGAAATTTTATTACAGCAGAGGTTTTTATATTGATACTACCTCAAAGGACAAAGGATATGTCAGGGCGCTTTTAATCAAAAATTATAATTAAAAACAGTTGACTTTAAAAGTAATTAGTGATATGATTTTATATAGAAATGTATTCCTCGGTAGGTGAGGTTACTTCAAGGATATGGGTTGCTGCCGCAAAAGAATGGAGACACTCTTAGCTGGTTAGCAGGTTTTGCCGAAAAACAAGGCTTAACCTAACGCAACTTCAACGCCTTGTAGAGCTAAAACTTGAACGAGAGTAATGAGTTAATCATGCTTTCACCATGTTCAATTTTTGGTGGAGGCATTTTTTGTATACTAATTTTTTGGAGGTGGCATTATGGTTCCAGCATCAATTTTTTACCTTAGTAGAGTAATTGGCAAAAAAGTTTATTTTGAAGACGGTAAATTCGTCGGAGTTCTAAAGGATTTAATAATTGACACTAACTTTCTAATGCCAAAAGTAACTGCGGTTAAATTAAAAGTTGGCAGTAGCTCCAAAATATTTGACTTTATTAATTTTTCTATCTTAGAAGAAAATAATGCTTATTTCATTAAATGCAATAAATTAGCAGAGGTAAAAGAACTCCACGGAGAAAATATGTTTCTTGTTAAAAATATTTTAGATAAACAAATTGTTGATATAAATGGCAAAAAGCTTGTTCGTGTTAATGATTTAAGGCTTGCAACATTGTCAAACGACATATTCGTGGTTGCAGTTGATGTTGGTATGGAGGGGCTTCTTAGAAGGCTTGAAATGGCAAAGCTTACCCATAGAATATTGAAATTATTTGGCAAAATAATGCCAAGCAAGCTTATATTGTGGGACGAGGTTGAAACAATTGGCTATTCAAACACCGATATAAAGCTTTCAAAATCATCCTCCAAGCTTTCAACCCTGCATGCCTCTGACCTTGCAGACATTATTGAGGAGCTTGACAGGAAAACTCAGGCAGCGGTTTTCGCTTCACTTGACGAGGAACAAGCCGCCGACGTATTAGAAGAATTGGAAACAGATGCACAAATTAGCATTATCGAAAGTATGACAGTCGAAAAGGCAGCAGACGTTCTTGAAAAAATGCCATCTGATGAGGTTGCAGATATTCTTGACGAAATGGAAGACGACGCAGCCGAAGAACTTCTTAGCGAAATGGAAGACGACGCAGCCGAAGAAGTTAGAGAGCTTATGGAATATGCTGACAATAAGGTAGGAAGCCTTATGGCGACAGACTTTATTTCATTTGATGAAAATATGACGGTTGCCAGCACAATTGACGAATTGCGTAGGTTAAAGCCAGAGTCTGACTCTATCTATTACCTATATGTTTTAGATACAAACGAAAAACTAATTGCAACGGTTTCTTTAAGAGATCTTATTATTTCAAGCCCTGATGTAACACTTAGCAGTATTATGGATATGGACATAAAATATGTTTATGATGATGGAAAAATAGATACACTTGCAGACATTATTTCAAAATATAGCCTGCTTTCACTTCCTGTTGTTGACCACGAAATGAAAATGGTTGGCATAGTTGTGATTGATGACGTTGTTTACGAATTATTGAAACGCAAGAGAAGGAAAATATAATTATGAATATCATTACTAAAATAAGAAAAACCCCTTTTTGGAGGAATTTGGCAATATTCCTTGCCATAGTAGGCCCAGGCATTATTACAGGCAGTGTAGATAACGACGCAGGTGGAATTACAACATATTCAGTAGCCGGCGCAACCTATGGCTATAACCTGCTTTGGACTATGATTCCTGCATTTATTGTTCTTTTTGTAGTACAGGAAATGAACGCAAGAATGGGTATAGTTACAGGAAAAGGGCTTGCAGATTTAATTCGTGAAAACGCTGGGCTTAAAGTGACATTTTTCATTTTTGTTGGCTTGCTCCTTGCAGACTTAGGAAACACAACCACCGAATTTGCAGGTGTTGCAGGCAGTATGGAGATTTTTGGCGTTAGCAAATATATCTCTGTGCCTATTGTCGCCGTCGCTGTTTGGTTTCTTGTTGTAAAAGGAACATATAAGCTTGCCGAAAAAATATTCTTAATTTTTAGCTTATTTTTGCTCACCTATGTTGTTTCAGCAATTATGGGCAAGCCAAATTGGTCAGAAATTGGCACAGCAATTATTCACCCACAGGCTAAGGTTGATTTTGATTATATATTCCTTATAGTCGGCATTATTGGTACGACGATAGCACCATGGATGCAGTTTTATATGCAATCCGCAGTTATTGAAAAGGGTTTAACGGTTGAGGATTATAAATATACAATATGGGACGTGGCGATTGGCTCACTTGCGACGATAATCGTTGCCGTTTCAATTATTATCGCCTGTGCCTCCACACTGCACGTTAATAATATTCAAATAACCGAGGCGAAGGATGCCGCAATGGCACTTAAACCATTCGCAGGCGAATTCGCATCACAAATTTTCGCATTAGGGCTTTTTGTAGCGTCGGTTTTCTCTGCCACAATACTTCCAATTGCAACTGCATTTTATGTTTGTGAGGCTTTCGGTTTCGAGGCAGGAATTGATAAAACGTGGGACGAAGCACCACAGTTCTACTGGCTATTTACTGGCATAATCGGCATAGCCGCAGCAATTATTCTAATACCAAATGCGCCACTTATTTCAATTATTTTATGGTCACAGCTAATTAACGGACTACTTCTCCCTGTTGTGCTTATATGTATGATGGTTTTGATAAATGATAAAGACATTATGGGCGAATATGTTAATAAAAGGTTTACGAATATTGTTGGTTGGGGTACAGCCATTATTTTAATAACCTTATCAACTATGCTTTTGTTATCACCGTTTTTTAAGTAAAAATTAACAGCTTGCAGAAAATTCTGCAAGCTGTTTTTGTTTGATAAATAGACTATCCACTTGCATTCCTCTACACAAAAAATACAACGTCCCCAAAGCATTTCAAAGTATTTAAAATATTATTAATTTCCCATCTTCCCATATGCCAATTTTTTGTTCCTTATTGCTATCCTTTGAGCAATGAATCACATATCCGTTATAAACTGCATTTTCGCCAATATATATAAACCGTCCACGTTTAATATAATCGAATAAATGTGGTTGTTTATTAAAGTCAATTCCTTTATTACAGCGGTTATAACAATAGTCAGTTGGAATTATCGAATCTTTATTTGTACCATATTTCCGTGCTACTTCATCTCTTATTTGAGCGGTTGACAACTCAGTTCCATAAGAATGTAGCAACATAGTTTCTTTAATTTGTTCATATAAGTTTAGTTGATTTCTCATATAGATTTTCTCCCTTTGATAAACAAGATTAGGCAAGTGGATGGGTTCTTTTGCTTCATCATAATTTTTTTATTATCGTTTCTTAAAATATTGATACAAATAACATTTTATCATTCCGTTATACATTTTACGTTGTTTATCTGCTTTTCTTCCATAATATTTTTCAAATTGCTCGTGAGAGGTAATTATAAAACCGCTTGCCTCTGGGTACCCGGCAAACTTTCTGCCCATACGTTTGTATAATTCCTCGCACGCCTGTTTATCGAGTAGCCTCTCGCCATACGGTGGGTTACACGCAATTGTGCCCTTTTCTGTAAACGGTACTAATTTTTCCATTGGTGAAACTGAAAAATTAATTAGCTTACTAACCCCTGCAAGCCTTGCATTTTCGTTAGCCTGTTTAATGGAATCTGCGCTTAAATCAGAAGCAGAAATGTCTGGCATAAAGTCTTTCTTTTCTGCCTCCCTTGCTTCCTCCCTTACATCACTCCACAGCTTTGGCGAAATTGATTTCCACTTTTCTGCTGCAAAATGCCTGTTAATTCCTGGAGCAATATTTGCGGCATACATAGCAGCCTCAATTGCAATCGTGCCCGAACCACAAAGTGGGTCTAAAAATGGACGGTCTCCCCTCCATCTGCTAAGGTTTACTATTGCAGCGGCAAGGGTTTCCCTAAGTGGCGCAATATTTCCCACTGCCCTATAACCACGCTTATAAAGCCCCTCACCAGTAGTATCAATATATATTGAAACAACATCTTTCATAATTGCAAACTGTATTTGATATTTTGCACCTGTTTCCTCGAACCAATCTATTTTATATGTTGCTTTAAGCCTTTCAACTACCGCCCTTTTAACGATAGCCTGACAATCTGGAATACTAAAAAGTGCTGATTTTATAGAATGTCCTTTTACAGGAAATTCTGCATCCTTTGGCAGCCACGTTTCCCAAGGTAGAGCCTTTACACCCTCGAAAAGGTTATCAAAGGTAAGCGCCTTAAACTCGCCCAATTTTATTAGCACACGTTCCCCTGTTCGCAAATGGGTGTTGCACACGCATATAGCCTGTTCATCCCCTGCAAAGGTAACTCGTCCGTCCTCCACAGCTGTGGTTTCATAGCCCAAATTTCTTATTTCGTTTGCTACTAATGCTTCCAGCCCAAATATTGTAGGCACTGTTAATAATAATTTACCCAAATAATTCTCTCCTCGTATAATATATTTTGTAAGATATTTTTAACCATTAGAGTGCCTTACAAGCACTGAAATGATAGTTCATATAATTTAATAAAGTCCATAAGTTTTTCTGTGCCCATGATATAATATAATCA
>Ga0247840_10005874_pt1 | contig 18098 bp, 22 predicted proteins | sample LaCruzMarch2015__FD_192404 | JGI IMG/M metagenome (GOLD analysis project Ga0247840, IMG submission 192404) | Freshwater microbial communities from meromictic Lake La Cruz, Castile-La Mancha, Spain - LaCruzMarch2015_17m | ecosystem: Environmental > Aquatic > Freshwater > Lake | place: Spain... | reverse complement strand
TTGCAAATACTGGTATTATCACAACAATTGCAGGCGATGGACTTTTGGGTTACAGTGGCAACGGTGGCTTAGCAATAAACGCAAGGCTAAATTGGCCAAAAGGTATAGCGGTTGATTCAAACGGAACAGTATATATCTCGGATACTGAGAACAATGTAATAAGAAGACTTATTCCATAAAATAAGCAAATTAAAGTGATTGCTCTTAAATGGGCAATTGCTTTATTGTTTTATATTATGCTTTTGTAAAATTATTGATATAATATTTTGAAAATAAGGTTTTTTGAAATATATGGTATTTCAGATGGGGAAATTAATCCTAATAAAATTAAATTAAGTATTTGAGTAATGGAGTAACCTTAATATGAAGAAATTTATTTCAGTAATTATTTATGTGTAATTTTATCGCTTGTATTTTCAACAATAGTTATAGCTGAAGTTTCGCCAAACTTATATTTGATATTATCTCCCAACAGTGAAAAAGCTTTTTGTAATAATGGATCAATGATAATTACAAAACCATGGAAATCGGTAGAGGGTAGGGATTTACTGCTTATTGAATTTGGTAAAGGTGATAAAAAAATATTTATGTGTGGTACGCACCACGCAAGAGAATACATATCAACAACTTACCTAATGTATATGATTGATCGATATGCATATATGTACGAAACTGGTCAAAATCTTTGGAATTATAATATTAAAGAAATATTAGAAAAAGTTACATTTTGTATAGTGCCTATGGTAAACCCCGATGGAGTTAATTTAGTGCAAAACGGAATAAATTCTGTCAAAAATTATGACTTTGTTTCAAAACTACCAATAACAGAAGGAAAACAATACGGATATAAAGCTTGGAAAGCAAATGTTAATGGTGTTGATTTAAACTGGAATTATGATTTTGATTGGAATGTCGAGAGAAATAAAAATGTTAGAGGATCTTCGGGGTTTAATGGAGATTACCCTAATAGTGAACCTGAAGTTCAAGCTATTATAAATTATATTGGAACAATAAATTTCGAAGCCTTTTTATCGTTTCATACCCAAGGGCAAGTGTATTATTGGGAAGAAGGTAAAAACAAAAAAACTGGTATTGATAAACTTGTGGGACGCAATTCAGGCTTTACAAGAGTATATGATAATCCAAGTTCTCCATTTGGTGGGTCGTTTTTTGATTTTGTATATTGGAAATTTGGTAAACCAACAATGACGGTTGAGCTTTGCAAATATATACGTAATTATCCATATCCAAATGAAGATTTTGATAAAGTGTGGGCTCCTGCAAAGCATATCCCTTTAATATTCGGAAGTGAGATTATTAAGCAATAAAACATTGACTGTAATAATATCTAAAGCAACATATTAACACCAAGGAGATGACATGTTTTGCATATTGAATTGAAGTCATATTTCATGGCACTATAGAACAAAGCTCTGTTCTGTTTATTTGTTAGCCTCCAAGTATAATTGAATTTTAACAATATTGTATCATAGAAATGTATGGATATACAATAGTTTGTTGAGATAGCTACAAAATTTGAGTGAAATCAACAATTTCAGGATTTTCAATTTGGCTATTTTATGTTGCGATATTGGTAAATCATTGATATAATATGGTAGCTATGAAATCACCTGGGGCAGAGTAGCTGCTATAATGGTTAACGAGAGGTTGCTTGAATATAGGGGAACAAAGCCTATTGAATTGAGGCGAGTAGTATAAAAGCAAAGTTGTTTTGGACTTTTATTGATAGTAAATAAATTTGATACAATTGGCTTGATTTCAACTAACTTGGCGGAAAAAATAGATGAAAATGCTTGTATCTCATCCTTTAAAAATACTGCTAAAAATATTTCTACACTTACTGGTCAAAGAATCAGCCATACCGGTGCATGGAACGTAACACAGCAGTTAGGTGAGAAAGTTGCTGATGGCTTAGAATGCCGTTGGATGGGCACATGCGAGCACAATATTGACTTGGAGCTACAAGGAGAATGAAACATCACGAAGGAGTTGGAGTATTGTAGGAGCAAATAATCTTGGCAAATTACTTGCCTTAAAAACAAGTAAAAAGTTATCTAAAACTATAAGAATATTATCAAAAATTGTATTGCCCGAAAGCATGACAAAGGATATAATAGAGATATTAAGATCGTCAAAAGCACCAAAAAAAGATGGACACGGCAATGATTTCAGAAATTGTAGTAGACCATTTGTAAATGCAAGCATGACAAGCAGTAGAAAAGCTATACTTAGAATGCTTGACTGGCAGGAAGTTTGGGAATTGTTGGTAAGATAGAAAATAAATATTAGAGCGTATTGAATGGGCACGAACTTGCTTCGTGTGCATTTGATATGTATTGCTTCATCACGGTGGTGCATAATCTTAAAAAATCAAAACTTTGATACAGAAAATTTGTATGAAAAAGTTTTGCCAACGTTTACTTGACAGAAACTCAATGTAGTGCAATATTGATATTTTAAATGTTCTATGGTAAAATATATTAGGAGGTGCAGAATTATGAATAGTATTGAACAAATTAAAAGAGATATCACCCCATTATTTATTGAATACGGAGTTACAAAAGGTGCTATATTTGGCTCATATGCAAGAGGAGAGGAGACTGAAGACAGTGATGTTGATTTGCTTTTTTCAATAGGTAAAAGTATGCCTCTCAGTATATGGAATGAAATGGAAAATAAAATTCAAAAGGCTATTGGTAAACGAGTTGATTTTATTGAATATGGATCATTATCAAGGCGTGTGGAGGAAGAGGTTTTAAAAGAAGCGGTGGTTATATATGAACAAGCGTGACGGGCTTATAGTTCTTCATATTTTAGACACTATTGAAGAGATTGAAGGATATATCAAGCAGGCTGATTGTAATACACTTGAAAACTTCAAAAACAATTCTATGCTTAAACGTGCTGTGACTATGTGTATGATTTCAATATCTGAAATAGTAGGTAATTTTTCAGATGAGTTTCAGAAAGATTATTCAGAAATAAATATAAAACAATTTAAACAGCTCAGGAATATTGCCGCACACAACTACGGGCTATAAGCTTTTCTAAATTGTATGATACTGTAAATTTGGAGTTGCCAATATTTAAAGCCCAGCTTGAAAGTACTTTGAATTAGAATAATATAAAAAACCTTTTAAAAAAATTGTAGTTAACTGCATACTTGCAAGACTAAATAGTATATTTATAATATGTGACCACAAATGTGTTACTTCTTGATACTGCACAATATGCCTTTGATAACGAAGATTTTAATGAAGAAGAGGAAATTTAAAAAGCTGATAATCTTTTTAGAGATAAATTGGGCTTTCCATCAAGAGAAGACCATGTAGCACAGCCATGGCCATTGGAAGAAGAGAATATTGAACATTATATGACATTAAAATTTACTATCAATAGCGAAATAGTAGTTGAAAACCCAACGCTTGCTATTGAGGATGCTGAGAATCTTGTTATAATGCTAAATGGCAAAAATGTAGAGCCTAAAATAACAGGATATTATGTTGATGCATCCATAAAAACGGTTGAACTTCCTGCACTTTGTTGTGGAGAAAATATCGTAATAGTTAAAATACCTTTCGGTAAAACAACAAACGTTGAGTATTGCTATATTTTAGGTGAATTTAACGTTAAGGTAGAAGGCTGTGTAAAGACAATTATTGCACCTACTAATACAATAGGGTTTTCTTCAATCACAAATCAAGGCATGCCATTTTATGGTGGCAATATTACATATAAGGTTGAAATTGAAACAGGTGATTGCTCACTTGAAATCAAATCAAGTAATTATAGAGGATCTTTAATTAGTGTTTCAATTGACGGAAACCCTGCAGGAATTATTGCGTATGCTCCGTATAAGGTTGTTCTCGAAAATGTAAAAAGTGGCAAGCATATTGTCGAGCTAACTTTATTCGGAAATCGTTATAATACATTTGGCGCACTACATAATACAGATACTGCTGATCTTTGGTATGGTCCAAATTATTGGAGGTCACTTGGCGACGCATGGTGTTATGAATATAGGCTTAAGGATACAGGCATTCTATCAAGCCCAGTTATTTCAATTTACGAATAACAAATTACTTATCTTGCACTAATCTACTAAAATATAACCTTGCGAGCCACACTTTTGGTTCGCAAGGTTATACTATTACTAATTAGAGCATACTCAAAAAAACTACATTTTTCAACATAAAATTTGTGTTTATCCTACAATAAATGTTAAAGGAATAAACATTTTACTTAGCCTTCCATTTGATGTAATCTCTAAAGTAACATCATATTTGCCTTTATTAAAGCCATTTGGAGTAAAAGTATACTCTGCAACATTTAATGCTGAACCACCATTAGCTTGATTAAGGTTTACAACTGTTTCAACACAAGGTGAAACAGCCCATTCTATTGGTAGATGCCATTTCACTGTTAACCATTGTTGTTTATAGAGGTTATTTTCAATATTCAACACAAGCTTCTTTTCAACGCCCTCTTTAATCGTAATGCCATCTATATAATCAACAGTTACATCAAATAAAACATTTTTCTTGGTTACGCCAAAAGGTTGTTTCATTAGGGTATCCTTAAATGTAGCTCTATCAAAAACTCCTTTTTTTATCTCACTATCAAATAAAGTTTCGCCTTCATTTAAAATTATTTTTACACCATCGTCACACATTGTTTTGCAATATTCTCCCATAAATACAGGCATTAGTTCACATACTCTATTTGATAACTCAGTAATTGTATCTGGAACCTTAATACGATTATTAGTGCGGTCAATAGAAATAGTTTTAATTTCATCACCTATTGGGTCAAGCCATTTCTTAGGTAGTGATTCTGCCCCACCGATTATACCTATAATAGAACCAAGTGTCGCTGCCGTGCAATCACCATCTTCGCCACAGCCTGCTGCTATGCAGATACTCTTAGAAAAATCTCCTTCTCCATACTTCCACCCAAGTATCATAATGCCAATATTGCTTGGAGCATCGTATCCTAATTTTCCAACAGGAACATCATCTTCCACTTCTCTATCTTGATAACCTGAATACATACCAAAAGACCCTGGAACTATTTGCAGTATCTTTTTTCTTGCGGCTTTCCAATCAATACCACTTTTATAGCATTCAATAGCAGTATTAACAGCTAATGTAATGTCACAATCTTTTGGGATATATGACAAGCCAATATCTATGAGTTTATCAATATTACTCTCCACAAAAGCTGCGCTCTCCATGGCAGCACAGAAAATTTCCGCATATACGCCCTCGTCCGAGTGATCAGTTATTGCGTCCTCAAAAGCATATTTAACAGCAATTTCAGGATGTCCAGGAGCCAAGCATGCCCATATTTCACTGCGAATAAAGCAGCCACAACTATCCTTGTTGTGGTTATTATACCAGCCAGATAGTGGAGGCATAATCCCCATAGAAAGATTACTCTTTCCTGCTCCATACTCTGACCAATTTGCAACTATATAGGACAGCCAATATTCACCTAAAATTTCCGCATCTACATTTCTTCCATATTTTTCAGCGGCGTTAAGCCATACAAGTTGTAAATCTAAATCGTCATTTGGAAGAGCACCCTTGCTTAGGTCATGTGTGTAAAAATCCAAATCAAAAACTCCTCTTACACATTCAAATGGTGCACCTAAACTACCTCCTACATTTTTACCAAGCCAACAGCCTCTAACCTTATCCTTATACTCTTTGATGTTCATTTCCATAACATTGCCCCCTATTTAAATTATATATTTACTTTATCACTTTATATATTTAATGTCAGTAGGAATATTTTACTTAAGCGTAGGAGTTTTTGTTATTTTGTCTAATTGACATCTTTATTTTTAATGCTATAATTAAAATATATTATCAAAGAAACAAGGTGTGATTATGAGACAATTTAAGTGTAAAGATTTTTTTATTGCTGATGAAACTGTAAATATTTCAAAAACAACCGCAACAATAGATGAACAATCACATACGCACGAATTTGTTGAGCTTGTTTATATTCTATCAGGCAGTGGCACTCACTATATTAATTATAAGTCTTATCCTGTAAAAAGGGGGGATTTATTGTTTATTAACTATAATCAAGTCCATTCTTTTATGACAGATGTTGAAATGACATATGTAAATTTTCTTATGAAGCCCGAGTTTATGAGCAGTAAATTAATCAGTTGTGACAATATATTTGATGTTTTTGCAATTTCACTTTTTGATGAATCCGAGGTTACGTTGGGCGGGGACAGACCCATTGTTCATTTTAGTGGGCAATATATGATTGATATTGAAACGATTACACAAATCATGCTAAATGAATATCACGAAAAACATACTGGTTATAAATCTATAATTAACGGTTATATGTTGGTTTTGTTTTCAAAATTCATACGAAAATTAGAGGTAATCTGTTCTGATGATATGCAAATATACATCAGCAGAATTGCACCAGAAATAATAACATATATTGACGAAAATTATTCCGAACCAATTACGTTAAAAGAAATAGCAGAAAAGTGTTTTTATAACACTTCATATTTCAGTCGTATTTTCAAAAAATGCTATGGTAAAAACTTAACAGATTACATTCAGGAAAAAAGAATGAACGAAGCTGCAAAACTACTTCTAGAAACAGATCTTACAGTTGAGAAAATTTGCTCTAATGTTGGATATTCTGACAAAAAACAATTTTATAAATTATTTAAAAACTATACCGGTTACACACCTAATTTATATCGAAAAATGGAAAATGAAGCACACCACAAAACTTAGACACGAATATTATTTTCGGAAGTTGAGCATTCGGTCTTATGGCACCACTTTTAGGTTTATCAACTGTTGAAGCCGCTATTTTACAAGGTGCTGAGCTTGCAAAATATGTCGCAACCACCATGTTTATAGGTTTGTGGCTTTGTAGGATTCTTCTTGCATACATCACACTTAGTATTTTCCATTGTGGCCTTTTTGGAATGTTCGGAGCAATTTACTTAGATTTTGGGTCAAGAACGATTCTATATTACTTCAAAATGTACAAAGGCAACTGGAAGCAAGCTGCAATTTAAAACTCTGTGTAACAATCAAAAACTATATTCCTTATTATGGGTATTTCTTTATCGTTTCCTTGTTTATTATAACTTGAAATACTCTACAGCATTATTATAGCAAATACCCCTAACGATTTCCCCTAAAACTTCATAATCCTCTGGATATTCACCATTTTCCACCCACGAGCCTATAAGGTTACAAAGAATTCTTCTAAAATACTCATGGCGAGGATAAGATATAAAGCTACGTGAATCAGTAAGCATACCAACAAAACGGCTTAGCAAGCCCAAATTAGCAAGTGATTTCATTTGGTCAACCATACCATCACGTTGGTCATTAAACCACCAACCAGAGCCGAACTGAATTTTTCCTGCGATGCCACTGCCTTGAAAATTCCCGAGCATTGTGCCAAGCACATAATTATCCTTTGGGTTTAGTGTGTATAAAATAGTTTTTGGCAAATTATCTTCTGCCTCTAAGCAGTTTAAAAATTTTGATAATGGGTCTGCAATACACAGATCATTTATTGAGTCAAACCCAGTATCAGCGCCTAATTTATTAAACATTTTTGTATTATTATTACGGAGCGCACCTATATGCAATTGCATTGTCCAACCACGTTTTGTGTATTCCTCGCCACACAATTTTAACACTGCCGTTTTATATATTTCTTCCTCTGCACGAGTAACTTTTTCACCATTTATTGCCTTATTAAATACAACCTCTGCATTTCCCACACCATAAGGAACATATTCAAGCGCATGGTCAGATAGCCTGCAACCATTTTGATGAAAATAATCAATTTTTGATAATAAAGCATTGCATAATTCATCAAAGGTTTTAATACCACCTAATTGCTTCAAATATGGTAAAAATGTATCTCTTGAAATTTCCACAGCCTTATCTGGTCTAAATGTAGGCAATACTTTTGTTTTGAAATTGCTATCAGCCTTAATTTGCTGATGATACTCTAAGCTATCAATTGGATCGTCTGTTGTGCATATAACAGCAACATTTGATTTTGCAATTAATTGTTTAATCTTAAACTCGTCAGTCTTTAAAAGTTCATTACATTTATTCCAAATATAATCTGCTGTTTTGGGGCTTAATTGTTCATCAATACCAAAATATCTTTTAAGCTCAAGGTGCGTCCAATGATACAGCGGATTCCCTATTGTATAAGGCACAGTTTTTGCCCACGCCATAAATTTATCATAGTCACTAGCACTACCTGTAATATATTCTTCATCTATACCATTTGAACGCATTGCACGCCATTTGTAATGGTCGCCACCAAGTAGAAGCTCGGTAATATTTTCAAAGCCTTTGTTTTCAGCAATAAACTTTGGGTTTAGGTGGCAATGATAATCAAAAATCGGCATATCCTTTGCATAATCATTATACAGTTTTTGCCCAACCTCGTTATTTATCATAAAGCTATCATTTATGAAGTTTTTCATAGTGTAACACCATCCTTGAATATAGATATTTCTTTGTATCCATTTATTTCATTCTGTGTTTGTTTGCCATTTGCAATGTCTAAAACAAAGTCGAATATATCATTATTGCTTTGTGCGTCAAAATCTATCCAATTATGTTTTTTGTTATATAGCGCTGTGTTTGTGGAAATTTTAATAGTTGGCACAGGTGCTCCAACAGGTGTACCTCGTCCTGTTGTAAACAAGATTAAATGAACACCTGCGGCAGTTAGGTTAGTTACTGCAACAATGTCATTACCAGGTCCATTAAGCAAATTAAGCCCACTTTTTTTAAGATTATCACCATAGGTAAGCACATCAACAACATTAGCAGTTCCACCTTTTTGTGTACATCCAAGTGATTTTTCCTCTAATGTGCTAATTCCACCAGCCTTGTTTCCTGGTGATGGGTTTTCATATATTACTTGATTGTGATTAACAAAATACTGTTTGAAATCATTAATTAGCGATACTGTTTTGTTAAACACTTCCTCATTTATGCACCTATCCATTAAAATAGTTTCTGCGCCAAACATTTCTGGCACTTCAGTTAGCACAGATGTGCCTCCGTACGATATTAGCTTATCAGAAAAACGCCCAACTAATGGGTTTGCAGTTATGCCCGACAAACCATCACTTCCACCACATTTTAAGCCTACACGTAGCTTTGATACACTAACCTCTCGACGTTTAAATGTACTTGCATACTCTTTTAATTCATTGATTAGTTTTATGCCCTCTTCAATTTCGTCATCACATTCTTGCGTTACTAAAAATTTAACTCTATTTGGGTTATATTCACCAAGAACCTTTTTAAACTCTGCAATATTATTATTTTCGCAACCAAGACCAAGCACCAATACACCACCTGCATTTGGGTGGTTGACTAAGCCTTTTAATATAAGCTGTGTTGTGTGGTGGTCGTCACCAAGCTGCGAACAACCAAATGGGTGAGCAAAAAACTCAGCCCCTGTTTTTTTAGCAAGTATTTCTGCCGTCTTGTTAACACAGCCCACGGTATTAATTATCCATATTTCATTGCGTATTCCAACATCACCGTTTTCCCTAACATAACCTTGAAATGTTGGAATATCATCATTAGTTAGCGTTTCGCTTAATTTTGGACTATATGTATATTCTAACATTTCACCAAGATTAGTCTTAATGTTTTGCGTATGAACGGTATCACCTTTTTTAATGTCCTGCGTTGCATGACCAATAGGAAAGCCATATTTAACTATATTTTCGCCCTTTTTGATGTCACAAAGAGCCTTTTTATGTCCTGTTTCAAGCACAACCTCTACATTATCATTCTTGTGAATAATCATACTAATTCTCCTATTGCTGTTTTCATACCTTTTGAAGAAATGCTTTCTAAGTGTTTTTCAACATATGGTAGTAAATTACTTAAATCTTCATCCCACAATTTTGTGTTTGAAAGAATTTGTGCTGGCGTTGAATTTAACATAAACTCCATAATATCTGCATCATCATCTGCTTTGTCAGTTTTGTAAAATGCAATAAGCGATGCAAGCGAGAATGTAAGGAGTGTTGGAACTTTGCCCTTTCTCTTTATATATTCTGTTACAGATGGCAAAACCCTAACCTTGAATTTACTAACTGAATTTAACGCTATGCTTAAAAGATAATGTTTTATAAATGGGTTTGCAAAGCGTTCTAATACGTCCTTTGCAAATTTATTAAGCTCGTCGTTTGGTAGGTCAAGTGTTGGTATTATCTCGTCAAATATAACCTTATTAAGATATTTACTCATAACAGCATCGTCCATACAATCTTTAACAGTTTCAAGTCCATACAAATGCGCCGCAAGAACCATCGAAGTATGCGCTCCGTTTAATATTCTAACCTTGCGTGTCCTATATGGTTGTTGATTATCTGTCCAAATAACGTTTAATCCTGCCTCTACAAATGGTAATTCATCAGCCTGTGATTTATCGCCCTCTATTACCCATAGGTGAAATATCTCGGCTGTGTTTAGCATATTATCGTTATACCCAAGCTGTGCCGCTTCATCACGAGGATAGCCTGTAACTATGCGGTCTACAAGTGTATTGTTAAACCTATTTTCATTCTCAATCCACTCCAAAAACTCTTGCCCCAAATTCCACTCATTAGCATATTTAATAACAATTTCTTTCAATTTACTTCCATTATTATCTATAAGCTCACAAGGTAGAATTATAAAGCCGTTTAATCCTAATTTAAAACGCTCGTATAAAAATACCGTTAGCTTTGCAGGGAAAGATTTCGGAGGTGCATCTGTTAGCTTATCACCCTCATTGTATGCAATGCCAGACTCCGTCGTGTTTGATACTATAACCCGTAAATCAGGATTTTTTGCAAGCTCTAAATAGCCCTTAAAGTCTGTATATGGGTTTATGCAACGTGAAATACACTCAATTTTTTCCTCTTGGACAACCACTTCTCCATTTTCAATTCCACGAAGTAATTGTGTATATTTGCAATCCTGTGCCGATAGCATATCACACATACCTTTTTCAATTGGCTGAACTATTACAACATTACCATCATACAAGCCCTGCTTGTTCATTTTGTCAAACATCCAGTCAACAAAACCTCGTAAAAATCCACCCTCGCCAAACTGCATTATTGTTTCTCTCATTTTATATCCTCCCAACCATTTAGGTATGATTTTGTATTTTCAAACATTTCAATAAATAGTTTCTTTGAATCACTTAAGCTAACGCTATTCATAAGCCTGTCATTTATAAATGCAGTGAATATTAAATTAGTGTCCTTTTTAAGGCACGCATCTGTTATCACTCTTTGATTATATATAGATGGTGACATTATACCTAAAATATCATCTGGAATATCGCCTGCTAATTGTGGAACAACTGTATCATGGGTAAATATGGCGTTAGTTTCAACAACAGTTCCAAGTGGAACATTGCTTATTTGCCCCATATTTGGAATATTAACATTTGTAACTATATTACCAAGCCCAAGTATAGCTTTAATTTGGTTAATGCCCTCTTCACCAGTTGGCTTTAATTCAAACTTTTCTTCGCCACTTTCAAGCTTTATCGCTCTGTCTATACGTTTTTGCAAGTCCTCTTTTCTCCAGCTTACAGGAGTACAACCAAACTTCCAGCTTTCTACAGTTTCATCGTCTTTTAAATACCAATTAGATGGACAGAACTCTGCAAGATGCCTATCACCCGCAGCCGCTATAACACCGAACCTTTTAAATAGGTCAAATTTCACTCTCTGAGCGCTACCAAAATACTTATTCATCCAGTGATCAGGTTTATCATCTACATAACCATCAGCATAGTATTTATCAGCAAACTCACTATAAATTGGTATTAAATCAATATCCTTATATTGTGCCTTATTAACCCAAGTAAAATGATTTATTCCAATTACATTAGTGTGAATATCTGTTCTTTTTATATCTTCTATACCAGTTTTTTCTTTTAATGCTTTAAGCAAAAGCTCTTGCGTTCCAAACACCTCATGACAACAACCAAACGCTTTAATCTGTGGAAAAACCTTATATAATGTGCTTATGCATACTGCCATAGGGTTAGTGTAGTTAATTACCCACGCATTAGGGCAATACTCTTTTATAGCATTAGCAAATTCAACATACATCGGAAGTGTTCTCATTGCACGAATAACACCGCCAGGACCTGTTGTGTCGCCTACTGATTGATACACGCCATATTTCTCTGGTGTGTGAACATCAGACTCCATTTCGTCAAAAGTTCCTGGAAGTACAGATATAATAACAAAGTCGGAATCTTTTAAAGCCTTACCAATGTTATCCTCAGCAATGTATTTCCAATTTGTCGAATTGCTGTTTCCTATAACTTCATTTGTTTGTGAAGCCTTGTGATCTATATCATATAGATACACTGTTCCAGATAAAGATTCTTCACTCGCCAAATCACTCATAAGTCCCCATGCCCAACCTCTTGAGCCACCACCTATGTATGCTATTTTTAAATCTGACACGCTATTTCCATTTCTAATCATTTTAATTCCCCCAATAATATATTTGTATACTTATATAATAAGATAAATATATAATACTTTCATCCTTTTTTATGACTTTTATAAATGTTTTTATTCCTTTTTTGACTTTTATATGTTATTATAACCTTAGAGGTGAAAAATGATGACCGATTTTGAAATTGAAATATGTGCCAGAAAAAGCAACACGCAAATGCCTAACACGCACATTCACGATTCCTACGAGCTTTATTACTTAGTATCAGGTGAAATAAGCTATTTTATTGAGGATAATGTTTATAAAGTAAAAAAAGGTGATATGATTTTCATACCACCTAAATCATTGCACAAAACTCAAATCACAAAAAATCCCGAGCACAAGCGAATACTCATATATTTTACAAATGAATTTGTAAAAGATTTTTTGATATACAACCCAAAATTATTAGACTTTTTCGCAAACAGACATATTTGCATACCAAAGCAAAAGCAAGAAAAGATCGAGCAAATACTATACTCTATGTCAAACGAATATCAAAACAAAACAGATATTGTTATGATAAAATCACTTTTAGGTGAACTTTTAGTAACTCTAAATAGATATTCAGAGAACGACGTTAGTCTTAACATAGTATTAGACGAAAAAAGCGAAAAGATTCTAAATATTGTACGCTACATCAACAGCGAGTACGCAAGTGATATTTCTCTTGAAATGTTATCGAAAAAGTTCTATATATGTTCTTCTTACCTTAGTCGCTCTTTCAAAAAAGTGACTGGGTTTACATATATTGAATACCTAAATAAAGTGCGCATAAAACAAGCCACCTACCTTTTGCTTAATACTAAACAAAATATTACAACTATCGCAACAGGCATTGGCTTTTCGTCAACAAACCACTTTTGTAAAATTTTCAAATCTATAGTTGGTGTTTCTCCGCTGAATTTTAGGAAAACTTCTTGAACATTATCAAGAATAGTTTTTTAAATAATAATTTATCATCAATTGGATATTGGACTTTGAAAAGCAATAATTTAGTAACTATTGATAATAAAAGAAATTTAAAGATTAAATATAAATCTATTGGTACTAACGACAAGAAAGATCGTTCGAATTTCTTTGGAAAAGTTAAAGAGTTTTCGGAAGCAATTTATTTAAAAAAGATATTAAATATAAAAAATATTAACAAAATTCCCTTATTCATAAGTGACATTGCTTATTTAATCAATACAAGAAACCCCCGTAAAATTTTGTGTAAAAGTGAATAAGCAACTTCCTTTCAGGTGATAAGGAGTCGTACGGTGTTTCATGGATGCAACCTGATTAAATTGCTCAACTCTTTCCTTATCCTCTTTTTTTCATAAATCGCATATAGTTGGTCCCCTCATATCTTTAAAAAGCTGCATTATTCATAGTCTGTCACTGAATAAAAATAATTATTTTTCATATAAAATTCTTTTTACACCTATTACGCTCGACACCCAATAATGTGTTATGAATAGTAATGGGTAGTAAGTAGCAGCTCAATAAGTTTAATCTGTTCGTCGGTCTGCTTAAGATTTTCGCTTGAATTACCTGTGCCGAAACCATACCCCTCTAACTCATATGACAGAGTTTTCATTCGAGGATGGTCATGTTTGCTTATCAAGTATATCAAGTGTGATAATTCTTTTGCTCTTGCATCATCTTTAGCAATCAAATCATCAAACTTTTGTCTATCCGTAAGACCTTCGAGAATTAAAGCAATGTCTTTACGATATGATGGTTCATTTATAGAAATAAAGTTATTATAACAGCGGCAAAAATGATTATACATAATATTTCTCCTTAAAAATTTTCGCATTATATTCGAAATGACTTTTGGAAATCCCGCTGAAATCACTCCGACTCAATACATTCTCTATTAACTCAAAAACAAGAGTTCTTTTTGCCTTGTCCATCATTACAGCTATGTCCTCAACATCTTTCTCACTATAACGCCCGATTTTACTAACAATAATGTCCTCAATAGACAGTACATAAACGTCAATGTAATCAAACTCGACAAGCTTCGTTGCCCTCTCTTTATAACCGCTTGGAATAGATGCAACTGTCCAATCCAGCATATCGAAACTTTCCAATATTCTAAATAACCTACCCATATTTGCTGAGTAATCCAAATCAATAAAGTCAATATCCGTCGTTCCTCTATTTAAATAATTCATAAGTATGCAGCCACTTCCACCTAGCAAATAGATAGGCTCACATTGTATATTCTTCATTTTGGCAAAATCCTGCATATCCTGTAGTAACCCTAAAATTATTTCTTTGTTCTGCATATTCATCACCTTTTTAAATTGTATCATATATTTAAAAATACCGCAATAAAATTGTGCTTATAGCAAGCTCCAGATTTTCTATTTCCTACAAACGCTGATAATCAACACTTTCAAGCCAACTCTTAAAAGGCTCTGCTTATGGTGCCGGTATTGATTGAATAACACAAGAAGTCCTTCTGCATTTGCCACATCAGTAATACCATTTTTAACATCTTTTTCAATTATCTTCAACCCGTGACAAAATGCCACAGTTTGACTTGCTTCAGTTTTTTATCGTTGTTTCAGCTTCCGCCAATATGCGGTTGCGTCAACACTACCTGTTAGCACTTCACACACATCTACAATAGAAAAATACCAATTTTCATTATACAAACTCTACGGACTTGCTTTTCTTCAAATAATACTAAATCGTTGATATGTTAATACTCACTGTTTCCCTGTTAATAATAGTTGGATTAAGGCTCTTTTCTTATTTTACAACTATGTAAGGTCTTTTGCAAAAAAACCAATATCAAAATCAACCAAAATCAATTTAACATTTGGAGTTTAGATGCAAAAAACCGCCTCGAATTAGTCCGAAACGGCAAGATGAATATTTTAAACTATGCTAAATGGTTGAAGGTATAGAAAGCTTAATTGACAAAGGGGTTACACTACCAATTGATAGATAGCTAACTTCAACTTGGTTTATATACCCCGTTTAACATTCTTTAACCTATACTAAACTTGATGGGTTTATAAAATGTTTATATCTCAATAAATGAAAATATCATATCAACAGCATCAGAGATAATATCGGCAGGAGCCTTTTCCAAAAAGTTCGCATTTCTCTTTGATAGATCAAGAGTCTTTACTTGTTCACACATAATTACGCCTTTTGTTTTAGTCCTATTATCCAGCTTAATCTGGATAGGAATATTTCTATCTGTATTTGTTATGGGACAAACCATAGCCGACTTAGTAAAAGAATTGTAGGTATTATTACTTACAACAATTGCTGGTCTACGTCCTTTTTGTTCATGCCCTGCTTGTGGGTCAAAATCTATTGCTATTATATCGCCCTGCTCAAAAATTGTTACCATATTTCATTACCCATCGGCTTACCCCAATCAACTTCTTCAAAAGTGTATTCACCATTAAAGTCTTTTAATCTCTCTTCAAGTGTAATATGCTTTTTATGAACTACCTTCTTAATTATAATTTTATTATCTTCAGCTATAATATCAACTGTATCATTAGGCTTAAATAAAGCTGTTTCCAAAATTGATTTAGGAATTCTTATCCCTTGACTATTGCCCCATTTTTGAATAATTGCGTTCATATATTTCAACTCCTCTCTATTAGTATATACAAAGTTTATACTTTTGTCAACAATTTTATGAATATAAATTTTTTTATGGCAATTCTCTTTTCTTTATAAAGTGATGTGGCCAAATATTAGTGGACACGACAAACAACGAGAACTGGAAATGTCAAGAAAAACTGGACACAAAGTTTTCAATGAAGTAAACAGGATTAATCATATCTGGCTTGTAACCAGCGCCCCTCTTCCCGTAAATATTAAATCTATATACATAGATTTTTGGGTCTTCAATAAAATTCTCATGGTTGTCATATATGGAATAATTATCATGACTTGGTATGCCTTTGGTTGGAATATTCAATATTTCAAATATGCGAATAGCTAAATCGATCCAGTCAATATTCCCTACATCTAATACATATTTTTTGTGTTTTTCGCTATAACCAATAGTGATATAATCGCCCTCCCAATTGTTGTATAGCATCTCATTTTTAGCAAAGTTTTTGCAAATTTTAAGCTCAGTTACATCGATGCCATTTATAATCAAAATGTTTACACTACTAAACACCTTCCTTTTTAATTCCTCATTAATCCCATCGTTTATTTGATTCAAATACATAATTTTCACGACTCCTTTTAAATTATTAATATATATTTTCCTAATATTTTGTTTGGTATGTTATAATAATTTATTTTCAAGAAATGTAGGTAAGTAGCTAAGCAGTATTTGTGTTAACTCTTACCTCCACATTTTTTAAACTAAACTGTTGCATTTCAGCCAAAGTTTTCGATAGCATTATTTATATATGCTTTTAAATTATTAAAATCCTCGAATCCTCCTGCATACTTGATCCCAGTGTTATAATTTGCAATATTCATAACAAAATGCACATGAACATAATCAGTATCATCATGAACAGCAAATACTATCTGATAACCTTTATTGTAATTGTCTTCTTCAAAGCCATTTATAATTTCTTCTATTTTCTGTTTAGACATTCCAATACCATTGTCCTTTATTACAAAACCCATTTCTTCTTTAATTTTTTTTGCTAAAACTTCTATTTTCCCTTTTTCGTTCAACTTTTTCAATCCCGTGCAACACTGCGTTTTCTATGAAAGGTTGTAATAAAAACTTAATTGTGCTGTAAGTTTAGATACATCCGTTTTGAAAAATGCTGATTTCGTATTTTTATACATGGCTCATACAGCCATGATGTTTATTGCAAAATAATGGGTGAAATAGAAAAATACAACTGCAAATTCGACTATATTGGGCGGACTAATATTGATTTATTTGAAAATGAAGTAGGCACAATATTAAAGAAATCTATATAAGCATAATACAGATACCTATACTGAAAATTATGATACAAACGTTTCAGTTATACAAATAAGTAAACAATCCTGCTAGTTTTAGGAAAAATAACACTATAAAATTTCTTAATGCACTAAGTGGCACTAATTCAACTTCAAACTATTTAATTGAAACGAAAAAAGTTTAAAACATTTTTTTACCATTGACTATGTATCGATATTCTGATATAATTTGAGTATAATAAATTTTAGGAGTGCATATTATGCCCCATATTAGACCAAGCTCTGATTTGAGAAATAGATATAACGAGATTTCTTCTTTTTGTCATCAACATAACGAGCCTGTATATATAACTAAAAATGGTCAGGGTGATTTAGCAGTAATGAGCATTGAAACATATGAGAAACTTGTTGGAAAGTTCGAATTATACAAATTACTTGATGAAGGATTTGATTCTTTAAAAGCAGGTAAAACACGTCCTGCAATAGATGTTGTTAATACTACCTCAGAAGTGCGCCAAATATGGTGCACTTTTTTAGTTAAAAACTACACCAGTAGTTGCGAAAAAGGTCGTTTTGGAGTATAGTGGTGTTATTGAAAATATTGTAGGTTAAAAT
>Ga0247840_10005872_pt1 | contig 18114 bp, 9 predicted proteins | sample LaCruzMarch2015__FD_192404 | JGI IMG/M metagenome (GOLD analysis project Ga0247840, IMG submission 192404) | Freshwater microbial communities from meromictic Lake La Cruz, Castile-La Mancha, Spain - LaCruzMarch2015_17m | ecosystem: Environmental > Aquatic > Freshwater > Lake | place: Spain... | reverse complement strand
CGCGACGCGGTCTCGTAGGCAAGCGTCCCGCTGCGCGAAAACACCGCCACTGGTCCGGGCGCGAAGACCTCGGCAGGCATGATCCCGAGCTTCATCTGCCCCGGCACGATCACTCCAGGGGTGTTCGGCCCGATCAAAAGGCTCGGCCCTCCACGCAATGCCTCACGCACGCGCAACATCTCAGACTGCGCTATCCCCTCCGTAATGCACACCACGCGTTTAATGCCGCTGTCCGCAGCCTCCAATATCGCCTCGGCAGCAAACGCCGCAGGGACAAAAATGATCGTGGCGTCGATCACGCCTTGCGCCGCCACAGCCTGGCGGACGCTGTTGTACACCGGCACAGACAGCACGCTGGCGCCGCCTTTGAACGGCGTCACGCCCGCCACCACGCGCGTGCCGTAAGCCTGCATGAGCTCCGTGTGCAACCGCGCAGCGCGGCCCGTAATCCCCTGCACCAGCACCCTACTCGACGCAGTCAAGCCCAGGCCTGCGCCCTGTCGCAGCGCCGGCTTCACACTCGGCCTGCGGACAGCCGGCGTCGCGAGGTCAGGGGGCGCCACGGCGTGCGATTTGCTTCCTGCCGGGCGCAATCCGCGCAAACGCTCCATAGCCGAAGCCATGTCGTTAACCACGTAGATGTCGGGAAGGGCGAGTTCCTGCAACAAGGCGCGGCCGGCCAATGCACCGTTGCCAGCCAAACGCAGCACGAGCGGCTTGACCGTCGCCTTGCCGTCCAAGGCCTGGACAAGGGCCTGGGCCACGGCCTCGCAGGAGACGATCCCGCCGAACAAATTCAAAAACACGACCCTAACCTGGTCGTTGGTAAATAACAGCTTCAGGGCAACAGACATGCGCGCACGATCGGCCGCGCCGCCCAGGTCCATAAAATTTGCCGCTGGCAGCCCGGCCAGATTGAGAATGTCCATGGTGGCCATAGCCAGCCCCGCGCCGTTGCCCAAAAGACCTACCCAACCGTCCAAGGCCACGTAACTCAACCCGGACGCGCGCGCCTTGTTTTCCTCATCCGTGGCATGCGCTGGCTGGTAGAAACGCTCAAGCTCAGGCTGAAGATCGACCAGGGCATCGTCGATCTCGACCTTGCCGTCCAGGGCCAACCAGCGACCGTCCGCGACCAGGACCAGGGGATTGATTTCCGCTAACAGCAAGCCATAACGACGCACCCCGGCCCACAGGTCAGCGACCAGCGCCTGAAAATGCAGCCAACTAGCCTCTGGGGGAGCGGAGTCCTTGAACAAGTGGAAATAGGCGGCTCGCGTCTGGTAAGCGGCAAGGCCGCGCGTAGGCGAAATTAATTGCACCAGAATCGCGTCCTGCGTCTCGGCCAAGCGCTCGACATCCACACCGCCAGGCCCAACCGCAAAGGCCATGGCGTCGAGCTTGCGCGAGAGGGTGAAGGAAATATAGAATTCTCGGATAAAGGCCACGGCCGGCTCAACGCGGACAAACGGCACAGACTTGCCCGCGAGCGGTTTGCGGCACAGTTCGCGGCAGGCGTGGCGCAGCTCGCCGACTGTTTCTGCGCGCAGGATGCCGCCGGCCTTGCCCCGGCCTCCAGCCATGACCTGGGCCTTGCAATACCACGGCCCGGGACCCAGGGTTTTGGGCTCGAAGCCGTCGCAGTCCGCAGCCGCGAGCAGTCGGCCAGGGGGAACGGGAATGGAGGCTTCTTCAAACAGTCGCTTGCTTTGGTGTTCGTCGAGGAGCATGGTTTCCGCCGCGGTTTGAGGTTATTGACCGCAAGCCCATACAATGCCCAAAAAAACCGCGCATGGGAATACCCTTGATTAGGCGCCAAAAGACGCTTTTGCTCTAGAGCTCCTCAAGGTTAAGCTGCTCTAGAGTCTGGAGCGTATTTCGCGCCTTTGGCGCAATCGCCCGGACCGGGTTGTCTCGTTTACAAAACCGCGACAGTAGCCAGCATCAATAACCATCGCACCATCGCCACTTCCGCGCCGCATCAAGGATCACAGCCAATTCCCCATCAGAATAAACGGCGCCCAGTAGTACGGGTGCGCGTACTCTTTGCCGGTCCAGGGCGCGGTGTCGGCCGTGGCGGCCTTGCTTTCGATGAAGCGCACCTGCGCCTCCCCAGCCTCGGCCATGAACTCGAACCGCGCCCGCCCCGCGTCGATCCCCCGCTCCGAGCCCAACAGGGCGAGTGAGGAGAAGATGGGATAGGGCAAGGCGTCGATCATGTCGTCGAGGAAGTCGGGGTTCATGGGGTCTCTCTGTGGTCCTGGCAAGCCGCGGGTTATTGGGGTTTCTCCCTCGCGCTCGCAGCTGCGGCCTGCGCCTGGACGAGCTCGTTTTCGTAAAGGGGCACGAGCGATTTTCCCCCGTCCTCGCGCCACCAGATGCGGTCGGCGCGCGCGGCTTCGAGGCGGGCTCGGGCCAGGGTGACGGGGTCCTTTTGGATGAGCTGGCCGTTATTGTCGATGTCGTAGGAGACGCCTATGGTAGCGGCGATGGTCAGGCGTTCGAGGAAGTCCTTGCCCCGGCCCAGGTCCCAGAACCGGATTGTCTTGTCCGACGAGCCCGAGGCGAGTGTCTGGCTGTCGGGGCTAAAGGCCACGGAGTTAACTCCGTTTTCATGCCCCCTGAGCACGGCCAGTTCCTTGCCGCTGGCCCGGTCCCAGAGCCGGATGGCCTCGTCTTCAGCCCCCGAGGCGAGGGCCTGGCCGTCAGGGCTGAAAACGACAACGGTCACTGTATCCTTGTGCCCCTTGAGCACGGTTTGCTCTTTGTGCCTGACCACGTCGCGAGAAAAGAAACTGGATGCATGTTCTTTTTGGCTTTCCTGCGTCCAGAGCCGGATGGTGTCGTCTCTGGAGCCCGAGGCGAGCGTTTGGCCGTCCGGGCTGAAGGCCAGGGACAACACCACGTCTGCGTGCCCCCGGATCACGGAAAAGCTTTCGCGGCTGAAAAAGTCCCACAACCGGATGCTATCGTCGGACGAGCCCGAGGCGATGGTGCGCCCGTCTGGACCGAAAGCCACGCAGTTCACCGTATCCTCGTGCCCGCGCAGCACGGCCAATTCCTTGCCGCTCGTTCGTTCCCAAAGTCGCACGGTATGGTCCCAGGCCCCAGAGACCAGCGTTTGGCCGTCCGGGCTGAAGGCCACGGAACATACACTGGCTTCATGTCCCGCGAGCAGGGTGGGCTCTTTGGCGCCCGCCCGATCCCAGAGCCGGATGCCGTCATCGGCAGACCCCGACGCGAGGGTTCGGCCGTCCGGGCTGAAGGCCAGCGAGGTGACTTCATTCGTATGCCCCTCGAACACGGCCAACTCCTTGCCCGTCCGATCCCAGAGTCGGACGGTCCGGTCCTTGGAGCCCGAGGCGATGGTGTGGCCGTCCGGGCTGAAGGCTAGGGCCAAAACGACATCCGTATGCCCCCTGAGCACGGCCAGTTCCCGGCCGCTGGCTCTGTCCCAAAGCCGGACGGTCGGATCGTCCGCCCTGGAAAAGGCCGCGCTGGCGCCCGAGGCGAGCGTTTGCCCATCTGGACTGAAGGCCAAGGCGTGGATTGGATGGGTATGCCGCCTGAGCGTCGCCAGCTCTGCGGAAAAACGTGTCAGAGACGCCGCGGCGTTGACGCGCGCGGTGTCCGTTTTCCGCAGCCCCAATGACTTCGCATACCAGAGCAACGAGCTGCCCCAGTTGTGCTGCTCGCGAGCCAGATGCCCATCCCGGGAGCAGATGTCGGCCAGCGCCAGCATGGCCTGGGCCTCCTGCCGTTTGGCCTCCTTCCGCTCCCGCACATTCCACGCAGTAAACCCCGACAGCACCAGAAACGCCAGCGCCACAATCCCCCCCAGGACCATCCTCCTCCGCCGCAGCCGCTTCTTCGCCTCGTCCTTGCTGGCGGCGACGTAGTCGGCCAGCTCGCCCGTGAGTTTGAGCCGGGGTTCGTAGGGGGCGAGATACACAAGAAATGCCTGGTCCAGCAGCGCGCCGCCGCTCTTTTTGAGGGCTTCATGGTGGCGGAAGCGACCTCGTAGCGCCTCGCGGGCTTCCATGAGTTCTTTTTCCAGACCGGTCATCCAGTCGTGGATCGTGGCGGCGAGGGCGTCGTGGCGTAGCTCGAAGAGGTGGTTCTCCGCGTCTTCGCGCAGGACACGCGTGTTGATCAGGTCGCGCAGGAGCGTTTCTAGAGCGGTTGTGGGGATGGGCTCGCCGAACTGGAGCACGGCTTCCTCGATCTCGCTCAGGGCGCTGACTTTTTTGGTGCCCTCGGAGGTCACCAGGGATTTCAGGACCTGGCGCGCGGCGTCGGGAGTGGGGTGGCTGGCGACCGCGTTTTCTACGAAGCGCGCCAGGATCGCCTCTATCTTGCCCTGCGCCTTGTAGGCCTCGAGGCTCAAGACCAGCGCCGCGTCTTTTTCATCTGTCGCGGCCTGCTTTTTTTTCAGCTCCGTGCGGTAGAGGCTATCGAGAACGACTTGCAATATCGGCAGCTCCACTCCCTTGCCGCCGCGAGTGAGGTCGGCCAGGAGCTCGTCCACCAATTCGGGCGCGGCCGTGATCCCGCAGGCGGCGCAGGGGCCGGTGATGGCCTGTCGCGCCTGGTCCCCGGACATGCGCCGGACCCAGAGCCGGTTCCGGAATATGTCCGGCGTCGCGGCCTCGAATTCGGTCAGCCGCGCCAGATATTCTTCGCGGATGCAGAGGATGAAGCGCGCGTTGACCTCCGCCTCGCTCCAGCCCGCGAACTCGCGGATGAAGCGCTCGCGCACGCTGTGCGGCTGGAAGAGAAAGAATTCCTCGAACTGGTCGAAGACCACTACCACGGTCTTGCGCGTGGCGCCGGCCAGGCGCTCGAGGCACGCGAGCGTGGTCTCTGGCGCGGCGACTGACTCGATGTTGGGCTCGATGTAGGGCGCCAGCTCGCGCAACAGCTCGCGCCGCAGCGCGGCCAGCGGATCGAGCGCGGCGCGGACGGTGATGAACAGCGCGTCGTAGCTCGGGATCTTGGCGCGCAGACCGCACTGTACGAGCGAGGTCTTGCCCGATCCCGACTCACCATGCACGACGAGCGTGCGGCTGCGGTAGAAACGTGCGTAGACCTCGGCGATTTCCAGGTCGCGGCCGAAATAGATGTCCCTGTCCTCGGGGCCGTAGGGGTCCAGGAATTTGAAGGGGGCGCGTTGCGTGGGCTTGGACACGTCGTTCATTGTCCGCTCTCCTCCAGGTGTGGGGCGCGCAGCAGAGTCTCGAAGTCGTGAAGCGCGTCGATGATCTCGGGATCGTCGAGCGCCTCCTTGACGCCGACGCGCGCCAGCAAAACCGCGATGGGGTAGGGCAAGGCGTCGATCATGTCGTCCAGAAGGTCGTAGTCCATGCGGGCTCCCTTTCGGTTCAGGATGGCGCTGCGGCACGGGTTGCGGCGTCGTGCGAGGTTTTGGCTTGAATGCAATGAATTGTCAAAGAGCGCAAGACGCTTTGGCCAGGGCTATCGCACAGGAACCATTCCTGGCGCCGAGCTCTCTTTTTACCTGCAGAAAGATCTGCTCATAAATTCGCCACCACTCTGAAATAGCAAAGGTTTTTGGGAAGGAAGGGGGTGGGTGTGGGAGGGGGAAGGAAACCTTTTTTACCCAAAAAAGGTTTCCTTCCCCCTCCCACGACTTAAAATGCCTTTGCCTTTGCCCTGGCCTCGGCCTCGGCCTCGGCCAGCGAGACCGGCCTGGCGCCGTGGTGCAGCCGCAGGACGGCCAGGTTGTCGGTGTGGCTGACGAGCATGAGGCCGTTCTCCAGGAGTGCATGGTAAGAGGGAAGGGACGGGGAATGCCAGTCCAGGGAGGCGCCGGCCTCGAGGGGCGCGATGACCAGCCGGAGGGAGCTGGGCTCTGTCACGATGGCGCAGCCGTTGCGTATGCGGAGCCAGGGATAGAGAGCGCCATCGGAACGCAGGAGCGCCTCGAGTATTTCTCTGGGAGTCTGCAGCCCGTGCTCCTGGGGCGCGCCGTCCTGCGTTTTGTCCCAGGCCCGGTCGGCGCCGGGGGGGAAGAGGACCGCGTTCACGACAAAGTTCTTGACGCCCTTCAGCTTGGCCAGGCCCTGGCCCTCGGCAGACCAGAGCTGGAGCCGGTCGTCCGGCCAGGAGGACCAGGACAGGAACCGGCCGTCAGAGAGCAGCCGCACGCCGTCGAGGTTCATGATGTATTTATCCACCGTGGCGAGCAGTTCCCCCGTGGCCGACCAGAGATAGAGCGCGCCATCGTCCCTGGGCGCTTGCCAAGACAGGAACCGGCCGTCCGGAAGCTCGAGCGCCCCGACGATCGGGTGGCTGTGGCCCGTAAAGCTCGCCAGGGGCGCGCCCTGCGCCGACCAGAGCCGGAGCCTCGGGAAGTATCCGCCCCCCCAGGAAAGGACGCGGCCGTCGGACAGAGGGAGCGCGCCCAGGACCTCGTCTCTGCCCGCCTCGAGCAGGGCCAGGGGCGCGCCCTGCTCGGACCAGAGGCGCAGCGACCCATCGTCCGACCAGGACAGGAGACGGCGGTCCGGGAGCTGGAGCGCGCCATTGATCCTTTTGGTATGCCCTTCCAGAACCGACGCGGCCGCGCCCTGGCCAGACCAGAGGCGCAGCGCATGGTCTTCCACGGAGCAATCCGCCCGCGGCCAGGACAGGATGCTGCCGTCCGCGAGCTGGATGGCGCCCTTGACCTCGCTGGCGTGGCCTTCCAGAACCGCCCGGGGCGCGCCCTCGGCCGACCACAGGCGCAGCTTGTTCTCCTCTGCCCAGGACAGCAGGCTGCCGTCCGCGAGCGGCAGGACGCCGGCGACCGACCCGACATGCATCCTGGCCACGGCCTGGGTCTCCCCCTGCTCGGACCAGAGGCGCAGCGTCCCATCCTCGGACCAGGACAGGATGCGGCCGTCGGGCAGTTGAAGCGCGCCGGTTATGCCGCTAGTATGCCCGCGCATGATCGACAGGGGCTCGACGTTTTCCGTCAGCAGGTGGAGTGTCTTCCACGACCAGGTAACTATGCGCTTGTCTGAAAGCAGCAAGGCGCCAGAGATATGCGCCTCGGGCCCCCGGAGCAATTCGGACTGCCCGTCAGTGGGCGACCACAGGCTGAGCGACATGTCCGCGCCGTCATATCCACAGAACAGGAGGCGGCCGTCGGCCAGGAGGAGCGTTTCGAACCCCCGCAGCTCGGCCAAGGGTTCGCCCTGGGCCGACCAGAGAGACAGCTCATCCTTCATGGACCAGAATTCCCTGGACAGGATATTGCCATTGGGCAGCACCACGACTCGCCACACATCGACGCCGGGCATCGTTGCCAAAGGTTCGCCCTGCGCGGTCCAGAGCCGTATCCGGCCTTCCTCCCAGGTCACGAACCCGCCGTCCGGCAGCGGGAGCAGGCCGCGATTGGGCGCAGTGCCAGATCCATCGGGCCGGCGCAGGAATCGATAGTCCAGGACCTTGCTGCGAGACGGACAGCCCTGGTCGAAGGAGGGGAGCAGGATGCAATGCGTTTCCCGGTCCGACCACAGGACCAGGCGCCCGTCCGGGAGCGGGAGCACGCCGGAGATGTTGATGCTGTTGCCGAAGTAGTCATAATAGTTTACTTTTTCCCCTTGGGCCGACCAGAAATGGAGATAGCTCCCGCCCCAGGAAAGGACGCGGCCCCCGGGCAGGGGCAGGGCGCCGGCCATGCCGCCGAGGCCGTAGCCCGTTTCCGCGCGCGTCAGCAGCTGGCCCTGGGGCGACCAGGTAAAGAGCTCTACCCAGGTCCAGGTCAGCATGTTGCCGGAGGAGAACGCGTGGCAGCCCTTGATGGCGTCGGGATGGCGCGGCGTCGCGGCCAGGGCCTCGCCCTGGGAGGACCAGAGCCGGAGCGTGTTGTCGGCGGACCAGGAGGCGATGCGGCCGTCCGGACAGACCAGGGCGCCCGTGACCGGCTGGTCATGCCCCGCCAGCACGCGCAGACAGTGCCCGACCGCGGCCTTTTCCGGCCGGCGCAGGTCCCTGAGCCAGAACCAGTCGCAGCCGCCGGCCTCGAGCCAGCGCTCAGCCGCGGCGGTGACCGGGCTGTCCTCGGCCTGCTCCATGGCCAGCTGCAGGAGTATCTTGTTTGCCGGCCACTGCTCGCTCCCGCGGCACAGAATGTGCTGCCCTTCGCGGAAAAAGGACTCCCAGAGCCGCTCCTCGCGCGTCGGCGCTGGCGCGGCCGCGATCGCGCACGCCCAGTCCTCGACGACCCCGGCCACGAGGCCGGATGCGGGCAGGGCCTCGGGCTTGAGCCGGTCCATGAGATATCCGAAGTCGCACAACAGCCCGCGCGCCTCGACGACGCAGCCGGAGTCCAGCAGCTGCGCTACGCTCCGCGCGTCGTTGCTGCCGGCGGCCAGGGAAGGGGTGGGGGATGCCTCGTGATGGTTCATGGCCTTACCTCGGATTGCAAGAGCGGGCGACGCTTCCAGGAACTCGTCAAATTCCAGCATGCGCCGCGGGGCGGAAGCGGCGCCAGGTTCCTGGCAAAGGTCCCGAGCAGCTCCTTGTCCAGCGTCAACGCCGCACAGCCCAGACTGAGCAAGGAAAAGGCCCCCGGAATCGGCCCATCCGCCTCCACGTCGATGCTGAGATAGATTTCCGTCCCTTCACTCATGCCGCTCTCTCCTCGAGCCCGCCCGCTCCCTAGACTTTTTGTGCCAGTCATGCTTGAGATGAAGAGATTATCTAGAATCATAACATTAAAAATTAGCATACTAGAGCATCTTAGGATTGAAATACTCTAGAAACTAGAGTTAAACGGGGCGCCGCCGGTTTCGCCGTACCCGGGACCGCCGAGCGTCTGCTCGGCTCTTTCCTTGGCCGTTGTCGATGGTCGAGTTCTGTGAGAATTCTCGATGTGCAATTTCGGGCATTCTCGGAGCTTGTCTCCGTCGCCAACATCGTAGCCGAGCAGACGCTCGGCGCTCCCGGGTGAGGCGAGACTGTGCGCGTTGCGCGGCTTTTCCCTCTTCTCGCTTGCAGCGTCCAAATCAGCCGAGCAGCGACATATGGTACTTTTCAATATTAAAACTCTAATCCACGATGAAAAGAATCCTATCGCGATGAAAATACCGCAGCGAAACGCTTCCATAATTTTTTAACCAGCCCTTCGGCCGGACGGCCCAGCTCTTGGAGCACGGAGTCGTGATCAGATTGGAAACGGACAAGGATGTCGGCCAGGTCTGCCCGCTTCTCCTCCTCGACCAGCCGCCGGATTATAGCCACGCTCTCACGCTGGCAGGCCTCGGCCTCGGGCAGACGGCCGAGGTCGCGCAGCACCAGGCCGTAATTGTTGAGTGCTTCGGCGAGGTCTTTGGCCAGCCAGCTCTGCTGCTCCACCTCGACCAGCCGCCGGTTGATGGCCACGCTTTCGCGCTGGCAGGCCTCGGCCTCGGGTAGACGGCCGAGTTTGAGCGCACAACGCCGTGATTGTTGAGTGACCGGGCGAGGTATTCGGCCAACTCGGCCCGTTGCTCCACCTCGACCAGCCGACGGCGAATACCTACGCTCTCACGCTGGCAGGCCTCGGCCTCGGGCAGACGGCCGAGGTCGCGCAGTACCTGGCCATAACCATTGAGCGCCGAGGCGAGGGCATTGGCCAGCTCTCTCCGCTGCTCCACCTCGACCAACCGTCGGAGGATGGCCACACTCTCGCGCTGATAGACCTCGGCCTCGGGCAGACGGCCGAGGGCGCGCAGCACAAAGCCGTGATTGTTAAGCGCCATGGCGAGGTCGATGGACAGCTCGCTCCTCTGCTCCACCTCGACCAGCCGACGGAAGATGGCCACATTCTCGCGCTGACAGGCCTCGGCCTCGGGCAAGCGGCCGAGGGCGTGCAGCACCGATCCATAACGGTTGAGCGACCATGCGAGGTGATCGGCCAGCTCGCTCCTCTGCTCCACCTCGACCAGCCGACGGAAGATGGCCACATTCTCGCGCTGACAGGCCTCGGCCTCGGGCAGACGGCCAAGGTCTTGCAGTACAGAGCCGTGAGTATTGAGCGCCCTGGCGAGGTTTATGGCCTTCCAGCTCCACTGCTCCACCTCGACAATCCGACGTAGGATGGCAACACTCTCGCGCAGGCAGGCCTCGGCCTCGGGCAGGCGGCCGAGAAATTGGAGCACATAGCCGTGATTATTGAGCGCCCTGGCGAGGTCATCGGCCAGCTCGCTTCGCTGCTCCACCTCGACCAGGCGACGGCAGATGGCGACGTTCCCGCGCTGGCAGGCCTCGGCCTCGGGCAGACGGCCAAGGTCTTGCAGCACCAATCCGTGATTATTGAGCGCCCTGGCGAGGGCATTGGCCAGCTCGGCCCGCCCGTCCTGCTCGACCCAATGCCTCAGATGTTCCACGCAAGGCGTCAGCACGCGATCCGCGAGCTTGAAACGTTGATTCTTCCAGAGAGCCCCTCCAACATTCACCAGTGCCAGCACCCGGGCCTGGAGCGCCGCGGTCTCCAGTGCGGTGGCGCGCTCTGCGCGTGCTTCGTGGGCGAAGATGTTGCAAGCGTCGTAGACGTCTTCCTCGTTGCCGCAGTCGAGTTTGTCCCAGCGGCCGGCGTGGCGGGATTCGATCACCGTGGCGATGCGGGCGTGCGCCGCGGCCAGGAGCGGGGACAGGGTCGGGTCCTGGGCCAGGAAGTCCGTGAAGTCCTGGTGCGCGATGGCGTACCGGGGCTGCTGGTCCGACTCGTCCACGCGCTCGTGCCAGGGCCGGACGCGCTGCTCCTGGATAAAGTCGGCCAGGTCGTGCAGCGCGTGGCGCAGCTTGTCGCCGCGCAGGCCCCAGCCCTGGAGCTGGTCCAGGGGCACGGGCGCGCGCGCCGCGGCCAAAAAGAGCAGCAGCTCGCGGTACACGCCCTCGTACAGCGCGTCGCCGACGCGCGCGCGCAGCCGCTCCAGATAGGCGGGGTAGATCTCGCGCGCCGCGGGCAGCTCCTCCCCGGCGGCGAAGGCGCCGCTGGCCAGGACCTGCGTCAGGTGGAAGACATAGAGAAAGATCCCCTGCGCGCGCTCCACGACGCGCGCGGCCAGGTCCTCGCGCCGCAGCGCGTCGGGCAGGACGTCGGGCAAGACCTCGGGCAGGGCGTTCAGGGCATAGGCCTGGAGCAGGGCGCGGTTCTCGGCCGCGCCAGGGTCGAGCCGCAGGTCCTCGAACTGCCCCTCCTTGCTCGCTGCGCGCAGCCCGGCCACGGCCTCGGCAATGCCCGGCCGCAGCGTGGGCCGGCCGGTCAGGAACACGACGCAGCCCCGCGGCAGCAGCTCCGGCGCGACCAGAAAGTCGGTGATGGCGAATTCCCCGGCCGCGGGCGTAGGCAGCTCGTCCAGGCCGTCGAGCGCGAGGATGAGCCGCTGCGCGCCGTTCGCGCGCATGAGCGTGGCCAGGAACTCGCGGAACTGCGCCCGTAGCCCTGCCACGCCCTGGTCCTTGGCCTGGATCTCCTGAGTGCGCCATTTCAATGTTTCTTTGGCCTCGTCGGCCAGCAGGGTGATGAAGGTGCGGTAGTCCGAGCGCGGGCCGGAGGCGATGTGGTAGAGCAGGACCGGCGCGCCGCGCTCGGCCGTGCCCTCCTGCTGCACGGCGCGGGCGATGTAGCTCTTGCCCACGCCGGCCGGGCCCTGGAGCAGGACATAGCCCTGCGGCGTGGCCTCGATGGACTGCCAGATCCGGTCCATGAGCCAGTCCGGCCGCAAAAAACAGGTTTCGAAGCTCCGGAACAGTCGGCTCAGGTCCTCGTCGGTCTCGGCCTGGTCAAAGGCCTGGCGCTCCCAACGCAGCTGCTCGGGCAGGCGCGCCGCCCAGGCCTGGGCCTCGGGCCATTCGTCGAGCCGGCTATGGCGGCCGTGCAGGTAGTCCAGCAGCTCGGTCCGCAGCCGGCCGTTCTTGCGCCGGTCGCCCTTGTCGTAGAAGAAGATCTGGCGCTCGCCGCAGACCAGGCAGCGCTGCGCCGAGAGCAGCGGGCCGAAGTTCAGCGCGGCGCCCTCCGGCCCGGCCAGGAACACGGGCTCTGGAAAACCCTCGGCCACGTGCTCGTGCGGCCCGGCCGCCCTGCCCTGCCCCGGGCCCTGGAGCGCCGGCGAGTCCGGCGCGAAGTCGAACAAGAACTCCAACGACGAGTCCGGCGCGGCGTCGAGCCCGTCGAGCAAGATGTCCGACGTCGAGTCCGGCGCGGCGTCGCGCAGGGTCCAGCCCGCGAGCGCCTGCTCGAGCGCGTCGAGAAAGGCGTTCAACGGCGCGACCCAGTCCGCGACCTGCGCGGCGTACCAGCCGCGGTCCTGCTTGAACACCCCGTGCCCGAAAACCTTGTTGCGCCACTGCACGAGATTCAGCCTGTCCTTGCCCTCGGCCGAAAGCGCCTTGCCGACCGCGGTGAACTTGCCGCCCTGCTTGTAGAAGTCCGCGAGCCCGGGCAGCAGCCGATCTTCCGCGGGCAGGAGCGCCTTGTCGCAGGCCAGGGCCAGCAACCCGGCCCAATCCCCCAGGGAGAGGCCGGTGGGCTTGAAGAGCGTGGCCACGGCCGCTTCGAAGCGTTCGCCCGAGACGCCGGCCCGGGCCAGGTCGGCCAGGCCGAGACAGGCCACGAAGCGCACCGCGCATTCCCAGGCGTCGCGCAGCGCCCAGGCCGCGGCCACGGGCTCCCCACGCCCGTACTCGTCCATCAAACGCGCATAGGTGTAGGCCAGGGGCCTGGGCAGCCCGGCCAGCTCGCCCGCGCGCCAGACCATGTCTGGGACTCCGGGCGTTCCGGGCGCTTCGGGCGACAGCCCGCCGGCCTCGGGTTGCAGTTCGCCCGCGCAGAGCGGACAGCGAAAACCCAGGCCGCGCGCCGCGGCTTCGGGCACGGTCTGGGGACAGTTTGGGGTACTGCACTGGTAGTTCATGGTATCTCCTCGTTCTGTGATGTCGTGGCGCGGACTTCAGCATTGCCGCGACGCGGCATCGTTTCTCCCCGCTTCTTCCTTTGACGGACACGGGGCGTATTTTTTTCATGGAAACTTCCATGAGACCCTGCTTCTTTTTCTTTCTCCTGCCCAGCCTTTTTATTTTGGCTTGGCAAACACCACGCGGCCGTCGGTTTCGAGCACGCGTTTGGCGTCCATGGGCCAGCTCAGATGCGGATAATGCGAGAGCCAGAGTAAGACGCCGTCCTGTTTCACCTTGAGAACCTGGTGGACCGCAGCGAAGCAGTCCGTCAGCTTGGCTTTTTTGTGCCAGTAGTCGTGGTTGCCGCGGATCAGGACATGCGCGCCGTTAAGCCGCGCCACAAAGGGCCGCGGGTCCTTCCAGGCGATATCGCCCAGGTGATAGACCGTATCCTTCTCGCCGACCAGCTCGTTATGCCCAGCGATAAGCGCCTCCTGCATCTCCTCGACACAGCCGAACCGCTCCGCCCGGTTCGGCTGATGGGCCAGGATGTTCTTGTGGTCATAGTGCTCGTCGGCGGTGAAGAAGATGGTGGGCATGGGGTTTTCTCTCTGGAGATGGCTGGGTGTGTTCAGGCGGGCGGGGGCCATTCCTCAGTCCTCGACGCGATACGTCGGTCACGTCCGTCGAGGATTCGTCTGCCATCCAGGTGTGAAATTCCTGTCCGGAAGTAGGCTCTTAGCTCCGGTGAAGAGTCCGCTCAGACCGACCAGATCCGAAGTGTTCCATCCACTGACCACGATAGTATCCTGCAGTCAGGAAGTAAAAGAGCTCCGGTGACATGATCAGTATGCCCCAGCAACGCTATAATGGGTTCGCCTTGGGAAGACCAGAGCCGGAGTGTTGTATCGTGAGAATACGATAAGAAGCGGCCGTCGGGAAGCAAAAGAACTCCGGTGACACGATCAGTATGACCCAGCAACGCTATAATGGGCTCGCCTTGGGAAGACCAGAGCCGGAGGGTTTTATCTTCCGCCCATGACAGGATGCGTCCATCGGGAAGTTCGAGGGATCAACGAAGTTTTCCAATGTGTCCATGCAGCAGCTCCCAGGGTTCGGCCTGTGTTAACCAAAGACAGAGAGAAAACTCTTGATCTTTTACCTCTGATGAAAGTTCGCCTGAAGGGGACCAGAAGCGGAAACCGTCAGCCCATGACAGGATGTAACCGTCTTCAAGCAACAGAGCCCCCCTGACCGGCTCCGTATACCCCTCCAGCACCCGCAAGCAGTGCCCCCCCACCGCCTTCTCCGGCCTGCGCATGTTCCTGAGCCAGTCGCAGCCTTCGTCCTCCAGCCAGCGCTCGGCCGCTTGGGTGACTGGGCTGACGTCCGCGTGCTCCATGGCCAGTTGCAACAGAATCTTATAGGACGGCCAGTCCTCGTCGCCGCGGCGCAGGATGTGCTCGCGCTCGCGGAAGAAGGCTTCCCAGATGCGTTGCGCGCGCGTCAGTTCGGGGGCGGCGTCAAGGGTTTGGCGCCAGTCCTCGGCGAGGCCGGCGACGCCGCCGGGTTCGGGCAGGGCTGTGAGCCGGGCCATGAGGTAGGGGAAGTCGGTCAGCAGGCCGAGCGCGTCTGCGACGCGGCCGGCCTCCAGCAGATGCGCGACGCCGCGGCGGTAGAGGAAAGAGGCCGCGGGCGCGTCTGGGGGCGGGGCTGGGGTCAGGGCCTGGCGGGCCAGCTCCGCGCGCGTGGTGGCCACGGCCTGGGCGATGCGCGGGCTAGTCAAAATGTGCGTGCGGAAGGACTCGTGGAAGAGCGTGAAGCCCTCCTGGCCCTCGGGCGTAAGGGTCCGGCGCAACGTGGCGGCCACGGTCGAGAGCGCGATGCGTACCAGCATCAGGCCTTTGTCTCCGTTCAATATGATGGATCGGCGGGCCAGGAGGTCGGCCAAAGCCTCGGCCGAGAGCTCCTCGCGCGCTACGGCCAACGTGCCCACGAGATAGGGCAGCACGCGGCGCAGATCGCCGAGCTCGTAGCTTTCGAGCATGCGTTCGTGGTAGTCGGCCAGGCTGGGCGGCAGATCGGTGTACGTCGCCAGGATGAGCTTGTCGGAGAGCGCGTCGCCGATCACGTAGCGCACGTAGATGGGCAGCCCCGCGGCGTTGGCGGTTACGCGCGCGATGAAGACGTTGACCAACTTCTCGTCGCCTTGCTCGTTATCGAGCGCGAGCAGCCGTTTGCGCAGCGGCCCGATCTTCTCCAGGAGCATGCCGCGGACCTCATCCTCTGTCATGCGCGGCAGGCCCTCTGGAAAGGGGAACAGGGCGCCGAGCCGCTGCAAGGTCTCCGGAAGCCCCAGCTCGGGCCGGCCGGCGCAGAGCCACAGGACGCGGTCCGCTTGCAGTCGCGCGAGAACGTCGCGCGCGAAGCCCTGGTCCTGGCCGGCGATTTCGTCCAGACCATCCAGAACGAAAATTACGCGCCGCTCCGGCGCCATGCGGTCGAGGAGCGCTTTGAGCGCGTCGAGGGGGCGCGTTTTCTCTGTGTCTTTCCCCTTGGATTCCTCGGACTCGGGCGCGAGCCCGTCCCAGCCCACGAGTCGCTCGATGGCGAAGAGCTGGAACATGTCGCGGCCGCAGCGGCTGTCGCCGCCCTTGAAGCGGTAGGGAAGGACGAGCGCGTCGGGCGGGGGCGACTCCAGGAGCGTCGCCGCCATCCCGGCCATAACAAAGGACTTGCCCGCGCCGGCGTCGCCGTGCAGCCAGACCGCTCCGCGCCGCGTTTCGCGCGCCAGGCCTTCGAGCAGCGCGACCTCGCGCGCGCGGCCCACCAGGTCCTGCGCGTCCTTGCGGATATCGGCTTCGAAACCGCGGACGGCGTAAGCTTTGCCGCGCGGCTGATCTCTGGCGCGGTCGAGCTGGAACAGAGCGCGGAATTCCCGCGTCGTCGCGTCGTCGGCCTCGGACAGCCCGCCCCAATCGATGCCCAGTGGCGTATATTGCAGGCGCAGCTCACCGGCGCGGACGTAGACCTGCGGCGCCTCGCTCTGTCCAAGTGGCTCGCCGCCTGGCAGCGCGGGGGCGCCGTAGAGGGCCAGGGGCCAGATGCCCAGCGCGTTCTCGCCTCGCGTCAGAAACACGGCGCCGGCCGCGCTCCCGGCCGCGTCCAGCGCGCCGGGGGCGACCCTCGAGGGGGGCGCTGGACGCAGCTGCGGACCCAGGAGCATCATCAAATTTGCGGCTGCGTCGCGGACGAGCAGGCGCGTCTCGGCCAGCCAGGCGGCCTTGGACGCGACCGCGCGAAACGGCGCGTCCCAGGCGAGCAGCAGTCGCGCGGCCTGCTTCCTGTTGATCCCGCCCCCGTGCGCGAGGCGGTTGCGGAGCTGGGCGAAGGAGCTTTCCTCCGTGGCCGGCGAGACATAGCCGGCGAGAAAGGGCTCGATCGTCTCCAGGACATAGGCCGGAAGCTCGGGGAACACAGAGAGCGCGGGGTCGAGAGCTTTGGCCACGGCCGCGGCCATGCCCCGCCATTGCCCCAGGGTGGGCCGCTCGATGCGGTCGCGGAACTCGCGCAGGAGCGTTTCCGGCAAATCCCCCTTGCGCCGCAGGTCCGCCACCCCGGCCATGACCAGGAAGCGCAGCATGAGCTCCACGAAATCGCAGGCCGCCCAGAGCTTGAGCACGGGGTTCGTCTCCTGCATGTACTCGTGCAGCGGCAGCGCAACGATCGATGGCAGCTCGGGCAGCTCGCGCAGGCCGGCGCGCTCGTCGGCCGAGGGGGCGCCGTCATAATCGCAAGCGCCGCAGGACACTGTCCCACGGCGCTTGTTGACGGAGATGTCATCGGAACCGCAGACCGGGCAGATGTCATACGAGAGGGGCATGGCGAGAAGCTCCTATTTTTTCTCGGATAAGATTCGCATATTCCTGATTGCCCGAAAAAACAAGCCAACGACCAGGAAACGACTTGGAAACCACACAACCTGCCCGAAGAGAAAGGGCTTTGTCCTGCTTCCCTGCTGCAACCATCGCCTTGCAAATATTGTTATAGCTCCATCTTAGGTCACTCTGCCAACCTGCGTTCTGAGGGTCGCTCGATGCAAGACGCTCGGCTATCTCAAGTCCCTTCAAGAAAGAAGAAAGTGCACCTGAATGATCACCAGCCGAACCAAGTGAGACGCCTATATTAGAGTGGCTCACAAACAAGTCGCGCTGCCACTGCGTATTCTTCGGGTCGCTTAAGCTTAGACGCTCACGAATCGAAAGACCCAAGCGGTAAGAGGAAAGAGCGCCTGAAACGTCGCCTGTCGATATGAGGATGTCGCCTATCATCTCGTGGCTCACTGACAGGTCGCGCGGCCGAGCCTCTTCAAAGAGCTGCGCGACAGCCTGGAACAGCGGCGCCCCGACAACGCACACGACAACGCGCCGCAAGAGTGCGCGGCCGGCAACGCGCCCGCGATGGCCAAGAAGCTGCCGTTCGAAGCGACAATGGCGAAAAAGCCCCCCCTGGCTGTCTGAACGCAGGGGAAAATAAGGAACGGGAGACTACAAACACGGGGGCTCTGCCCCATAAGCGCTAACTTTAGTTTGCGTTATGGGGCTCTGCCCCCGAACCCCCGGGATTTAACGCATTGGACCAATCCGGATGTAAGACAAGAGGAAAGGCCGCCCCGAAGGACGGCCATCCGTCTTGGTCCCCACCTCGGCGCTCGGGTCGCGTCCCCGCGTTGCCCTATCCTCCGGGTGGGTGACAAAAAGCATGCAACAGATGGAATCAGAAGGCAAGAAGGCCGAGTTGACAAGCGGGTTACGAGCAAGTATGGGCAAGGGTACCTATGGAGTAGAGATCATCGGCAATTTTAACAAGAATGGGGACACCCCGTGGTTAATAGGTATGGAGTTGATTTTTTATCTTTGCTCTGTGCAGGAGATCATTCTGCTGGCGATATTTTTATGAGACGAGCAGATATTTGCTTTTATTTTAGAACCAGTCTACAGGGAAGGCAGAGTATACCGCACAGGGGTGGGAGGGAGGGAGACTTCGTTCGGTCCGGCGAAGGCCTGGGGGGGATAAACGCAACAGAGAACGGAAAGAGCCGAGCAGACGCTCTGCTCTCGATGCTCTGCTACAGTGTCGGCGACGGTGAAGCCTTCAGTATTTAGAGCTTTTCATGGTCACAATACTTTAGAAGTAGCGTTCGCGCAGTCCAGCGAGGATGTTCGG
>Ga0247840_10005871_pt1 | contig 18119 bp, 15 predicted proteins | sample LaCruzMarch2015__FD_192404 | JGI IMG/M metagenome (GOLD analysis project Ga0247840, IMG submission 192404) | Freshwater microbial communities from meromictic Lake La Cruz, Castile-La Mancha, Spain - LaCruzMarch2015_17m | ecosystem: Environmental > Aquatic > Freshwater > Lake | place: Spain... | reverse complement strand
ATTGCTTTAGGAATGAAAACGTTATTCCAAAAAAATTCTGGGGTGATGTTTGTATCAGATGTATCAGTTGCAAGAATGGATTATTTTACATAATCCTAAACATTAGGAAAGGCAATATGCATTATAAGAATCAACAAGTTTTACTAGCATCTAAACACCAAAAAGAACGGGTAATTGGCCCCGTTTTTTTTGATAAACTTCAATGTAAAATATTTACCTCTGACTTTGATACAGATCAATTCGGAACATTTACAGGAGAAGTTCCAAGACCTCAAAATGCCTATGAAACTTGTATTTTAAAAGCCAAAACAGCGGCAATCGCTACAAATAATTCTTTAAGCATTGCCTCAGAAGGAAGTTTTGGCACACATCCCGCGATACCATTTCTTGCAAGTGACCATGAAATTATGGTTTTTGTTGATTTAAAAAAAAATTGGGTTATAGCCGAACAACTAGTAACACCAAAAACAAATTATAAAATGTTAACCTTGCATCCTGGTGAAGATATTGAACCATTTTTACACTCAGTAGAATTTGGGAGTCATGCCCTAACAATTCAAGTTAATAATACCAAAGAAATAATTGCTAAAGGAATTAAAGATAAATCAGAACTAAATAAACTTATAAAAAAAGGATTTACCAAGACAGATGAATTACTTTTAGCAACTGACATGCGCGCTATGATGAACCCTAGCAGGATGGAGATTATATCTTTATTAGCAGAAAAATTGGCTGCTCGTATATTATCATGTTGTAATTCTTGTGGTGCTCCTGGTTTTGGTTTCATAAAAACTGAAGAAAATTTATCATGTAGCTTATGTGACGGCCCTACATCTTTTCACCGATTCGAGATTTGGGGTTGTATTGCCTGTGATAATAAAGAAAAAAAACCAAGGCAAGATAACCTAGAAAAAGCTGATCCTACCTACTGTAACCACTGTAATCCATAAAGGTTTAATTAATTATGAGTCGCATAACAAAAGATATAAATCTTGTTCTAAAAAGCTTAAAATTAGGTGATATTGCTGCAATTCCGACAGAAACTGTTTATGGTTTGGCCGCAGATGCTTTTTCTGAGACAGCAATAAAAAAAGTTTTTTCAACCAAAAATAGACCCATAGATCACCCATTAATTATGCATATTGCCCCTGAGTGGGATTTAACACAATGGGTTTCTCAAATTCCTGATTACGCTTATTATTTAATGGAATATTTCTGGCCTGGACCGCTGACACTAATTTTACCTATTAAACCTGGAGCGATTAGCCCATTAATTACTGGCGGGCAAAACTCTGTCGCTATTCGTGCTCCAAATCATACTATGACTAAAGAGTTATTATTGCAATTTGGTAAACCGTTAGTTGCCCCTTCAGCAAATCCATACGGAAAAATAAGCCCAACTACTGCAGAACATGTTAAACATAGTTTTCCAAATAGTGATTTTTTGATTTTAGACGGAGGGCGATGCTCTATAGGACTTGAATCAACCATTGTCAGTGCACTAGAGCCTTTAAAATATGAAATTGCTAGAAGTGGACTCATAGATGAGGTACAGATTGAAAATATTACATCACTTAAATCCTTTGCAGGAACAAATAATCTAAAAGCACCGGGAAAATTATTAACCCATTATCAACCTGAAAAATTATTATATTATTTTGATAATAACGAGAAATTATCCAACTACCTCTTGCCAGGTAAGACCCTACCATATGTTTTGACATTTTCAAAAAATTATCAAGGCCCCTATCTTTCTATTTATGAGTTTCCAAATAAAAGTGAGGATGCCGCATATGAATTTTATTACCGTCTAAGAATTGCCGATCAATCAGAAGCCGACAATATTTTAATTGAATTGCCACCTAATTACCCATCATGGTATAGTATAAGAGAAAAAATATTAAAAGCTGGAAAACCAATTTAAAGTAAAACTCTATCTTCGAGTTTTTATATTTTTTTAAAGAACGAAATCCCGGGCTTAAACCTTATTAAAGGTCAAGTATAAAAAACTCGAAGATTTAGGGTCCGTTGATAATTAATAATTCGAATTCCTGCGACTTGTTCGTGCGATCCATTTCTATCTGTTCCTGTGCAATAGTCTTGTATATTAACCATGTTTTCTGGAACCCGCGAAAAAGTCTCGGGAAGTCGAGACTCAAAAGATGAATTGTCAACAGATCATAGTAAAAAAAAATTTATATTATTTTTGGAGTAAGAAGTGAAATTTAAGTTTTTATATGTTTTTTTTATATTTTTTTTTCTATCATTATTTTTTTGCAAAGCGAATAGCCAAAGCGAAAATATATTACCTATAGATTATAAAAAAACATTAGAAGAAGTTTATAACAAATCTTATAAAGATATATCTGGCAAAAATGCATCTTATATACCTGAGTTATCAAAAGTAGATCCTAATCTCTTTTCTATCTCAATTGCAACGGTTGATGGTGAGATTTTTTCAGTTGGCGATTCTGACTTTAATTTTTCTCTTCAATCAATATCTAAAGTTTTTGCTTATGCCCTAGCCTTAGAAGATAACAAACAAAAAATTATTTTTGATAAAATTGGTCTTGATGCAACTGGTAAGAAATTTAACTCAATTACAACCCTTGAAAAGAGATCTTATAACTCACACAATCCTTATGTTAATGTAGGTGCTATACAAACAACAAGCTATATTAAAGGCAAGGATAACAAGGAAAAATGGGAACGATTTTTTGCTTTATTAGAATCAATGAGTGATAAAAAAATATTTTTAAGTGAAAAAATTTATCAATCCGAAACAGAAAGTAACACACGAAATCATGCCATCGCTCATTTATTAAAATCCCATAATATGCTTAAAGGAGATCCAAAAGAAGTATTAGATCGTTATACAAAAGCATGTTCTATTATGGTAACTACAAAACAATTAGCACTAATGGGGGCAACCATTGCAAATAATGGAATTAATCCGCTTACCGAAAAACAGGTTTTATCTCCCAAAGTTACAAGGCATATTGTTTCACAAATGCTTATTAATGGTCTTTATGAAAAAAGTGGAACCTGGTTTGTAAAAATTGGAGTTCCTGCAAAAAGTGGAGTAAGTGGTGGTATCTTAGCCATTATTCCAAATAAATTGGCAATTGCTGTTTTTTCTTCACGACTTGATGCTTCTGGCACATCAATTCGTGGAGAAAAAGTAATACAAAAACTATCTAATATATGGGGATTACATTTATTAGATAGTTAAAATTAGCATAGTAAAAATTAATAATGTAGTATATTAAATAATATTATTTCTATTATTTAAAAAACATGAAATCTAAAAAGAAATGGGTCAATCAACATGAGTATGATGGTTTTTTAAAAAATGCACTAGCTATAAGAGGCTCAGTTACGCCCAAAGTATTTAAAAAAGTTATTACTATGGTCTTATATTCTTTATTAGTTTCATTTGCTTACGATTTTATGCCTGCAATATCTTTACCTATAGGACCATTTGAATATGCAGGGTTCATGATGGGATTAATTTTAGTATTTAGAGTCAACTCCGGATACGATCGCTGGTGGGAAGCAAGAAAAATATGGGGGAACTTAGTCAATCAAAGCAGAAATTTAGCTATTATTGTCTTAAATTACCCAAAAACAAATAATACTGAATGGAAAATTAATTTAACCAATTATATTGCGGCTCTACCATGGCTAATGAAATCTAATTTACGAGGATCTAAATCTATTAACGAAATAAAACACTTGGTTAGCAATTCAGTATTCTCCATATTGGAGCAAGCAGCACATAAACCAGATGTTTTATCATCTATAATCGCAGAAGAGCTTAAATTATCGTGCTCTAGGGAAGAACTAGATTCTTTTTCATTTATGCAAGCTGAAGAAAAACGTGCACATATTCTTGACTGTCAGGGCGCTTGTGAACGAATTCTAAAAACACCGATGCCCTTTGTAATGGCAATCAAAACAAGACGATTCATTTTTTTCTTTTTACTAGCCCTGCCATTTGCCTTAGTTGATATTTCGGTTTTAATTAGCCCTGTTGTTTCTGGATTAGTAGCATATGCTTTATTTTCATTAGATCAGATAGGTATAGAGCTACAAAACCCTTTTTCAGAAGATCGCTTAAGTCATTTACCATTAAATGATATTTGTGCAACTATTGAAAAAAATATTATAGAGCTTCAGAAGTTATCTAATTGACATGCTCGTAGGTTAGCCTGAAGAATTTACTCATTTTTTTGTATAGTAAATTTTGGTTAAATTTGTCATCTTTGCGAACGATCTGCAGAAATTTCTGTTGAACAAAACAACAAACCATAGACTGTAAATATGTGCCAAGAAGGGCGAAGCCTTAAGTGTTTTCTTATAAAACGCGCTTACGCCATCCCTGGCCCGCTCTTGAAAAATATCCCTATTTTTCTAAGGTTTTATAAGAAAACACTTAAGTCTTCACCCTTCTTATTAAGGACAGATTACATCTGACCAAACTAAACATAGTATTGTGTAAATAATATAAGATCTTGTGTACGCAAGGCCTTGATAGAAGGTAGAGCATTCTTTGTCCTCTTGTTAAACCTTAGAAAAACATGGATGTTTTTCAGAGCGGGCAATGGATTGCGTAAGCGCGTTTAACAAGAGGACAAAGAATGCTCTACCTTCCTGCTACAATCTTACGCTTTATGGTTTGATTTTTTTTTATAAACCCTGCAGAACGAAGTGAAAAAAACTAAAATGCAGTTTTATCGAAGCACATATTTAGATTGCTTTGATTTACTCGCAAATACAGTACAAAACAAGAACAAATTGACATAAAAAAAATTATATATTTCAAGTTGTTAGCTTAAAACTTTAACATGTTATCTTTTGACAACAAATTCTAATGACTAAAATTTTTCTCCAAATGCAATTTAGCCTTCTCTAAATCATCAGCAGTATTAATATCTTGTAAAGGTGGCACGCAAGCAAGATCTACTTTGATTTTATAACCATTCCACAATACACGAAGCTGCTCTAATGCTTCAATAGCTTCTAATCTGCATACAGGTAAGGTTACTAGATTTTTAAGAAATGAAGCTTTATAAGCATATAAACCAATATGTCTAAAAATATGATCAATATTTTCTTTTTCATCGCGATTAAATGGAATCACCGATCTTGAAAAATAAAGTGCATTATCATCCTTATCCCTGACTACTTTTACTATATTAGGATTAGAGCACATATCATGATTTTCAATTGGCCAACATAATGTAGCCATTTGGGTATCAGATCTAGCAATAGATAATGCTACTTGTGATATCAATTCAGGAGCAATAAAGGGCTCATCACCTTGGACATTAACAATAATTTCATCTTTTGCATAATTTTCTAAACTAATAACTTCGGCGATTCTATCTGTCCCTGATTGATGATCTATTGAAGTCAATATAACCCTAGCCCCAAAACTTGCAGCTTGTGCCATAATTTCTTCACTATCTGTAGCAATAATAATTGATTTAGGATTTGACTTTTTTGCTTGCAAATAAACTCGCTCTAATATTGTAACACCATCTAACTCCATTAATAATTTACCTGGAAGCCTTGATGACTGATAACGAGCGGGAATAATTACATGAAAATCAACGTTCATAATTTATCTTTTTCCTCTAATGAAATCGTTCTTGCCGAAGATTCCAACATAACAGGGATATCATCTTGAATTGGGTAAGCTAACCTATCAAAGGCACAGATTAATTCTTTCTTTTTCAGTAATAATTTACCCTTACATGCTGGACAAACCAAAATATCTAGTAATTTCTTATCCATATTAAACTCCTTTTTTAGCTACATGAGCTACTTGATTACGTACATAAATTGGCAATGCATCTGCTGCACTAACTGATTTAATTTTTTTAGCTTCAACCAAATGAATCATTGATTCAGCTTTTGGATAAATTTGACATTTATTTATAATTTTTTCCTGTATATCAGAAGGCAATAAATCTTCATAAGCTTCATAGCCTACACCTGCAAGAATCAATGGCTTATCTAAATTGATAGCAATATCAGAAACTGATGAAACTTGTTCTTCTACAATATCTAATTGTTGATTATAACATCCCCAATAGACTTGATTCATCCTCGCATCAATCATTGCTAAAATATTAAAATCTCTTTTTTCAGTCAAATAGGCTTCATATGCAATAGCTAGAAGACTAGATACTGGATATAAAGGCAAATCTTTTGCGTATGCTAAACCTTTGGCAACACTACATGCAATACGAAGCCCTGTAAAGCTACCAGGACCGCTCCCGAAAACAATAGCATCTAATTGTTCTAATGTTAAATTTGCATTTATAAGTAAGCTCTCAATTAATGGTAATAAATATTCAGCATGCTTTTGCAAGCCACCTTGCTCGGCTTTATATATCTTACCTGAAGAGGAAATCGCAACTGTTGCAATATCAGTTGATGTATCAATCGCTAATAAATTCATCATTTTCACAATTTTCGCATAATCCTAATGTATTAATAAAATTTAACACTGTTTCTTCATCTCGTGTTTTTCGCATTCGCGGCAAACTTTTAAATATGCGTCGCCCATATTCTCTACCGGTTAATCTAGGGTCCGCTATCATCAAAACTCCTCTATCTGATGTGTCACGAATTAAGCGCCCTACTCCTTGCTTTAAGGCAAGTACTGCATTTGGCAGTGATAATTCATCAAAACTTGATAATCCAGACGATTCTAAATAATTCATTTTACCTTTAACAACAGGATCATTAGGGCTTGCAAAAGGTAGCTTATCAATTATCACACAAGATAAAGCATCACCCTTTACATCTACTCCCTCCCAAAACGTTGCCGTGCCTAAAAGTATGGCATTTCCAAGTTCACGAAAACGAGCCAATAAAATAGGCTTTGCTTCTTCACCTTGAATCAATAACGGGTATTTTAATTTATTGGACAGTAAAAGAGCAACCTGTTTTAGTGCTTTATGACTAGTAAATAAGAAAAATGATCTCCCACCACATGCGTCAATGATGGGTAGAGCCTTAGCTAATAGAGCTTCATAGTATTTTGGGCTTTTAGGATCAGGTAATTCCCTTGGTAAATAAAGCAATGCTTGATGATAAAAATCAAACGGACTCGGTAATAGTAAAGTCTCTGCCTGCGCTAATCCTAAAGGCTTCGCAAAACAATCAAAAGAATCTGCCATAGTAAGTGTTGCTGATGTAAACACATGCGCACTATTTTGTCGCGCTAATAATTCTTGAAATTCTTTAGCAATATCAAATGGTGTTGCGTGAAATACGATATGATGCTTAAAACGCTCTACCCAACGAATTTTTTGCGTGTCTTTTTCAGTATAAGCTTTAATACCAGCAGTTAGCTCTACCATTCTATCTTTACAGCGCTTCAAACCTTGATGTTCATCAACTTCACTAGATTCAAAACACTCCAATAATTCATGGCATAAGTTAAGCCACGCATCCCATGCGCTCATAAATAATTTATTAGAAGATATTTGATCCCAACTAATACGATCCTCTCTCGACGGTAATTCAAGTAATAATTTATCTTGCACCTTATCAAGCTTAATTTTAAGCATTTTTAATGGCTGATTTGCTAAATCAAGCACTGGCCACTCACGAATACTATCATCAAGAAGATCGCTAAATTGGCGTGTACTTACCCTATCACCATTAAAATTAGCCGCAATTTCTGCCAATTGATGTGCCTCATCAAAGACCACAACTTCAACCCCAGGTAGAAGCTCACCAAATCCATCTTCTTTTAAACGGGAATCTGCAAAAAATAAATGATGATTTATAATTACAATATCAGCAGACATCGCACGTTTACGCGCCTTTACTAAAAAACATTCTTGATTAACTGGACAATCTTTCCCTAAACAGTTATCCGTAGTTGAAGTAACAAGAGGCCATACAGGTGAGTCTTCTTTAATTTCTGGCAATTCCCCACGTTCACCATGGGTAATTTGTGCAAGTTTATCACGAATATGTAAAACTTCATGAGCAACTGCAGCTGTTATAAAACGTCCTTCTTCAGCATGCAGTTCAATACGATATTTACAAAGATAATTAGCTCGCCCTTTAAGATTTTGAATTTTTGTAGGTAACCCAAGAGCCTTTACCAACATAGGAAGATCTTTTTGAAATAATTGATCTTGTAAGGTTTTTGTAGCAGTTGAAATTAATGCTTTTTTTCCACTTAAAAGGCAAGGTATTAAATAAGCAAAAGTCTTACCAGTACCGGTGCCCGCTTCAGCGACTAGATTTTTCTTTTCATTTATAGCAAGTTCTATAGCTAAGGCTAACTGAATTTGTTGCAGGCGAGGTATAAATCCAGGGATTGCTGTTGTTAAGCGCCCTTTTTCACCTAAAACTCGCTGACATGAAGATATGACATTGTCAGCAATATCTGCTATTTCTTCCACACTTTTTCTAAGTATTGAAGTTTTCCTTCTACATCTTCCCAAGATTTTGAATCAGCTGGAGCATCTTTTTTAACTGTAATATTTGGCCATGTTTTTGCAAGATCAGCATTTAACTCAAGAAATTGACGATTATCATCAGTTAAATCATCTTCAGAAACAATCGCATTAACAGGACATTCAGGCTCACACAATGCACAATCAATACATTCATCAGGATGAATAACCAAGAAATTAGGACCTTCATAAAAACAATCTACAGGACAAACTTCTACACAATCTGTGAGCTTACATTTTATACAGCTTTCAGTTACGACAAAGGTCATAATAACCTCATATTAAATGTTAAAAAATAATTACTATAAATCATATCTTACACCTAAGGTACCCATATTGCTATATAGCCCCCCCATATGAATATCCCAGCTAGATGATGCTATATTAGATTGGTTCTTAGTAGAGCCTAAATTATATTGAGAAGGTGCAAGGTATAAAAAACGATATTCAGCAAATATACTAGAGCTAGAAGTAACATCTAAGCTTAAACCGAGCTTAGCTTGCGTGGCAAATGCCCAATCAGATGAGCTAGATTTTGTACTATAATAATTAAGACTTGATTTTACAGGAGCAGTTTGAATTGACTCAGCCCCAGTTGTTGCAACTAATGCCGCACCAACACCTGCGCCTACATATGGATGAAATTTAAGTTTATCCAAAGGATTAATATTTAAAACAGCATTTGCAAGAAAAACACCATTATGTAGAGGGTAGGTTACCTTATAATTATAATCACCAGTGTTAAGCTTATTATTATTTAAATTATCGCGCTGTATGCCACCTAAATAGTAACCCTCTAACTCTGTAGCTGGAGTAAAACCCCATTTAGAGCCATCAGCTGATTTTAATAGATCATTCCATTTATAACCAACATGAACGCCACCAAAGCCTACAGAATTTCTAGAATTTCCACCAGAAACATCGACTGGAACCTTTTGATTTGACCCTTCATTAAAAGCAAGACCTGTCTGCTCTATATTCCTAGTAAATAAAGACCCACCGCCCCCAAATACACTAACGTATAGAGGATAAGGCTTAGAATTTAAGTGATTATCTTTATAAGTAATTTTAGTAGATAAAATTTTAGAATTTAACTTAGAATTTAACTTAGAATTTAATTCACTATCTTTTTCTTGATATGCGAACCCAATTGTTGAAAATGAAAATAGCAACACAACAATTAAAAAACATTTACTCACATAGATCTCCATATTTAGTATGGGCGTTAAAAATTAATTATAAAAGGTGACATGTATCATTTATGTCAGGCTAAAAAACTACAAAACTGTAGTTATCTAGTAAGAAGCAATTAGTAAGTTATAATTAATTATACCGCAAATAAGATAACTGTAAAAGTACAGCTAGATAGCCAGAATAAAACTAAAATTGTATATGGTGCCCAGGGCCGGAATCGAACCGGCATGGTGTTACCACCGAGGGATTTTAAATCCCTTGCGTCTACCTGTTTCGCCACCTGGGCATAACGTTTGAGGCTGAGGCCGGAATCGGACCGGCGTAGGCGGCTTTGCAGGCCGCTGCATGACCACTCTGCCACACAGCCATAAAAAAAAGCGACTTATGTGTCGCTTAAGTTGGAGCGGGAAACGAGGCTCGAACTCGCGACCCCAACCTTGGCAAGGTTGTGCTCTACCACTGAGCTATTCCCGCATCACTACGGGGTGCAATTCTACCGGAAAATGATCTGCTGTCAATAACAAAATATAGAAAATTTAAAACTAATAACACTATCATTATTAACAGCTATGCATAAATACATCTTTACGAGCAATAGCAAATCAATCCAATGGCTTTCATGAGAAATATATTGATTCACTACGCTCGTAAAAACTCAAATAATTTGATTAAGTTAGCGCCATTAAATTTAAGACTTATGATTTCCATTCATTAAGTTAGGCCAAGCAAGCTTAATATAAACTACCATTGTCCATATTGTTAAAATAGCTGCAGCGTATAACATAACAAACCCTAAAACTCCCCAATATGACGTCGCAGGATAAAAAGCGAGTAACAATATTAATGCTGTCATTTGCAGTGTCGTCTTTACTTTACCTATATAATTTACCGCCATACTAGCGCCACTTCCAATTTCAGACATCCATTCTCTTAATGCCGAAATCACTATTTCTCGACCAACGATAATAATCGCGGGAATCGTAATATATTGAATTTCTTTGGCACCGACTAATAATAATAAACTCGTAGAAACTAGTAGTTTATCAGCCACTGGATCAAGAAACGCACCAAATGGCGACATTTGTTCTAATTTCCTAGCAAGATAACCATCTAACCAATCAGTGAAAGATGCTAGCGCAAAAATAATTGCAGCCGCACCGTGAGACCATGAAAATGGTAAATAAAAAATTACAATAAAAAATGGAATAAGAACTATACGCAAAAGAGTTAGCAAATTTGGTAAACTAGTTAAATTAATCACGGCACACCTCGTTTTAAAAAAAGTATAGTTAATTTAGCGGCAACTGTAGAAATTGCGCTAACTGCCGGTAATTATGAAAAACATCTAACGCCCCTGCAGTAATAAGTTTTTCACCTTGATTATGATCATAATCAAAACCTATAGCATCAACGCCAATATATTTAGCCATCTCCATATCAACAGTAGAATCACCGACCATTAATGCTTGTTCTGGATTAAATCCCGTTTCAGTTAATATTTCTTCAAGCATTTGCGGACATGGTTTAGCAGGAACATCGCCAGCTGAACGCGTAATGGAAAAATATTTATCTAATTTAGAACCAAGTAGCGCCCGCTTGAGAGAAGATTGCCCCTTATTTGTAGCAATAGCTAAATCCATCCCTGCTAGCTTTAATTGCTGCAATATCTCACGCGCCCCTGGTATAAGAATGACATCTAAAGATTCTTTAACCAAATAATGTTGTACCTCTTGTAAAAATTGTTCATATTGATGTAATGATAAATTAGGAAATAATTTCTTTATTACCATTCCAAGACCAAGTGGGACATAAAGTCTTGCTTCACGAGCATCAAATTCATCATAATTCAAACGTTTTGCAATGGCCGCAATTGTATTAATAATCGGACCTATCGTATCTCCAAGCGTCCCTTCCCAATCAAATATTACTAAGTGGTATGGTTTACTCATTACCAATTTAACTCCCATTAGCTCTTAAATGAATTAGAGTTTCTGCAAATTTCTCATCTAAATCTGCTTGAAACTTATAATCTACGCCGTTTAGATTAAATTGAATTGCTCTAGCATGCAAATAAAGACGATTTTTTGTCACAATATTTGCAAATATTAACTCATTACCACCATATTTCTCATCACCTACAATCGGATGGCCAAAACTTGCACTATGAACGCGGATCTGATGTGTTCTTCCAGTTTTAGGACTTGCTTCCACTAAACATGTTTCTTTATAATTTTCCAATAATTTAAATAAAGTTTGTGATTTTTTCCCATCCTCACTTACCCGCACAACTCGCTCTCCAGACTTTAATGTATTTTTTACCAAAGCCACATCAATAGTTATTGCTTTTTTCCCTTGCCAAGGATTACAAAGCAATGCCCAATAAGTCTTATCCACCAATCTTGCTTCAAGCAAAGCTTGGATTGAACGAAGCATGCTCCGTTTTTTAGCCAGCAATAAACAACCTGAAGTATCTTTATCTAAACGGTGAACCAATTCAAGATAAGATAAATCGGTACGGATATTTCGCATAGCTTCAATAACACCTAGGCTCAAACCACTACCACCGTGCACCGCTATTCCTGCAGGTTTATTAATCACTAATAAATTATTATCTTCATGAATTATAGAGTTAACTAAACGTTCACTAAGCTTTGTACCAACATGAATATCTTTTTCAGCAGAAATCCTAACAGGCGGAATGCGTACCATATCACCCTGCACAAGCCTACTACTAACCGCAGCACGCTTTTTATTTACTCGAACTTCACCCCCACGAATTATGCGATAAATATGACTCTTAGGTACACCTTTTAAGATTCGAATCAAATAATTATCAAGTCTTTGCCCATCTTCTTCTTTAGTTATTTCTACATATCGTACATTCATTAATGAAAGCCTATTTGCTGTGCGTTGTTTTTTTGTTATGATTACATAACGCGTGAATATATAAGTATTCCGCGAAAGAATTATAACGCATAAACGAATAGATTGTTTACCGGCTAGTAAAAAACTAGCTATAAAAGAAAAGTAGACGCGCTTTCCTTCTGTTTTGATACAAGGGAGCAGCCCTCAAGCACCAGAGTCAAATTGAATACGAACTCATCAGAACAAATCGCATGCAAGACATGCTATAAAATACAGTATGCACCTTACTACGAAAAGGCAACATGCGCACGTTCTGTCATTAAGAATCTTTTTATAAATTTATTAATTAAGCAAATGAACAGGCACAAGGATAAGACTAATATCAATTTATCCAACCTGCCAAAACTTGCAAAAATTAAACAAATTATTAAAAACATCTTAAGGTCTTGGGTATTGCTTAAATCTAATACCAGATATCGCAATTATTGTGATTATCAAGCCATTCTGCAGATTAATGGTATTAAATTCCCTACTATCATGACACAAGCATATTTGTTACCACTAAAATACAGTAACTTATAGCTAAAGCGCCATTATATGGGGTTAAAAATGGAAAAAATGTTAATTAATGCAACGCAGAGTGAAGAAATCCGCGTTGCTCTTGTAAAAGATAATCATTTATATGATTTGGATATTGAATGTCCATCAGAAATTAAAAAGAAAGGAAATATTTATAAAGCTGTTGTTACTCGTAGAGAACCAAGTTTAGATGCTGTTTTTGTTGAATTTGGTTCTAAACGCCAAGGTTTTCTTCCTTTAAAAGAAATCGCACCTGAATATTTAAATAAATCTGCTAATAAGAGCGAAGATTCTAAGCCAAATATTAGTGCGTTAATTCGTGAAGGACAAGAATTACTAATTCAAGTTGACAAAGATGAAAGAGGCAATAAAGGGGCAGCTGTTACAACTTTTATTACCTTGGCAGGTTGTTATTTAGTTTTAATGCCAAATAGCCCCCGTGCTGGCGGAATTTCGCGTCGCATCGAAGGTGATGATCGTGATGAATTAAAAGAAACACTAAATTCTTTAGAATTAACCGAGGATATGGGTGTAATAATACGAACAGCGGGCGTCGGAAAGAATCATGATGAACTTCAAGCCGATCTTGATATGTTATGTAATCAATGGAATGCAATTAAAAATGCATATAACAATCAGCTTGCTCCGTGTTTAATACACCAAGAAGGTGATGTAATTATTCGCTCAATTCGCGACAATTTACGAAAATCAGTTAGTGAAATAATTATTGATGATCAAATTTCTTATGTAAAAGCTCGGCAATATATTGAACAAGTAAAGCCTGATTTTTTACCAAATCTTAAATTATATAATAACACCATACCTTTATTCACTTTCCACCAAATTGAAAGTCAAATTGAAACTGCGTATCAACGCGAAGTTTTATTACCTTCTGGTGGTGCCTTAGTAATTGATAGAACAGAGGCTCTTGTTTCTATTGATATCAACTCAGCTAAATCAACAAGTGGCTCTGACATTGAAACTACGGCATTCAACACTAATTTAGAAGCGGCTGATGAAATAGCAAGACAACTTCGTTTACGTGATCTCGGTGGCTTGGTAGTTATTGATTTTATCGACATGAGCTCTAGCAAAAATCAGCGTGAAGTTGAAAATCGTTTAAAAGAAGCACTTGAAGCTGACAGAGCAAGAATACAAGTTGGCCGTATTTCAAGATTTGGCTTACTTGAAATGTCACGCCAACGTTTAAGATTATCACTAGGTGAAACAGCACAAGAAGTATGCCCACGCTGTGAAGGCCGAGGTACTGTCCGCAATATTCAATCACAAGTTTTATCAATTATTCGTCTCATTGAAGAAGAGGCTATTAAAGCAAGAACTGCTGAAATCCAGGTGCAGCTTCCAGTTGAAATGGCTACTTTTATCATCAATGAAAAACGCGACTTTATTTTAAATATCGAAAAACGACATGATGTGCATGTATTAATTATTGCGAATCCATATTTAAAACCGCCACACTATAACATCACTAAACTTAAAGAAGACAATGTTGGCAAAACCAAAAAGCCAAGTTACTCTCTAATTCAACAACCAGAATTAGAAATAGTTCAGGCACAAACTTCTAATACGACTATTGCGGAACCAGCTGTAAAATCTTATGCAAGCCCACAGCAGCCTACGGCACAAAGGGAGGCTGGGTTTTTTATAAGATTATGGAATGTTTTACTTGGGCAAAGTGATAATAATGACCAATCATCTAATCGCCAAGATAAAAAGAATGTCGACCTAAATATAAACCGGAAAACTAACGCACATTCACATCATGATAAAAGAAACAATCACCCTGCAAACCGTAAAAGGCGCCCTCACAATAACAATCAACAACTGAAATCAGCGTCGAATCCAAATGCTTTGCCAAAAAAGAAACATAATCCAAATCAACAACATAATAATCGTCAAGCTCCAGTAAAAAAGACTGAGGAAGTTAATAAACCTACGGTAAATAAAGATCTAAAAGAAGATAATTAAAAATCGCTTTCGGGCTCACTTAGTGGGCCCGGATTAAGATGATTATGCAGTATATGTCATCTACTTGACTTTGATACTTAACGTTCTATCATCATCAGTAAAAAATATAGGTGAGTTTCTTATTTTTTTATCTACTAGCTTCAATATATACTGCAGCAAAACACTGGAAATTTCTTACTGACAACTATTGAATTAGACATACTCTAATAATGAATTATGCAGCTTTTCATAAATCTAAATTTGCAAAAATATTAATAGAAAATGATGGCGGAAGCTATTGATTAGGAATTGTTTGTGCGGATAGAGCTATTTATGTAGGTAGGGCCTTGGCCCTACCTACATAAATAGTTTGTTATTTAACAATTAAATAAAATACACCTTTAATTAGACTGCGCAATCACTTTTTTCTTAGGCATATTTTTTTTCTTAGCTATAACTTGTTTATGTATCGGAGTTTTTTTTCTAGAAGCGGCTTGTTTATGCATCGTAGCTTTTTTTCTAATAGCAACTTGTTTATGTAAACTAGGTTTTTTATGTGCTAAAACAGCCTTATGTGCCTCTGGCTTCTTTCTAACAGCAACAGTCTTTCTGCTATGTACTACGGATTTTCTCACAACCTGTGGCTTTTTTTGCGCTATAGATTTAGCTTTATAATGAGTAACAACAGCTTGTGGCACATAGTGATCATAAATAGCCCTTGAAACTAAAGCTATTGATCTAGCTCGTCGATAATCACTAGCATCTTTAGATTTAACATATACTGCAAGAGCAATATGCCCTCTATTTTGCGGCAAAGTAATAATTCCAACATCAGATGCAAATCGATATAGATTTTTAGACCCTGGATATCTTAAATAATTTTGCTCACCAATAGCCCACGTACCAGTTTTATGAGCAACCTTTACGTTAGCTGGTAGTAATCCTTTAATTCTAGATCTTCCAGTTCTACATTTCTCCATTATATCTAAAAGAACAGAGGTAGATTCTTCTGAAAGAGCTTCTTTATTATGAATTTTTACCAATAACTGCGCCATTTCATCTGGAGTTGTAGTATCGCGAATATCATTCTCAAAACGCTCCCAAGCTAAAGCTTTGATAGCTGGAGGCGTACTATTGAATTTCTTTTCTAGAGAAAAAACAGGCTGTCTATCTTTCAAATACTCATGGCTAATATGATTGGTATCTAAAAGCATCTCAAGGATTGAGCGATTTACATAAATATTTTTAAATCCTAAGGCAAGCATACGTTTTGTTACATATACAGGGCCCTGAACCTCATGCAATATCGTATCAGATGCACTATTATCGCTATTTTTCATCATGTAATTAAGAACTTGCTTCAAAGATATGGTTAATCTTTTCTTCTCAAACATATGATATAAAGTGCCAGATCCAGGTACAGAATTATTAGTATCTAGAACCACTCTCCTATTCAACGAATCCTTTTTTTCATCAACACGCTGCAAAAAAGCTACTGCTATTGGTAGCTTAATTGTACTTGCCATAAAAAAAGGTATTTTACTATTATGAGATATCACCTCATTTTTTTCGATGTGAACAGCTGAAAGGCCAATTATGACATTATTTTTTTTCTCAATATCTCTAATTTTATTATTCAGATCCTCATTTACTCCGCCTGCAAAAGAGCCTAAAGGTGCAAGAATAAGAAAAAACAAAGCAAATAATGTCTTAATAGAACTTAATAAATAAGTGCGTTGTAATGATAATTTAATTTCCATCAATTAATACGATCCATTTTTATTATTATTAATAAGCAATAATATATTTTTAGTTATACCATATATGAATGATACTAACGATTATAATCCAGTAGCAATAGGATTTACTCCAATATTAGGATTAAAACCACAATCATCGAGAAGTTTTAATAAATTATTACCTTTTTTAGTCAATCTTTTAATACAATAAATATCAAGATAACTTTGTAAAATATAATAATATTCGGGAATTGTAAGAATAGTTAATATCTTTTCAGCTCTCTTAATATGATCTTCATTAGCATGATCACAAGATTGAAATAAAACTGCGCCAAGCATAGCAGCATAACTTGCTTTGCGAATAGGATCAGATAAATAAAATCGCTGTATACATTCATCTAAAGCTCTATCTTTATCCCACTCTACCCAATTATCATAAAAAACCATAGCCTCTTCATATGAAAACTTATTAGTATCTCGATATTCTTGCAATGCATAAGCAACTGGTACTATAGCTTGCATATTAGCCCAAGAGCAATTTCCCGCAATTTGCGAGCTTATAGCCATGCTGGCTACATGTTTTAAACCTAATTTTTGATTAATTGTTTCGTGGTAATAACGTCTACTTTGCTTTTTATATAAAAACTCCTGCAAAAATTTAACATTAATAACTTCTGCATCAGTTATTTGATAAATATTAACACTACCTTCTTTAAGACTATTTTCACCTCGATCAATTTTAGCCCACCACTGATTATAACGAACAAAACCAAGTGCATGGCCTCTACTCGCAGCAGGCAAAATTAGTAATGGCTCGTTTAAAGCTTCCTTTAATTGTTGGATATGAGGATCAGTTAGCGACACTTGGTGTTGTAATTGCAATAATTGATCAGCCAAAGTAAAAGCATCCATTATCTCATATGCATAATTAAAATGTTTTCGTAAATGTTTAGTTGAATAGTTAGAAGTAAAACGTCGCAAAGAATCTTTAATGACAGCTACTGTAAATTCAAGGATAAATCCTTCATAATCAAGCTCAATAAACTCACCCTCAGCAGTTACAATATCAACATCACCCTTTAGCTCAAACCGATGACCAAGCAATTTTCCATAAATAAAATCAAGCGCAAAATCTAGCTTTGCGCCAAATTTATATAACAAATGCTTTAACGGATCTTGACCACGTAAAACTGGATATACCAATATAGCTAATCCAGAACGAGTATAAGCATTAGGATTTGCGCCATTTTCAAGTAATAATTCTACAAATTCTAAATCATTATTA
>Ga0247840_10005869_pt1 | contig 18123 bp, 14 predicted proteins | sample LaCruzMarch2015__FD_192404 | JGI IMG/M metagenome (GOLD analysis project Ga0247840, IMG submission 192404) | Freshwater microbial communities from meromictic Lake La Cruz, Castile-La Mancha, Spain - LaCruzMarch2015_17m | ecosystem: Environmental > Aquatic > Freshwater > Lake | place: Spain... | reverse complement strand
TCGAAGACAGCATTTACGGAGGACAATTAAATAGCATCAAACCTGATTCAACGCCGATCATAAAAAATTTCAGGTTTATGCATATGCTGCGGGGTTCTCTAAACGGGACTTTCGGAGAAGAAATCACCGTCAATCCTCAATCCGGGAATATATTAACCAAAACCTATTCTTTTCCTTTTACGGGCACTGATTTTAAGGTGGCTCATTGCAATGTGATTGCCTTCATTTCAGATGGAGATACCAAGGAGGTTCTGCATGTTGCCAAATCGTCTGATATTAAGCCCTGATAGCACAGTTCAGCTTACCGGATGTAATTGAGAAATCAGTTTATCAGTCGAGTTTGATCTGTCCGGGATGGATTTTCTTTATATTGTACACGGGATACCATGCGGCCATCAGACCTATCGCCATAACGGTAATAAATACCAGGATAAAATCGGGAAGCTGCATATGAACCGGGTATGAGTTGACAATGAAACTGCTGTCTTCTGTTCCCAGTCTCACCAGCCCAAATCTTATCTGCACCCAGCATATGATGGCGCCGAGCGAGAGTCCCGACAATGCCCCGATAAATGAGATCAGCAGGCCTTCAAACAGAAAGATCCGGCGGATCAATCGCTGACCTGCACCCAGACTTTGTAATACGGCGATATCTTTCTTCTTATCCAGGATGAGCATCGACAAGGTTCCGATCACGTTAAAGGTTGCAATGATCAGGATCAGGGTAAGGATCATAAAGATATAATTTTTCTCTGAAACCATTATCTGGTAAAGAATTTCCTGCTGCTGATACCTGTTTTTTACAATAAAATTTTTCCCTGCGAGCTTCTCAATCTGTTCCTGTATTTTATTCAGATTTGCCTCCCTGGTCAAACTGATTTCAACAGAGGTTCGTTCCTTGTCATATGCCAGGATTTTTTTTACAAAACGCAATGGCATAATGGCATACTTGATATCATATTCATACTGAATCTGAAAGAATCCTGATGGGAAAATAACATCGGAGCTGAAAGCGTTTTCAAAACCACCTGAAAATGATGCATCCCTGCGGGGCACAAAAACGGAAATCGGATTTAGATAATCCTGTAAGTTCACTCCAAGTGTTGCAGCTATACCATAACCCAGGAGTGTCAGATCTTTATCGCCATCCTGCAGGGTAAAGGTTCCTTCAACGATCATCGTATCCAACCCACTCATCTGTTTGTATGCTTCGCTTACCCCTTTGATGGTGACAATACTCTGATTATTCTTGTATTTCATCAGCGCATCTTCTTCAATCACCTCCGTAATGTGAAGGATGCCTGGTATTTTTTGAATCTGTTCAAGAGGAAGGTCGTTCAGATTAAAAGTTTTCCCATGACTGGCTGTAATCTGAATATTGGGATTGAATGAGCTGAACAATGATACAACCAGTTTGTCAAATCCATTAAATACGGATAGTACAATAACCAGGGCCATGGCTCCAATTGCAACACCCACAACTGAAATACCTGAAATAACATTAATGATGTTGTGCGACTTTTTTGAAACCAGGTAACGACGGGCTATGTAGAAAGGGAAGTTCATTTCCAGGCTTTAACAATCAGTCCCGTACCGGTTTTGAAGGTCATTTTAGTATCCATCCAATTGCAGATAAAAGCCACAGGATAAGTGAGGATGTAATAGAATGGAAGCAGGATAAAGAACAGTTTGGTTGAATTCAGCATCAGGATGGGATACTTCATCGAAAGTTGCCAGGCAATTTTACCCGGAGTACCATAAGTGTAACGGGCTTCGGTTTTTGCAAAACCGGCACGTTGCAGTTTTTCCCTGATATCGTTTATGTTGTAACCGTCGCGAACATGTTCATCGATGAATGATTCACCCTCCCCATGTTCGTGAACATCGGAACCACCCTGGTCTGAAGGGGTCGATATCAGCAACAGCCCATCCTGCGTTAATGAATCATAAAAATTACGGAATACCGCTTCATCGTCAGCTATATGTTCCATTACATCAACGGAAAGGATGAGATCAAACCGGTCGGGTTTCGAAAATTGAGTAAGATCTGCTATTTCGAACAACACGTTTTTTCGCCCAATCCGGGTGAAAAAAGCATTGCAATCGGCAATCTGTTCATCTTTGACATCCACCGCATCGATGAACCATTTTGAGTTGAGACCGGTGAGGAAGTATGAATATTGTCCAAATCCCGACCCCGCATCCAGTATAAAACGCTGTTGGTCTCCTGCGGGCAGTGGTGTTTCATCAACCCATTTCCTGATCTCCTTTCTGACATGCCAGGCTCTTAATAGTAATAAATCCAGTAGTTTATAAAAAAATATCCGCAAAAACGGAGAACTGTTAAATATTTTTCCCAGCGATTTTTTTATCGGGTCGTACTGCATATCGCAAACTCAAAAATGAAACTCAAAAAAACTCAAAACTCAAAAAAAACTCAAATCTTCAAATACTTCCTCCTCCGGTTCACAATTTCACCAACTTACCAACTTACCAGCTTGCCAACTTACCAACTTACCAGCTTACCAGCTTACCAACTTACCAACTTACCAGCTTACCAGCTTACCAACTTACTTCAGTAAGCTATCAATATTCTCAATATAATCAAGCGAGTCATCCAGGTAAAATTGAAGTTCGGGCATAATGCGCAGTTGATTGTGCACGCGCTGTGCCAGGTGATGACGCACCTCACGGCCATGGTGGCGGATCTTATCGAGCAGAACCTGTTTGTCGGTAGTAATAAACAAGCTCAGGTGGACTTTAGCGATGGCAAGATCCTTACTGACCTGAACCTTGGTTACTGTGATTAAAGCCCCTTCGAAAAGGTTCCTGCTTTCCTGCTGAAAAATAACACCCAAATCCTTCTGGATCAGGCGGGAAATTTTTTGCTGACGTGTCGATTCCATTGCGCAAAGTTAATAATTATTTTCTGTGAAGGGATCAATGGATTAACCTGCTTTATTTCATGTTAAACTTATATCTTTGCAGCAATGAAGAGCTTTTTTAAAATATTACGTTATGCAGGGCCATACTGGGTTTATGCCATGCTGAATGTAATTTTTAACATCCTTGCGGTTTTATTTTCCCTGGCCTCGTTCGGATTATTTATCCCCGTGCTGCAAATGCTTTTCCATCAGATGGAAATACCTCATTCTGCTCCAGTTATGCGATTGGAAATCAATGCGATAAAAGATAATTTCTATTTCTATACAGGGCAAATGCTTGAAAAATACGGAAATGAGAAAATGCTCATCTACATTGGCATCGTGATCATTGTCCTCTATTTTTTAAAAAACCTTTTTCGATATCTCGCCATGTATTTTCTGGCAGTAGTTCGCAATGGCGTGGTAAAGGATCTGCGCAATGATCTGTATCTCAAAATTCTGATTCTTCCTTTATCCTATTTCAATGAAAAGCGGAAGGGTGATATAATTGCCCGTATGACTAATGATGTTCAGGAAGTAGAATGGTCAATTATGAGTTCGCTGGAGATGGCCTTCCGGGATCCGATTACCATCATTACCTACCTGGTCACACTATTTGTCATTAGTCCGTCACTAACTGTTTTTGTTCTTGTACTTCTTCCGGTTAGCGGAGTTATCATCGGCAGGATTGGGAAAAGCCTGAAGCGGACATCCGATAAAGGACAATTGCGCATGGGAATCATACTCTCCATGATTGAAGAAACAATTTCAGGGCTTCGCATTATAAAAGCCTTTAATGCCATTGATTTTGCCAATAAGCGGTTTCAACAAACAAACAATGATTATAATCGGTTGATGATTCGATTATACAGAAAACGTGACCTGGCATCTCCTCTGAGCGAATTTCTGAGCGCCTGCGTGGTTACAATCGTTTTATGGTATGGTGGCAAACTGGTATTTACTCCTGGAAATTTCCTTGATGCCGCAGCTTTCCTGGTATATCTCGGAATATTTTCCCAATTGATGCCCCCGGCAAAGGCGATTACCCAGGCCTATTATAACATTCAGAAAGGCGCAGCATCGGTCGAACGTATCGAACATGTACTGAGTGAACCAGAGGTTATTGAAGAAAAGACAGATGCCTTGCATAAGCATGATTTCAGCCATGAAATCGCTTACCGTAATGTGAGCTTCTCATATGTGAAAGAACCCGTTCTTAAAAAAATTGATCTGGTCATTGAAAAAGGTAAGACCATCGCCGTGGTTGGACCGTCGGGCGGAGGCAAATCAACGCTTGTTGACCTGTTGCCCCGTTTCTATGATTGCCTGGGTGGCGGTATTTTTATTGATGGAATCGACATTCGCGACTTACGGATAAATGATTTGCGTGGGTTGATGGGAATTGTTTCGCAGGAGACCATTCTTTTCAACGATACTGTTTTCAACAACATTGCATTTGGTATGGAAAACGTAGGTGAGGAAGCGGTGATTGCTGCTGCTAAAGTTGCCAATGCTCATGAATTCATTGAAAGAATGCCCTTGGGATACAATACCAACATAGGTGATCGTGGCACTAAACTATCAGGTGGGCAGAGGCAAAGGCTTAGTATTGCCCGTGCTGTTCTCAAAAATCCACCGATCCTCATTCTTGATGAGGCAACTTCAGCATTGGATACTGAATCGGAACGACTCGTTCAGCAAGCCCTGGAAAACCTTATGCGCAACCGAACCTCGGTTGTCATTGCGCATCGTCTTTCAACTATTCAATTCGCTGATGAAATCATCGTACTTCACAGTGGCGAGCTCGTTGAACGGGGAACTCATAACGACTTACTCGGAAGAAATGGGGTGTACCGTAAATTATACGAACTGCAGTCGTTTGTATAATTTCCAATTTGGAGTCCACTCCGAAAAGTCAGATCAACTGGATCCTGAGCGGAGTCGAAGGATACAAACACCTGATAATAAGGACACTTCGACTTCGCTCAGTGTCCGGTTTTCCGTTAAATTGCCTTTTCGGAGTAGGCTCAATATACGATTTACGATATACGATTTTCGGGTGGATGAATCAATAAAATTTTGTGAAATAAGCACTTCTCACTGACATGTTGGCAGGAGAACTAATGATATTATTCATGAATGACAAAAGAAAAGGAAGATTAATATTGCTGATCGTTTATCTGATCGCGTTTAGCCTGGGTTTTTGGGTTAGCACAGTTAGCAATTATCCGATACTCGTCAAATCGGCTGTAGCCGTTGGAGTTATTGTAGCGATTATTTTCATGGGCAGTCTTGATTTCAATAACTCCAGTGTGTTCGACGCATACTGGAGTGTCGTATCTCCTCTGATGGTACTCTATTACCTTGTACTGGTTGTAACGGAACAATCGCTGGTTGGCGCAAATAATAGCCCCGGCGCCGTAACAGTGACGGTAAATTCAGCTTGTTTCGATTTTCCCGGACTCAGGGACCGTTTGCTGGGTTCTCCCCGCATCATCATTCTTTTTATACTGACAGCGGCTTACAGCGTGCGCCTTACCTGGAATTTTTTACGCAGCTGGCCCGGTCTGAAACATGAAGACTGGAGATATCTTAATTTTCGAAAGAAAAGCGGAAAAGCTTATTGGATAATGAGTTTTTTGGGACTTCATGTTTTTCCGGCTCTGATGGTTTTTGGTGGCACGCTCTCCATCTGGGTAGTAGTTGTTCATGATTTCCATCCGTTAAATGTTTTAGATGTGTTAGCTGTCGTTGTAACCACTGTTGCAATTCTGACAGAGGCTTTAGCTGACAATCAACTGCGGAAGTTTGTCATGCAGAATAAAGATTCAGGTAAAACGATGAACCGGGGACTGTGGGCGTTTTCGCGGCATCCCAATTACCTGGGTGAAATTCTTTTCTGGTGGGGATTGTACCTCTTTGCAGTTGCATCAAATCCATATATCTGGTGGGTTATTGCAGGACCTGTAGCCATCACCCTGATGTTCCTGACTGCCAGTATCCCCATGATTGAAAAACGAATGTTGGAAAGTAGGGTTGATTACAGGGAATATATGAAAAGAGTCCCGATGCTGATTCCCTGGAAAATTTTTTATAAAAGTGTAAACGGCTGATTTTGCTATTTCTAAATTGCCGCCATACAGATCAAGGCTCCTTCCAGTTTCTTCTTTACCACTTTCACACGACCGTCAAAATCATTGACAATCAACGAAAAGATCAAATTTCTTCCCGTGACGGTGTGAACATACCCGGCAAAACTTTTTACACTTGCAATGGTCCCTGTCTTGGCGCGGATCCGCCCTTCGGCAGCGCTTCCCTTCATGGCCTTGCGCAATGTTCCCGTCATCCCGGCTAAAGGAAGCGATTCATAAAAAGTCTGGAAAAAGGGAGATGTTCTCATCGCATACAGCGCATCCACCAGTTGTTTTGGAGAAATAGCATTATTCCTTGATAATCCATTGCCATCATAAAAATTCATACCATCGGTTTCAACTCCTTTGGCTGTCCAAAACTCCATGATAGCCTTCGCACCGGCAGCTGTGGTTGCCGAATTGTAAACTTTCCCGCCAATCCTGCGGAGCAGCTTCGACGATCGCCAGTTTACACTCATCTGGTTCGTAATGGTGACCTCCGGGATGATCTGTTTGCCAAAGAATTCCAATGCAGCTCCGGTAACAAATATTTTCAGCGTGGATGCAGGGATCATTGGTTGTTTTGCATGATATTCAGCAACGATTACGGGATCTTTACTGGTAATATCAACAATCATATACCCGATGGAGGCATTTTTAAGCAAAGGATCCTTTTGAAGTGTTTTAAATGCTTTGAGCAATGTGTCATATGAGATGCTCAACTCTTTATTCTCAGGGACTGCCAATCCTTTTTTTACCGCAGCCTTGCGATTGTCATTCTGGCATGAATACAGTAATACAAGAGGTAAAAGGAGGAATAAAATGAGTCGGTTGGTTTGCATGAATTTCAGGTGATGAATTTTGACAAAGATCGGAAAAATACATTAACCGGGGAGCCAGGCCGGATGAATTTAGCTAACATAATTGTTAAATATCCTTAAATATCTAGATATATTTGTATCATAAACTTTTTTTTTAATAGTTTTGTTCTTTAGAATCAGATTAAATAGGGTGAATCCATGATAAAAAAGGTACTTGTAGCCAACCGTGGCGAAATCGCGGTGAGGGTAATGCGTTCATGCCGGGAACTTGGATTGGGCACGGTTGCGGTCTATTCGGAAGTCGACCGCAAAGCCATGCATGTGCGATATGCAGATGAAGCTTATTGTATTGGTCCGGCGCCTTCCCGCGAGAGTTACCTCAACATTGACACCATCATTGAGGTTGCGAAAATATCAAAGGCTGATGCCATACATCCAGGGTATGGATTTTTATCTGAAAATGCCGGATTTTCTGACCGTTGCAAAGCGGAGGGCATCAAATTTATTGGTCCCGACGGGTATGCAATACGAACAATGGGCGATAAAATCACGGCACGCCAAACCATGATTGCCTCTGGGGTTCCGGTTGTTCCAGGCACCAAAGAGAAACTTTCAGATGAAACAAAAGCGGTTGAAGTAGTTAAGGAAATCGGATTGCCCATCATGATTAAAGCTTCGGCAGGTGGTGGCGGGAAGGGAATGAGGCTCGTGAAAACAATGGACGACCTGATTCCTTCATTGCGTATGGCCAAATCGGAAGCCATGAATGCATTCGGCGATGATTCGGTTTATATTGAAAAGTACATTGAATCACCTCATCATATTGAATTTCAGATACTTGCCGACCAGCATGGCAACGTGATCCATCTTTTCGAACGTGAATGTTCTATCCAGCGGCGTCATCAAAAAGTAATCGAAGAAACACCCTCTCCGCTCATGACACCTGAACTGAGAAAGGAAATGGGCGAAAAAGCAGTAGCTGCAGCAAAAGCAGTGAACTACGAAGGTGCCGGAACCATCGAGTTTATTGTCAGTGACCAGCTCCAGTATTATTTCCTGGAAATGAATACGCGCTTGCAGGTAGAGCATCCCGTTACCGAACGCGTGGTTGGCGTTGATCTTGTTAAGGAGCAGATCAATATTGCCAACGGGTTGCCGCTGTCATTCAGGCAAGAGGAACTTCGTCAGCACGGACATGCCATTCAGTGCCGAATTTATGCCGAGGATCCTGATAATAATTTCATGCCCAACCCTGGGGTCATCAAACACATTACAGTCCCACTCGGATTGGGTGTACGTTACGATGGCTATGTTTACGAAGGATATGAAATCCCCATGCACTACGATCCGATGATCTGCAAACTCATAACCTGGGGGAAAACGCGGAAAGAATCGATCGCGCGGATGCGACGGGCTTTATATGAATACAAGATCACCGGGGTAAAAACCTCCATTAAATTTCTTGAACGAATCATGGATGCACCGGAATTCATCGAAGGGAAATACAATACTCATTTTATCGAGGACAATCATCAGCGTTTATTCACGACCAAATTGTGCGGTACCGAATGTGAAGATATGGCCATCATCACTGCATTTATTGATTACCTTGATAAACTTGCTGAAATCCAGCCTCCGAAATATACAGAGGAGCTGGGAAGCAACTGGAAGGATTTTGGCCGCAAACGGAATGTTTTACGATTATAATTGACCTCCATGGCATACGAAATAAGCATTGAGCATCGCACGGCGAAAATTGAACTCCTCAACAGGGTGGGCACCAAAGCCCTCATAAAGGTGGATGATCTAAAATATGATCTTGATATTGTGGAGGTTGAAAATGGAGTATATTCCATTCTCTACAATGGTCATTCTTATAACATTGAACTGATTCGGGGAGAATCCAGTAAAAAATTCATCGTGAACACATTTGCAAAAACATTTAATGCAGAGGTTATCGATGCGGAATCCAAATATATTCATAACCGGAACCAGGGCATGGAGGTTGAAGGATCGAATCAGGTTCTTTCCCCGATGCCAGGAAAAATCGTGAAAATCCCTGTAAACGTTGGTGATGTGGTGTCGGCTGGTCAAACGCTCATTATTGTGGAGGCCATGAAAATGCAGAGCGAATTCAAAGCAACCGGTGATAAAATTGTTCAGGCTATCCTGGTGAAAGAGGGCGACACAGTTGATTCGCACCAGCTGATGATAAAGCTGGAAAATCTGGAAATTTGAGGAGTTGAAAAGGAGGTAGCGAGGTAGCGAGGTAGCGAGGTAGCGAAGTAGCGAGGTAGCGAAGTAATGAAAGCAACACATGACCGGAATACGTTGTTAATTTTGATTAGCACTATTTTTCATCTTTGAGTTGTGTTTTTGAGTTTTTATCTTGGATTTTTGAGTTTCATTTAAGGTTTTGATCTTTGAGTTGTGTTTTTGATTTTTGATTTTTAAGTTTTGATTTAATTATAAACTATGCAAACCATAGAAGAACGGTACCAGTTTTTTGAAGAAAAAAACCGCAAGGCTGAGCTTGGCGGAGGAGTTGAGAAAATTGCCAAGATTCACAAAAACGGAAGAATGACTGCACGGGAGAGAATTCTTACCCTGTTGGATGTCAATTCATTTGTTGAAATGGACAAGCTTGTCATGCACCGGTGCCACGATTTTGGGATGGGACACAACAAGGTGCCTGGTGACGGTATGGTTACGGGTTATGGAAAGATTGACGGCAGGCTGACCTTTGTATTTGCACAGGATTTTACTGTGTTTGGGGGTACCATGAGCCGGGCTAATGCCGATAAAGTTGTCAAAATCATGGACATGGCCATGCGCATGGGCGCTCCGCTGATCGGGCTTAACGATTCGGGAGGCGCACGGATCCAGGAGGGTGTTGAGAGCCTTGCCGGGTATGCCGATATTTTTTACAGGAATGTAATGGCTTCGGGTGTGATTCCCCAAATCTCGGCCATTATGGGTCCTTGCGCCGGGGGCGCTGTTTATTCTCCGGCTATGACCGATTTCATTTTTATGGTGAAAGAGTCGAGCTATATGTTTGTTACTGGGCCCGAGGTTATCAAAACGGTTACGCATGAAGAGGTGACCATGGAAGACCTTGGCGGCGCCATGTCACACAATTCAAAGAGTGGTGTGGCTCATTTTGCCGCAGAAAACGATGAACAGGTTTTACTCATGATCAGGGAGCTGATGAGCTTTCTGCCGGCAAACAATATGGAAGATCCGCCAACGCAGCCATGCACCGATGATGTGATGCGCCAGGACGAAAAACTGCAGACTGTGGTTCCGGCCGATCCAAACAAACCTTACGACATGAAGGATATTATCACCACTGTGGTTGATAATCATAATTTCTTCGAGGTCATGCCGCACTATGCGCAGAATATCCTCACGGGATTTGCACGTCTTGGGGGTAAGCCGGTTGGTATTGTTGCAAATCAGCCTGCCTTTCTTGCCGGTGTTCTGGATATAAACTCATCTATCAAAGCAGCCCGTTTTGTGCGTTTCTGCGATTGCTTCAATATTCCCCTGATTACTTTCGTTGATGTTCCCGGATTTCTGCCAGGAACAAACCAGGAGTTCGGAGGGATCATCAAACATGGCGCAAAATTGCTCTACGCATTTTCCGAAGCAACAGTGCCAAAGATTACGCTGATTACCCGTAAAGCTTATGGTGGCGCCTATGATGTGATGTCGAGCAAACATATCGGGGCAGATGTGAATTATGCCTATCCAACCGCCGAAATTGCCGTAATGGGGCCTGAAGGTGCGGTCAACATCATTCATAAAGGAAAGCTGAATGAAACCGATCGGACCGAAGCGGTTGACCATTACCGCCAAACCTTTGCCAATCCATACAAGGCCGCCGAACTCGGATATGTTGATGAGATCATTCTTCCAAGGCAAACCCGTTTAAAATTAATCCAGGCGCTGGAACTGACCCAGAATAAAAGCAAGACGAATCCACCGAAGAAGCACGGGAACATACCCCTTTAGAAGTACGAATTACGAATTACGAGTGAAAAAGACATTATTTATTATTCGTCAGGTGTTTTTTTTCTTGTGTCACGATATTTGATAAGCCTTTCATCGTATCCTGAATGAGTTTGGTTTCTGTCAGATGAGGCCAGATTCTTCATTTCCTGTGATTCAACACAGGTGATTTGTTGAAAACTGAATTAAACATTTCCTACCTTTGAATATTATTTCTTCAGTGAAATTAGATGGTACAATTGAAGCAAAAGATCGAAGCATTATCCCGGTCGTTTATAACAGAGATCGTGGCGATCCGGCGTCATTTACACCAGAATCCGGAATTATCGTGCGAGGAATTTCAAACGGCTGATTATATTTGTGAAAAGCTTGATGAATATGGCATCAGTTATCACCGGGGCATTGCCGGAACCGGAGTTGTTGGGTTGATTGAAGGGCGCAATGCCACTGTTGGGTGTGTCGCACTCAGGGCCGATATGGATGCCTTGCCTATCAAAGAAGAAACCATGGCCGCATACAAATCAGTGGTTCAGGGTAAAATGCATGCCTGTGGTCACGATGTGCATATGGCCTGCCTGCTGGGCGCTGCAAAGATACTGCAAGAGGTGAGAACCCAGTTTGAAGGAACGGTGAAATTGCTGTTCCAGCCATCGGAGGAGTCCTATCCCGGGGGCGCGATAACCATGATCAACGCAGGAGTACTGGACAATCCAAAGCCTAAGTATGTAATTGCCCAACATGTGATCAACAACCTGCAAGCCGGAGATGTCGGGTTGAAACCCGGACCATATATGGCATCCACCGATGAAATTTTCATTACCGTCAGGGGAAAGGGAGGCCACGCCGCAACACCAAGCCAGGTTATCGATCCGATTTTGATTGCATCACACATTGTCATTGCACTTCAGCAAATTGTAAGCCGGCATGCCGATCCGGTAATGCCAACGGTGGTTTCAATTGGAAAGATCATGGGCGAGGGGCGCACCAATATCATACCCGATGAAGTGAAGATGGAGGGTACTGTGCGTACCTACAATGAATCATGGCGCAGCGAAGTCCATCAGCGGATTCAGAAAATCGCTTGTAGCATCGCTGAAGGAATGGGTGCGACTTGCAATGTAAGGATCGCACACGGTTATCCATTCCTGAACAACAATACGGGTCTAACTGAGAAACTTCATGTACTCGCCTCCCAATATTTGGGGCCGGATCACGTTAAAGATCTGGAACAACGCATGACAGCCGAAGATTTTTCTTACTTCGCCGAAAGACTGCCATCCTGTCTTTACCGATTAGGCATAACCAATGAGGCAAGAGGAATCAACTCAAACCTTCATACCGCCACATTCGATGTGGATGAACACTGCCTTGAAACCGGAATGGGACTGATGGCATGGTTCGCCGGCAATCTCCTTCAACCGGAATAAAAGACTTTAGATTTGTGAAAAACGATCAGTCAGTAACCCGCTATAAACATCACTTCCCGTGTCCCGCGTCCCGCGTCCCGTTTTCCTCGTCCCGCGTCCCGTTTTCCATGTCCCGCGTCCTGCGTCCCGCTCTTCTTTTCCTCCTCCTCCTCTCCTCCTCCCACTCTTTCTCTCAGGATCCGAAGCCACCGAATCCCATTATTCTTCCTTTCCAGCAAAATGCACCTCAGCCCGGTACCGATGAGCAACTTGCCAGGCAATTGTATCAAAATCGTGAATTTGAAAAGGCTGCTGAGGTTTATGAACGATTATATGAAAAAAATCCAGCCTCCCAGTATTATCAGTACCTCCTGTTCTGCCTTGTTGAGATAAAGGAGTATGGCAAAGCTGAAAGGGTAATTAAAAAATGTCAGCGTGCCGAACCTGATGCGTTAAAGTATCAGGTCGATCTTGGTTATATTAACAACCGTGCCGGAAATCCTGATAAAGCAAAGAAGCTCTTTGAAGATGCTTTGAAAAAATTGAGTCCGAATCAACCACAGATATTCGAATTAGCCAATGCATTCCTGAGCCGGGGAGAATACGAATATGCCATTCGGACCTATCAGAAAGGCAGACAACTGATTAATGATTCCTATGCCTTTGGCTTTGAATTGGCTGCAGTGTATGAGCGAATGGGCGATTTTGAAAATTCAATGACAGAGTACCTTAATCTTCTCCAGGGAAATAAATCCCAAATGAATACGGTGCAGGACAGGATTCAAATGACACTGGCATTTGATGTTAATAATGAGAAGCACGAAATCTTCAGGAAGATATTGCTAACAAGGGCACAAAGAAATCCCGATGAAACCTATTACACCGAAATGCTTTGGTGGTATTCCATCCAGCAAAAGGATTTTGAACTGGCGTTCATCCAGGCTAAAGCCCTTGACCGCAGACTGAAAGAAAATGGCGATAAGCTGGTATCTCTGGCCAGTCTGGCCATTTCAAATGAACAATACAACGTGGCTATTGAATGCTATCGATACCTTATCTCAAAAGGAACAACTTGTGCTCATTATGATTATAGTCGGCGGGAACTTGCAAACACCCGTTATTTGAAAATCATTTCAGAGCCTGCTCCACCGGCACAGCCGCTCGAATCTCTTGAGAAAGAGTTACACGGTGAAATAATAAACGCTGGTGCCGATCCGGCCAGTATCAGTCTGATCAGAAATCTTGCCCATCTTAAGGCCTTTTATCTTGTGAAACCGGATGAAGCAATTGATTTGTTGAATCAGGCCATTGAAATGACTGGAGTAACAGCAGCAGATCGGGCAAAATGTAAAATCGAACTCGCCGACGTCCTTTTGTTTACCGACGATGTTTGGGAGGCTACCCTTCTTTATCAGCAGGCGTATCAGGATTTCAAATTCGATGTATTGGGACAGGAAGCTAAATTTAAAAATGCCAAACTTTCCTTCTATATCGGGGAATTCAAATGGGCCAAAGCCCAAGCCGATATTTTAAAGGCAGCAACCTCCAGGTTTATCTCGAATGATGCAATTGCCTTGTCATTGCTGATCAGTGAAAACTATGATCCCGATAGTAATACAGTTGCGCTGAGCATTTATGCGCGCGCCGATTTACTCAACTACCGAAACCAGGAGGATTTGGCAATTGCCACACTCGATTCAATCCCACGATTATTTGCGGTGCATCCGATTTTCCAGCAGGTTCTTTATAAAAAAGGCGAGATTAAAAGCAAGCAGGGAAAATATGCAGAAGCCGACAGTTTATTTAGAATGCTCGCTAATGAATTTTCCGGTGAAATGCTGGCCGATGAAGCATTGATGCAGGCAGCTACCCTGAATGAAAGAAAGTTGAATAATCCTGAAAAAGCCATGACCCTTTACCAGGAATTGCTGGATCAGTATCCCGGCAGCATCTATGTGCCCGAAGCAAGGAAACAATTCCGGATGTTGCGGGGTGATAAAGTTCAATAATAGATACAAAAAAGATGATCCGACCAAAAAAGCATCTGGGTCAACATTTTTTACGTGATGAAAATATTGCTCAGAAGATCGTTGGTTACCTGAACCCCGCCTATCCACTGGTGCTTGAAATCGGACCCGGAATGGGCGTTTTAACAAAGTACATCATTGGGAATCCTGTATATGATGCATATTTTATGGAGGTCGATCGTGAATCGGTCAGCTATCTGAATGCCCATTTTCCCGTTATTTCAAACCGCCTGATCCAGGCTGATTTTTTATCATTTAACCTTGATAAATTTCCACCCGAATTAAGCGTATTGTCCGCTGAAAACTTAGATAAACCGCAGGCAATGCCGAAATTCACAGTTATCGGGAATTTCCCCTACAACATCTCCTCCCAGATCTTATTCAAGGCGCTAGAAAACCGCGACCGTATTCCGGAGGTGATCGGGATGTTCCAAAAGGAAGTTGCTGAGCGGATTGCAGCCCCACCGGGTAACAAAACCTATGGAATTATCAGTGTATTGTTGCAGGCATTTTATGACATCGAATATCTTTTTACGGTAAATGAATCTGTGTTTAGCCCGCCTCCAAAAGTTAAATCGGCTGTTATTCATCTGCGCCGGAACAACACCCTGAAACTGGCCTGTGATGAAGCGTTTTTTATCCGGCTTGTGAAAACCGCGTTCAACCAACGCCGGAAGACTTTGCGAAACGCAATTCGCCCATTGCTTCCGCCTGCTCACACCCTGACAGGGTCAAGGACCCTGACAGGGTATCTTGACCAGCGTGCCGAAAGACTTTCAGTGGACGATTTTGTGAATCTTGCTCTGGAAATTAATGCAGTAACACAAATTTGAAATCCCGGATGAAAAAAGCAATTTCTCCGAAAAAAACAATTACAATTGGCAACCCGGCTTCCCTGAGAAAAAAAGCATCCCAGGTGAATCGTGAACTTATTCTGTCGGCCTCTGGTAAAGCCAATCGCTATTTCGTGCTCTTTTTCTTTTTATTTTCTCTCTTGCTTTATGGGAATACACTGTTGAACAGGTTTGCTGCAGATGATCAAATAGTAACAAATAACGCTGTTGTGGTTCGGGGAGTTCAGGCTATTCCCCAAATCTTTTTGCCTTACAAAATCAGTCAACAGGAATCCAGGGGTTTTGCAACGGTCGATTTCAAACCAATTGCCAAAGCCACCTTTGCCTTGGAATATCAGCTTTGGGGAAACAAACCCGGCTTAAGTCATGCCGTCAACCTCCTCCTTTATTGGGCGTTGTCTGTGTTGTTGTTTTTTATCCTGAAAAGATTACTGTGTAACTATAATATTTTGTTTCCGGTCCTCGTAACGTTCCTGTTTATGGCTCATCCGGTTCATACCGAAGTTGTTGCCAGCCTTAAAAACAGAGGCGAGATGCTTGCTTTTATTTGCGGACTCGCTAACATATGGTTCATACTTGACTTTGCCGGGACTGCGAAAATAAGGTATCTGGTTTGGGCGATGTTGTTTATTTTCCTGGGTTATTTCAGCGCGTTCTCCATATGGCCGTTCCTGGTAATATCACCAATTGTACTTTACTATTTTACAAATCTTTCGGGAAAAAAAGTACTTACTGTCCAGGCCGTTCTGCTCATTGTCCTCCTTGCTGCCAAATTTGGTTCGCAGCAATTTCTCCCACATGTTGAGTCAACGCCTTCATTAATTGAAAACCCACTGTTCTCTGAAGCAAATTTCTGGCTCCATTTTGGCACCGGCCTTGCCTCATTATTATTTTATCTCCGGATTTTACTATACCCTTCTCCTCTGGTTTACTATTATGGATTTAATATGATTACTGTTTCAAACCTTGCCAATATATGGGTAATACTGTCGCTTTTCATACATATTGCTTTCTTCGTTTATGCGATTCGTTCATTTCGGGAAAAAAGACTCCTGTCATTTGCAATCGTCTGGTATATAGTGTCCATTTCAGTTTATTCCAACATCCTTTTTCCGATGCCAGGCATTGTGGGTGAACGTTATGTTTTCATTGCCTCCCTTGGATTTTGCATTGCAATCATGATCTTCATCTTTAAGATTTTCGGAGTCGATCCCAAAAGCCTGACTATTGAAATAGATTCGCGATTGAAGATACTCGCTCTTGTTATACTTATACTGATTCCTTACTCAGTACTTACCATTGCCCGTAATCGGGACTGGCGCAGTGTGGCAGCTTTGTATCAAAATGATATCAATTCATTGATGAATTCAGCCAAAGCTAACATTGATTATGCCGGTTATCTTGCGAATATTGTTTACCAGGATGAAAACTATCAAAAAACAGGAGTCGTCGAAAAGGTTAAATACCAGAAGATTGTGAACCATTATCTGCGAGCTTTAGCTATTTATCCCGATAACTGTCAAGCCAATTATGACCTTGGGACTACATATCTGCTCATGGGAAAAAATTGGGATTCGGCTGCCTGGTATCTCAGGAAGTCAGTTACTCTCGACTCAACCCTGAAACCTGCCTGGGTGAACCTGGGAATTGCCTGCCGTGAACAGAATAAATACACTGAGGCAATTGAATGTTTTGAATATGCGATGAAGGTTGATCCGGATGTTGGAACCTGCATTCAATTGAATAAACTATACCTTTTAACAGGCGATACCACTAAAGCAGATTATTACTCCCGGCTTCGGGTGGGACTGGAAAAAACAGAACACAAAGCCACGGTTGAATAAATCACTTCACTGGGATCAAAGGCCGGTTCTGACATGCTTTCACTGCCGACTGCCGATATACATGCAAAAATTGGTCAGGTTGCATTATGCCCATTCGTTAGCGCCCTTATACAAATTGTCATGCCAGCTGTAATAATTTCAGGTCTTTTTCGTCTGGCATGGTAATTGTGCAATTTAGACAAAATTTAAATAAATTGGATTGATGTTTATAAATCAGACAAATATGATGATTCATAGTCGCTATAAAATATCTGTAATTCTACTTCTTCTCTTTTTCAGCAGTGGCTTGTTTGCTCAAACCGGTGTGATCAGGGGCCGTGTTTTCAATCATAAAAACAACGAGCCGGTCCCTTTTGTGAATATTATCCTCGATGGGAGGCCTACTCAGGGAGCTACAAGTGACATTGATGGAAATTATATAATCAGCAAGGTGTCCCCGGGATATACAAGGCTGGTTGCTACAGCGGTTGGTTTCAAGAAATTTATATCAGACGATTTTCTTGTTACAAATTCTAAAACCTCGGATCTGGATATTGGCCTTGATGAACTCATCATCACACTCTCCCAGGTGGAGATCAGGCCCTCCGTGGTGGAACGGAATGAAGAGGCGCCTGTATCGCTTCAAAAGCTGACCATTCAGGAAATAGAGCGCAGTCCTGGCTCGAACAGGGATATTTCAAAGGTGATCCAAAGTTTGCCCGGAGTGGCTTCTTCCCCCTCATTCCGCAACGATGTCATTGTGCGTGGCGGCGGACCAGGCGAAAACCGTTTTTACCTCGATGGCGTTGAAATCCCTTATCTGAACCATTTTTCGACACAGGGCGCCTCCGGCGGACCGGTTGGTATTATCAACGTCGACTTCATCCGGGAGGTTCAACTTTACTCGAGCGCATTCCCCTCGGCCAGGGGAAATGCCCTGAGTTCCGTGATGGATCTGCGCCAGGTGGATGGCAACAGGGAAAAATTCGGGGGAAGGATTTCGCTCGGATCCAGTGATCTTGCCCTAACGCTGAACGGTCCGATTTCGAAAAATTCCTCCCTGATCTTCTCGGTTCGCCGTTCATACCTGCAACTTCTCTTCAGTGCGCTGAAGCTCTCGTTTCTT
>Ga0247840_10005865_pt1 | contig 18129 bp, 17 predicted proteins | sample LaCruzMarch2015__FD_192404 | JGI IMG/M metagenome (GOLD analysis project Ga0247840, IMG submission 192404) | Freshwater microbial communities from meromictic Lake La Cruz, Castile-La Mancha, Spain - LaCruzMarch2015_17m | ecosystem: Environmental > Aquatic > Freshwater > Lake | place: Spain... | reverse complement strand
ACTGCCCGGCCGCCACCAGGTTGCCGCCCGGCCGGCACGGGGCCGCCACCAGGACCAGCCGCGCCTTGTCGATGCAGTCCTGATCCGCGGCGGCCCAATCCAGAAAGCTCTCGGCATAGATGGCGCCGGAGAAGTGCGAGTGCAGGTCCGCGCCCTTGGGCAGGCGCTTGAGGAACTGTCGCAGCAGCGGTGGCCGATCCCGATGGGCATCGAACCACAGGGCGGCGGCGCTGCCCTCGGGCTGCGCGCTCGTGGGGGCGCTTGCGGCAATGCTGGAGGCCAGCAGCGCGGCGACGATGGGGGTGTGTCGGTTCATAGGTTATAGATCAATGGCATCTTGAGGTTGGCAGAGGCCCGGTTGCCGAGTGTTTTCTCGCTCCCACGCTCCGGCGTGGGAGCGAATTGCGACGCTCCGGCGTCGGGTCTGCCGGATGGCGCGATGCGGCCCTTGATCATAATTCCGCCCAGGCCCTTGGGAGACGGGCGTCCCGCCCGCCCATCGGAGTGATGATCGAGGCCCTCTTCTGCGTGTCTCTGTGCCTCCGTGAGAGTATTCTTGGCGTCGAAGACCAGACCATGCACCCTTGCTGCGAACCGGTCGCACGCAGTAAGAAATCCTCTCACGGAGACACAGAGACACGGAGAAAGCGCGCCTTGATGACAATTTCGCCCGGCCCCTGGAGGGTGCGCGTCCCGCCCCCCGGGATTCGCGATGGCCGGAGTTATGATCAAGGCCGCAATGCGGTTGGTTGAGACGGGCCGCTGGAGCGGCCCGACAACACTCCTACGCTGGAGCGTGGGAGCGAGAAAACATCACCGCCGAGCTGACCGAATGGTTTGGGCATATCGCCGATGCGGCCGAAGAACTTCGTGAGGAGTTTGATCTTATGGCTGTCGATGCGGTCTACCTGGCTACGACGCCTGTCGAAATAGATCAAACCTCTCTGCCAGGTACTCGCGATTCGGTCTGTCGCAGGGGTGGTGCGGAAGAAAGATTCTGGCGCCGTCGAAAGCCTTTATCGCCTTTTCGAGCGTCGGCCCATCCTTTTGCGCTAAGACCGCAGCGGGTATATGAACGACTCCATCGGGATCAATGCCCAGCAGGTTCCTGTCGTAGGCGGCATGGTGTAATGTCGAGAGGCACAACCCGTTGCTTACCTCCGGGTGCCCGCGCTCATCTCTATCTGGGACTATGTGTGCGGCCTCCAGCAAACCAGGGATGGGCAATCCCGAAATCGCGCAGCGCCGTCCGTACGCGGTGAGCACCAACTCACGAAACTCCGCCTGGTGCAGCCGCACCTTTGCCTCTATCGTGCTATATCGCCGGTCAATTCGATATGCCGGCGGAATTGGCTCTCGCAGATTCATCTCGTACGGACTGCCTACAGCAACCATGCAGGATAACCGAGTTGGGTGCCATTCTGTGACATAGCAGGGGAAAAGAATCTGGTATATTGCGGGACTGATGCCATAGAAATATGCGAGTGGCGTCTGATCCTCGAACGCTTCCCGCAAGCAAGTATTATCGCGATTGGCGGCGTCGGTACCTTGGAAAGCGTAAACGAAATAACCATCACCGCTAAGCGCATCGTCATAGCGGGCGCTGCGACCCTGCCGCGGTTGGTTAGTCTTTATGCTTAGGACACCTCGCGCCATCTGGGTCGGCCTGTGGATGCCACGCGGTCTGCTGCCGAGGTAGACCCGTTCACCCTCAAAGTCAAAACCCTGAGAAATCGCTGCCCAGGGCACAGCTCCACTATACTCTTGCATTAGTCGGGCGCACTGAGTGAATGCCGCCAAGCGGATGCTCTGGTCCTTGTTGGCCACCCTAACCTTCTCCCGCACCAGAAACGCAATTGAACGCCGTTGTGCTGCGCCTGCCTGTGCGTGCAGACGGAATCACCTTTCACTTTTCGTCACCCGAGAGTCCTCACCACCGAGGCGCCGGACTCTCTCACGGGCCGCTGGGGCGGAGTGTAACACGCTACCTCCTCTAACAGTAGGTTCCAGGATCGGTAATCCTGGAAAGAGGATTTGGTTCACGCAAAGACGCAAAGACGCAAAGTTTTTCAATGCGATATTCCTGTCGCAGGGCTCACCTGCCGGGTGACGGGACCATCGCTTGCAAGGTTCTGTTCTTCTTTGCGTTCTTGGCGTCTTTGCGTGATCAATTGCGGATGATAGGGTAATCCTGAGCCGTGCATCTGTGACGCCGGGGCGCCAGGTTCACCAAGATTTTTCAGCGCGTTATAGCCGTTTGGTAATTCACCCCGGGGTTGGTCTGAGTACTGCCCCCAACCTATTGTTCTCTTGGCGAGCTTGGCGCCTTGGCGTGAACAATTGCCGTTTCTTGGGCAATTCGATGACCATTTGCGACTACTTTCTTGTAGGTCCATCTGCCTTGGCTTGGTCGCTCTCGCCATGAATCGCGCCATAACGCACATCAGCACACCCGGCGACGCGCAATTCCTGGCTTTGATCCTGAGGCCGACCAGCGGAACTATCTTTATAAAGAGTATCTGCGGATCATCGCTGAGCACTGGCCCGCGGTCTTTGTCATGGAAAATGTGACGGGTATCATCTCAGCGCGGCTCGGAGGAGAGCCCGTTCTGAACGAAGTGCTGAAGGACCTCAGTGATCCCGGACGGATGAATGCGGAGCACGGGCAAGGAGGAATGAGGCGTTACCGTTATGTGATCTGGCCGCTCGTGGAGACTGCGCAACGTCCTGACCTATGGGGTGTTTATCCGCCGCAGCAATATGTTATCGAGGCCGACCGCTATGGTATCCCCCAAAAGCGACACCGGGTGATCCTTCTCGGCATCCGGGATGATATTCAGGTTTCCCCCAGACCGCTCACCGTGGCCGCCGACGGGCCGCCGACGCTGGGGGCAATACTGCACGGGCTGCCGGCCTTGCGCAGTGGTATCGCCCGGACTCCCGACTCACGGCAGCAGTGGGCGGATATCGCGTCGGGGCCACCCCCGCCGAAGGGGTGGCGGGGTGCGGAGCGTCACGATGTGGTGGACTCTCCGGCGCAGTGGAGCGCGATACTGAGGTCAGCGGTGATGCAGCCATGGTTCTTGGAGCTTGAGGGTCTGGGGCAGGCCGATGTTCGCGACCGTCTCGCCGCGGTGCTCGATGGACTGACAGTGCCTGTGGATGACCGGGGCAGTGATTCCGTCCTCAGGGGCGAACCACCTGAAGCGCTCCGCGGATGGTTTGAAGATCCACGCCTCAAGGGCGTCTGTAACCATGGCACCCGTGAGCATATGCCACAAGATCTGTACCGCTATCTCTTTGCAGCGGCGTTCGCTGCTGAAAAGGGGCGGTCGCCAAGGCTCGGGGATTTCCCCCCGGCCCTGTTGCCGATGCATGAAAATGTCACCCGGTCGCTGAGAAGCGACAATTTTGCGGATCGCTTCCGGGTGCAGCTCGCCGACCTTCCCGCAACGACGGTGATGAGTCATCTGGCGAAGGATGGTCACTATTTCATCCATCCGGATCCGGCGCAGGCACGCAGCCTGACGGTTCGCGAGGCCGCCCGCCTGCAGACCTTTCCTGATAACTATTTCTTCTGCGGAAACCGCGGCGAACAGTACACACAGGTAGGTAACGCAGTACCGCCGCTGCTGGCGAGACAGATTGCAGGGGTCGTCGCCGACGTGCTTGCGGCATCGACCTTATGTACAGGATGAGCTTTCGCTACGGCAGGTTGTGCGAGGCAACAGGTTCCACGAACTGATACGAAGTATGACTATGAACAACAATGTAGCATGCACGGTGGATCTCATACCGCTCGCACCGAAGGAATCGGTTATTCCCGACCCGGGCCGCCTGATCTTCGCATTGCGCCAGATCGGTTACAGCCTGGAACAGGCGCTGTCGGATCTTATCGACAATGCGATCAGCGCGGGTGCGACCAACGTACTGATCCGGTTTATCTGGAAGGGAGAACGGATCGTCGCACTGGCAGTTGCGGACGATGGTACGGGAATGAGCCAGGACGATCTGCGTAACGCCATGCGTTTCGGTTCAAGGGAGCGGCTGGATCATTCCTCACTTGGTAAATTCGGTTTGGGGCTCAAGCTGGCTTCCTTCAGCCATGCGAGAACGCTGACGGTTGTGTCCAGCCGCGACAGGGGTTTTTCCGGCAGGCGCTGGACGCTGGAGGGTATCCGCCGCAATTGGGAGTGCGAAACGCTTTCCGCGCCCCAGGCGGAACAGGTCTGCGCAGGTCCCTGGTCTCCGCTCAACCTTCGGGAGAATGGCACGGTTGTTCTCTGGGATCATATCGATAAGCTTCCGGTCTCCAGTCGCGGACTGCGTTTTACCCTGGCGATGCTGCACCGGCGGCTCGAACTCCACCTCGGGCTGCATTTCCATCGGTTTCTCCAGACGGGCGCACTGAAGATCCAGGTCGATCAACAGGAGCATGGTGAGCAGGAACATCAGATCCGCTCGGAAATCCTTGCGCTGGACCCCTTCGCTTATCCAGCGGAATCCACTGACGATTATCCACGCACCTTCACTGTCCGGATCGCCGGCGTTGGCGAGGTTGCGGCGGAAGGCCATATCTGGCCACCGAACAGCGAGTTGCCTGAATATCGTCTCGGCAACCGGGCGGCGGCCCGCCAGGGATTCTATTTTTACCGGAATGACCGGCTCATCCAGGCCGGGGGCTGGAACGGGCTGATACAGAACGAAGCGGAGCCGCACGGATCGCTCGCGCGGGTGCGGATTGATCTTCCCCTGTCATGTGATGCGAGTTTCAGCCTGAATGTTCAGAAGTCGTCGGTGATCGTGCCGCCGGGATTCGTCGAGGCGGTGCAGACGGCTGCCGATCCGGAGGGTGTTACCTTTGAGCGCTACCGCCAGAGCGCAGTGCAAGCCTATCGCAATCGGGACCTGCGGGCGATCGTGCGGCGCACGCCGATTCCCGGGGACGGATTGCCCGCTCAGGTCGCCAACGAGTTTGGTCGCCACGCGCCGGGTGGCGAAGAAGAGACGCGCAGCATCGCAATGCTGTGGGAGCAGATTGAAGGAGAGGACTTTTTTCGACTCGATCAGGAACAGGGCCGGCTGCTGCTCAATGCCCGCTATCGGGATAAGGTCCTGGCCGGCCTTGACCCCGAACCGGAGGATGTCCCGCTGGTGAAGGCGCTGGTCTTCTGTTTGCTGGGGTCTGATCTGATGACGGTGAAGTCATCGGTGAAGCGCCGCCGGGAGCTTGCCCGGATCAATCGCATTCTTGCGGCTGCCGCGGGTCTGGAGCGGGGTTGAACGTGACGGTTCACGAGGCGCGGGGCTTGGATGTGTTAACGCTGGCGCAGCGCTCGCTGTGCATGTCGCGAATCCGCGGACGGGATACCAAACCGGAGATGATGATCCGCCAGGGCCTCTTCGCCCGGGGCTTCCGTTACCGTCTGCATTGCGGCACGCTGCCGGGACGGCCCGATCTGGTCTTTCCAGCCCGACGGGCGGTGATCTTTGTGCATGGCTGTTTCTGGCACGCGCACGACTGCGCCCTGTTCACCTTACCAGCCACGCGGCGCGAGTTCTGGGAAAAAAAGCTTCATGCGAACCGCGAGCGTGATGCATCTGCCATCACCGCGCTTGAGCAAGAAGGGTGGCGGGTGCTGGTGATCTGGGAGTGTGCCCTGAAGGGACGGATGAGACGAAACCTGGATGCGGTCTTTGATGAATGCGCGTCCTGGCTTGCAGACCCGGGTGCGGCGACGGCGGAGATTCAGGGGACCGATCGGGCCGAGTCGTTGTCGTTGTCGTTGTCGTAATCGAGGTTATTCCACTACCATCCCGCGCAGGTGGCCTCGGCATGATGCGCAGGTCTCAAGCCCAGAGGCCGTTGCGGCCCCGGAGGTCGCAATTATTCTCGGCAGCCGAGATGTCGGCAGATCTCCGCCTGGATGCGCTCGAATGCAGGTTGTCGGAGTCGCCCGACCCGACGCACGACCAGGGATTGATTGAGCGTAAAGACCTTATCGGACCGGACGATGCTGGCCTTCGGCAATCGGCCAAGCGCGAAGTCGCCGTCGCACAGCGCCACCTGGGCCAGATGATGCGTCTGGGAAGTCACCTGGGCGGCAAGGAAGTCGCCGTGGACCGTCGCCTCCGTCAGGACCAGCGCCGGTCGCAGCTTGGCGCCCGAGAGGTCGGTGAAAGGAAAGTGCAGCAGAACGATGTCAGACGGCTGGGGCATGATTCCAGCCATCGTCCTCCGCAGTGTCCCAATCGCCTAAGGCGCTCTGTTGGGCGAGCATGAGTGCCCGGTCATCGCGCCTGGCCTCGCGCTCGGCGAGGAAACTTGCGAAATCGAGCACTTCCTGCGCGGCGGTTGCAGGCAGTCCTTTGACCGATTCGTAAACACGCTCGGCGATGGCCATCACGGATCTCCTCGGATTGATGCGCGCCAACGGCGCGGCTACGGTTAACAGGATAGCACCCGGCGACTCTCAGACAAGAGCCGACGCGCGTCCAGGCCGCAGCCCGAGCCGCGGTCAGGCCCCGCGGCGGCGCTGCGACCTCCGGGCGCCCGGCTGCCCTCAGTGGTGTTCAGCAGACCCGGGCTTGCTGGGAATACCGGGCGCGGTACTCAGGCTAGCGGCTCCTCCGAAACCTGGGGTTCCGGCCTGGGCGAGGCCAGCACCTTGTCGATGCGGCGGCCGTCCATGTCGATGATCTCCAGGTCCCAGCCCTCCCAGTCCACCAGGTCACCGGTCTGGGGTACCCGGCCCAGGAGCCACAGGAGCATGCCGCTCAGGGTGTGGTAGCGGCCCTTGTCCTCCTCCGGCACGCTCTTCAAACTCAGGCGGTCCTTCAGTTCCATGATAGGAATCAGCCCGTCCAGGAGCCAGGAGCCGTCCGGGCGTGCGACCGCCCAGGCGTCCTCGGGATCGCGGGGTTGGAACTCGCCGGTGACCGCCTCCAGCACGTCCTGCAGGGTGACGAGCCCCATGAGATCGCCGTACTCGTCGATGACGAAGACCATCTGGGCACCGTTGGCGCGGAATTCGCCCAGCAACTGCATCCCGGTGAGCGACTCCGGCACATAGACCGCCGGCTCCAGATCCGCGGCCAAATCGACACACTGGCCGCGCAGCGACTGGCTGAACAGGTTTTTCATCACCGCGACGCCGACCACGTCATCCAGGCCGCCCCGGCAGACCGGAAAGCGGGAATGGACCGAGCCGGCGATGCGCGCCAGATTCTCTTCCAGGGGCGTGTTGAGGTCGAGCCAGGCGATCTCGCCCCGCGGCACCATGAGCGAGCCCAGTTGCCGGTCGTCCAGGCGAAAGACGTTGCGCACCATGTGGTGCTCGGAGGCGTCGATCACCCCGGCCTGCGACCCCTCCAGCAGTAGGGCATGGATCTCGTCCTCGGTGACCCGGGAGCCGACCTGATCGCGCTGACCAAGCAGGCGCAGCAGGGCGCCGGTGGACCAGGAGAGCAGCCAGACGAAGGGGCGGGCGGCGACCGACAGGGCGTGCATGGGCCGCGCCACCAGTCGCGCCACCCCCTCGGGGTCGATCTGGCCCAGGCGCTTGGGCACCAACTCACCGACCACGATGGAGACATAGGTGATCAGGACGACCACCAGGATGGTGGCGGCGATCCCGGCCGGGTGCGGCGTCACCCCCGTGAGTTCCAGCAGGTCCGACAGGGGTTGCGCCAGCGCGGCCTCGCCCACGATGCCGCTCAGGACCCCGATGGAGGTGATGCCGATCTGGATGGTGGAGAGGAAGCGGGTCGGGTCCTCGCCCAGCTTGATGGCCATCAGGGCGGCGGCGTCGCCCTCTTCCGCCCGGCGCGCCAGGCGGGTGCGCCGGGCGGTGACCAGGGCGATCTCGGACATCGCCAGGGCGCCGTTGAGGAGGATCAGGCCGATCAGAAACAGGACTTCCATGGATGGGGTCTCGGGGGTGGGTACAAGGGTCGGGCAGCCGTTCGACTGCGGGCGGAACGGGGCATTCGGGCGGGACGGGGCATTCGCCCCGTCCCCATTGTTTATTCCGTCGCCGATGCCTGCCTGGGAGTCCGCAGAAAACGTTGCGGACGGGGCGGATGCCCCGTCCGGCGCGCAGCTCACGGACCAGGCGTCGTTGTCGTTGTCGTAATCGTGGTCGGATTATTCGATTACGACAACGACAACGACAACGACAACGACAACGACAACGTACCCGGGATCTCGGTTACCACATCAGTTCTGATCGCCCCCGCAGGTCTCAATCCGCCCGGATCGGCGCGACCTTGAAGACCTCTTCCATGCTGGTCACCCCGCGGGCGGCCTTGAAGGCGCCGCTGATGCGCAGGGGACGCAGGCCCTTCTGGTAGGCCATCCGGCGCAACGGCGTCTCGTCGAAGGCCGGGGTGATGAGGTCACGGATTTCGGCGTCCAGGGTCAGGATCTCGTAGAGGCCGATGCGCCCATAATAGCCGGTGTTGCGGCATTCCAGACACCCCTTGGGCTGCCACAGGGCGCCCGGGGGGCTGAGCTTCCAGGGATTGATCAGCGATTCCCACAGGTCCAGGTCGGCGGTGACCTCCTGTTTGCAGTGGGGACAGAGGGTGCGCACCAGACGCTGCGCGACCACGCCGATGACGGTTGCCTTGATCAGGTAGTGGGGCACGCCGATGTCCAGGAGGCGGGTGATGGCCGACGGGGCGTCGTTGGTGTGCAGGGTGGACAGGACCAGGTGCCCGGTGAGCGACGCCTGGACCGCCATCTCCGCGGTTTCCCGGTCGCGGACCTCGCCGACCATGATAATGTCCGGGTCCTGGCGCATCAGGGTGCGGATGCCGCTGGCGAAATCCAGCCCGATGTTGTGCTGCACCTGCATCTGGTTGAAGGCCGGCTCCACCATCTCGATGGGCTCCTCCACGGTGCAGACATTGACCTGCGGGGTCGACAGGGTCTTGAGGGTGGAGTAGAGGGTGGTGGTCTTGCCGGAACCGGTGGGACCGGTCACCAGGATGATGCCGTGGGGCCGCCCGACCATGGCCTGCCAGCGCTTGGCGTCTTCCTCGCCGAAGCCCAGATCCGCGAAGTTGCGCAGCAGCACATCGGGGTTGAAGATGCGCATCACCAGTTTCTCGCCGAAGGCGGTGGGCATCGTGGACAGACGCATCTCCAGTTCCCGTCCGTCCTCGGAGCGGGTCTTGATGCGCCCGTCCTGGGGGCGGCGCTTCTCAGCCACGTCCATGCGCCCCAGGATCTTGATCCGGCTGGTGATGGCGGTCATCACCAGGGCCGGGACCTGATAGACCGGGTGCATGACGCCGTCGATGCGGAAACGGATGTTGCCGACCTCGCGCCGCGGCTCCAGGTGGATGTCGCTGGCCCGCTGGTCGAAGGCGTACTGGAGCAGCCAGTCGACGATGTGCACGATGTGACTGTCGTTGGCGTCGATCTGCCCCGACTTGCCCAGTTCCACCAGGGCCTCGAGGTTGCCCAGTCCGACGAAGCGCCGGGTCCCGTCGGTGACGCTCGCCCCCTTGACCGAGTTGGAGACGCCGAAGAACTCCTTGCGGTAGCGCTCGATGTCCCGGGGGTTGGCAACCACCCGCACGATCTCGCGCTTGATGATCCCGCCCAGTTCCTCGATCCAGCCGGTGAGATAGGGCTCGGAGGTGGCGAAGACCGCCCGCGCCGGGGAGATGGACACCGGCAGGATGCGGTTCCAGGTCGCATAGGAGGCGGTGACCAGGTCACCCACGTTGGGGGCGTCAATCTTCAGTGGATCGATGCGCAGGTACTCAAGCCCGGTGCGCTGGGCGAGCCAGAGGGTCAGTTCTTCCAGGGTGATGATGCGCTTGGAGTTGGCGTGGTGGAGCTTGGCGTCGGCCACCAGTTCCAGCGCGTGGTGGTCCGCCCGGTCCTTGGGGGTGACACTGAACAGCACGGTCTGGGCGCTCGCGGGCACGATGATGCCGTCGGCGACCAGGTCATCCAACACCTCCTCGACACTCAGGCGATGGTCGGGACGACTCTCGATCTGTTTCGCTGACGCCACGTTCGATTCCTCCTGGCGGGATGGGACCCGCGACGCTATAGAATACATGGCTCGCGGTGAACCAGGGTGGTGCAATCCGCCCAGCGGACGCACCCGGCGGTTGCGGCGGTTGCCGTAGCGCGTCCCGTGCATCGCAGTTTGCAAGTCCCGCACCACTGATTGCAACGCCGTCTCGCAGTCCGGCAGCGCCGCCACCTCCCCGGAGCCGGAGGCTTGCGGTCGGCCGGCGCAACGGTCCCGCAATGGCGACGAACGGCGCCGTTGGATGCTGGCACGCCGAATGCTTAGTCTGGGCAAGGGTCCCCCACCCGGGGGCCGGGAGCAGCAAGATGTACACCCAGTCACTACAACTCATTATCGCCGTGGTCCAACCCCAGCAGCAGGAGCGCTCCCGCCGTCGGCAGGGCGCCCTGACCGAATTGTCACTGCGCGACGAAAACGTCCTATTCGAGCACACTCGGGGCATCAGCCGGAATAATGACCGCCAGGGTTTCGCGCCCGGTTTCCGTCTCAGCGCGACCGGCGAGTTGGCCGCCTCCCGGTACGCCGACGGCTCCCCGGCACCGGTCCATGTCCTGGACGGGCTGCCGGAAGACTGGATCGCCGCCCGTGATGATGCCGGCCATGTCACCAGCACCAAACCGGGGCTGGTCAGCGGCTTCATCCGCGACGGACGCTTCTACACCCGCGCAGAGGCCGCCCGTGCCAGCGCCAATTAGTACCGCGACGTGAAATCCGCGACACCAGTCTGACGATAGCGCAAGGGTCAGGAAATTAGACAGGATTAACAGGATTTTGCAGGATTAACAGGACAATGGAGTGCGACGTACATCGCCGGCCCCTCCTGTAAATCCTGAGAAATCCTGTTAATCCTGTCCATTTCTTACGCTCGCGGATGTTCTCGAATGGTATCGGGCGCTGCGCTTCGCGGCACTAGTCAGGCAATGCCTTACCCGGATTAAGTATTCCCGCCGGGTCCAGTGCCCGTTTGATCGCGGCCATCACCGCCAGCGTGGGGGCGTCGAGCTCGCGGTCCACGAAGTCGCGCTTCTCCAGCCCCACCCCGTGCTCCCCGGAGAGGGTGCCGCCGAGCCCCAGGGTCAGGGAGAAGACCGCATCCAGACAGGCGTGGGCGCGCGCCATCTCCGCCGGGTCGTCTGGATTCATCAGCAGGTTGACATGGATGTTGCCGTTGCCGGCATGGCCGAAGTTGACGATGCGGATGCCGGTTTCGCGCGCCAGGCGCGCCAGCCCATCGATGAACTCCGCCAGGCGCGAGACCGGCACCACCAGGTCCTCGTTGATCTTCTTAGGCGCCACCTGGCGCAGCGCCGGTGACAGGGCGCGGCGGGTGCGCCACAACGCTTCGACCTCGGCCGCATCCCGCGCGCGGCGGACCTCCAGCAGGCCCTCGTTGCGGGCGGCCGCAGCCAGGGCCGCCGCCGCGTCTTCGATCCCGGCGCGGGCACCGTCCACCTCGATCATCAGCAGGGCGCCGGTCGCTGCCGGTACGTCGACCGCCGCGTAGCCCCGCACCATGGCGATGGCGGCGGCGTCCATGAACTCCAGGGCGCAGGGCGTGACCGGCTGGGCCATGAGGGCGGCGACCGCCGCCGCCGCGCTCTGGATGTCCCGGTAGGCGGCGCGCAGCGTCCGGGTCGCCTCCGGGAGCGGGGTCAGCCGCAGAGTCGCCTGGGTGATCAGGGCGAGCGTCCCCTCGGAGCCGATGATGAGCCGGGTCAGGTCATAGCCCACCACCCCCTTGGTGGTCAGGACCCCGGTGCGGATCGGCTCCCCAAGCCCGGTGACGGCCGTCAGGCCCAGGGTATTCTCGCGCGGGGTACCGTATTTGACCGCCCGGGGCCCGGCGGAGTTGTAGGCCAGGTTGCCGCCGATGGTGCAGACCGCGGCACTGGTCGGGTCCGGCGGCCAGAACAGGCCCACGGCGCCGGCTGCCCGCTGCAGGTCGGCATTGACCACCCCGGGCTCGCAGATCGCCAGCCGGTCGCCGGGGGCGACGCGCAGGATGCGATTCATGCGCTCGAAGGAGAGCACCACCCCGCCCCGGTCCGGCACCGTCGCCCCGGTGGTACCGGTGCCCCGGCCGCGGGCGATCAGCGGCAGACCTTCGGCAGCGCACAGGCGCACCAGGGCGGCGACCTGGCCGGTATCCGCGGCGAAGACCACCGCCTGGGGCAGGGCCTGACGGCGGCTGTTGTCATAGCCATAGGGCCAGCAGTCCGCCGGATCGGTCAGCAGCCGGCCCGGCCCGGCAATGGCGGCCAGGTCGGCGCGCAGCGCGGGGCTCACGTCAGGTCTTGGGTTCCTGGTATTCAAAGAGCTTCACTACCTGCACGACCCCCGGAACATAACGGACCTGCTCCACGGCCGCATCCCCCTCCGCGACCGAGACCAGGCCCAGCAGATAGACCACGCCGTTCTCGGTGACCACCGTGACCCGGGTGGGGTCGAAATCGGGGACCGCGACCTTGAAGAGCGCGAGCTTCGCCCGCGAGGTCAAGAGGGCATCCTCGCTCTTGCGCGCAAAATTGATATCCGGTCCGATGGTCACCTCGTTGACGACTTTCCTCACCTTGGGCAGCCGACTCACCACCCCGCCCGCCAGGGCCACCTCCGCCTCGCTGCGCACTTGACCGGTGAGGAGCACCAGATAGTTGTAGCTGGTGACCGACACCCGCCCGCGCCCCTTGAGCCCGGGCTCGTCATCCAACGCGGCGGTGGCGACGAAGTCGATCTGCTGGTCGTCCATGAAGGCGGTGTAATTGCGCCGGTCATGGGCCGCCGCGGCGCCCACCGCGACCCCGCCGACCAGGAGCGGGACGCAGCCGCCGAGTACGGGGACGAGCCCGACCAGGAGGAGCGCCGCCATGGTTCGCAGCCGTCGCGGTGGCCGCACTGTCTTTCGATCACTCAAAGCGCTTCCGCCTCTGGGGGGTTGGGGCAACGGTTGCCGACAGCCGCTGCACGGGGCTGATAATAAATGAATAGAATTAAAAGGATTTTCAATTAGTTACTCTGCCGATCCGTAATCCTGTCAATCCTGAAAAATCCTGTTAACTATGGTTCGCTAATAAGTTAAATAAGTCCAATAGGGAATGCCTTTGGCGTCGTTGTCGTTGTCGTAATCGTAATCGGAGAAGCGATGCACTTTGGGGTGCGAGAGAATCCGTGCCGCTACGATAACCTCGACAACGACAACGACAACGACAACGATGGTATCCCTTGTTTAACTTGGTTCTGACTCGTTACTAATTTGATGTGTGGGGGTCCAATGTACACTCAAAAGGCCGCATCGAAGGCATTCCTGAACCACTGGATACGGTCTTGGGCGCCGATCGCCACCACATCGAAACGGCAGGCCAGGGGGCTCGGGTGCGCCTGGAGGTAATGGCCGGCGGCGGCGCAGAGACGCCGCTGTTTGTGATAGTCCACGCTCAGTTCGGCGCCGCCGAAGCGGGTGCCGGCGCGGTAGCGGACCTCCACGAAGACCAGGCTCTCACCCTCCTGCATGATGAGGTCGATCTCGCCGAAGCGACAGCGATGATTGCGCTTGATCAGGCGCAATCCCTGGTCCCTGAGCCAGTCGGCGGCGAGCCGTTCCTTGTCGGCGCCGACCGCGGTCGGGGACGGCGCGCCCGGGCGCCCCGGGTCCTTCACCCGCCCCTGGACACCGGTTCCGGCCGCGGGCGTCTGGGCTCGGGCTTGGCCAGCGGCTTGACGGCCGGGGCCGGGGCCGTTTCGGCGGGCTTCGTCGGCGCAGTCTCAGCGCCGGCCTTGGCCGGGGGCGGCACCTTGGCCGCCGCGATGGCGGTCACCGGTTTGGGACCGCCCGCGGTGAACTGGGCCAGCATCAGTTGGCGCTGGACCCGGCCTTGCGCGTCGATCGACAGGGTACCGGTCACACCCGGGAAGGTAGCGCCCGCGTCCTTCATCAGGGCCGCCAGCCGCGGGGTCAGCCGGTAGGCATCGATCCCCATCGCAAAGAGCCGCAACCCAAGCGGGTTGGCCAACGCGGCACTCTTCTTGAGCTTGGCGCGGGCCAGCGGATCATTCGCCGCGCCCACCCCCAACATCCAGGGGGCATCGACGAAATAGAGCCCCGCCAGGGCCTTGTCACGCGCCGCATCCGCCGCCCCCGAGTAGACCGCGGAGGTGGCGACCACCGGGAGCGCGACCGCCGCCGCGCGCACGGCGGGGTAGACCTGGCGCGCCTGCTCCCCATCGGCCGCCAGGAACAGGACGTCGGCCTTGCCCTTGTCGAGCAGCGCGCGGACCTCCGCGGACGGGTCCGCGGCGGCCGGGTCGAAACCGGCCTCCGCCACCAGGGTCCCGCCGAGCCTTTGCCACTGCCGGCGGAAGGCGTCGGCGCGCCGCTGGCCGGCCTCGCCCCGGGGGGTGAGCATCAGGGCGCGGGTGAGGCCCTGGGCCTTCGCCTTCTTCGCCACCTCCACCGCCTCGGTCTCCGGGGCCAGGGCAAACTGGTAGAGGTTGCCCGCGGCCTTGCCGGGTTTGGTCGCCTGATTCAAGGCGAGGGTGGGCACCTTCAGGGCTGGACCGCTCGCCAGGATGTCCACGGCGGGTTTGAGCAGCGGCCCGATCACCTGGGTCGCCCCCCCGGTGACGGCCTTCTTATGGGCATCCGCGATCTGGTTCGGCTGGTCGCTCGCGATGAAGGTCAGGGTCGGCTTGGCGGCGGTATCGTCCGCCACATTGGCCGCCCGCAGGCCCTCGCGGACCGCATTGGCCGCATCTGCGACCGGACCACCGGTGGGCAGGATCACCGCCACCTTGTCGCCGCTCGCATAGCCGCCGCGCGGGCTCGGCTGGTCCGCGAGGAAGCCGGCGCAGCCGCCCACGAGCAGGGTCGCGCCCAGGACGCCGATGAGCGCCGGCACGCAACGCCGCAGGAGGGCAGAATAGAGGAGGGCGGGGGCGCGGTCTTGGTGCATGATAAGGGTTCCGTTGCAGACGTCGGGGGACGGTCAGTTGGAAGAGAGACGCGGCGTACTATACGTGGTGGCAACACCCATCGGCAATCTTGGCGACCTGAGCGAACGCGCCCGTAAGACGCTGACGGACGTGGACCTGATCGCCGCCGAGGACACCCGCCAGACCCGGCACCTGCTCGAGCACTGCGCGATCAACACCCGGCTCACCGCCTACCACGACCACAACGAGGCCAGGGCCGCCGCCGGCCTGATCGAAACCCTGGAGTCCGGGCGCAGCGTCGCCCTGGTCTGCGACGCCGGCACCCCCCTGATCAGCGACCCGGGCTACGACCTGGTCGCCGCCGCCCGCGCCAAGGGGCTGTCCGTGGTCCCGATCCCCGGGGCCAACGCCGCCATCTGCGCCCTGTCCGCGGCGGGCCTGCCCAGCGACCGCTTTCTGTTCCTGGGCTTCCCGCCCCGCACCAGCGCCGCGCGCCGCGCCTGGATGCAAACCTTTGCGCGCGAGCCCGGCACCCTGGTGTTCTACGAGAGCGGCCGCCGGGCCGCCGCGACCCTCACCGACCTGGCGGCCGTGCTCGGGGAGACCCGCCGCGCCGTGGTCGCCCGCGAACTCACCAAGCGCTTTGAAACCTTCCTCTTCGGCACCGCCCGCGAACTGGCCGGCCGCCTGGAGACGGACGACGAACAGCGCCTGGGCGAACTGGTCATCCTGGTGGAGGGTTGGCAGGACCCCGGCGGCACGGACCAGGCGGAGCAGGAGCGCGTCCTGCGCATCCTTGCCGCCGACCTGCCGCTGCGCCAGGCGGCCGGGCTCACCGCCCGCTTGACCGGGGGGCGTAAGAACGACCTTTATCGGATGGGACTGGATCTGGGGCTGGGGGCGGGGGAGCGGGACCCCTGAGGCCCCGGGTGCCGTCCTGACCGGCGGCGGAGCGAAAGCGCGCGGCTTCCTGTCGGCTGAGCGTTCCCAGCCTTGGTCGCAATGGTGCTGACTGTGGAGAATGACCATGACCGGGTTTGCGAGCGGATACTGCGCCAGGCCGGCGCAAAGTGACTGGCTGGCGACATCGCTGCGCGGTGTCACCCCTGTGGCAGGCGCCGTGCGACCGGAGTTCCCGCGCCGCTGGCGCTGCCCCGGTGCCGCTCGGCAGCGGAGTCCGTCGCCGCCACTCGCCGTCAAGTCCTCCGGGCGCCCAGCGGCCAACACAGATCCCAGTCTGGATGATCATCATCCCGGTCATTCCGCCGGACGCGAGGTCGCTGGTCCGCTGTGCGGACCGGGCGTCGCTGGCCGGAACTACGTCACGGCCGTCCGCGAGGGGGCGGAGAACAGGGGGCTAAACGGTTACCGCACCTCCACCGCTTGAAGCGCGGCCTCTTTCGCTTGCCGCTCGGCCGCCAACGCGGCGCCGCGCTCTTCAAGTGCCGTTTCGGCCTCGCGCAGGCGGCCTTGAATGCAGCTTTGCTCGCGCAGGAAATCCTGCCGCGCCTGGTAGCGGTCGTAGGCGTGTTCTTGCTCGGAGAAGGCCTTCAGGGTACTCATGGCTTGCCTCATTTCGGTGGTCTGCATCCACTCAGGGGGACGGTCGGCATCCAGGTGCTCACCGTCCTTGAAGAATTTGAGCCAGCGCTGCTCTTCGGTTTCGACCTGTTCGGCGGCGAATTTGTTCAACTCCAGGAGGTAGATCCCGCCATGGTCGAGGAGGCCCTGCCCGTGGTCGTCGCGCAGGCGGAAGCGATGGGTGTAGTACGGGTCGTCCGGCAGCAGGCTTCGCCCAAGAGCCATATCGAATAGGCGGGTTTCAGCAGTCGGTAGTCCTGACCGCTCTGCAGTTGCTTGTTGTAGATGGCGTTCCAGGTATACAGGATGCGCGCGGGCAGGTCCGGATAGGCCAACAACTGGATCTCGACCTGATGCAGCCGGCCCTGGTCGTCGCGCGCCTTGACATCGACGATGCTGAGACACAGTCGATCTTGGGGTCGATGGCGTGGCGCATGGGGGAAGTCTAAGGCCGATCGGAGGCGGGGACAATCGGCGGTCGTGCCGGGCCATTGCGTGGGAGCGGCCTGCAGCCGCGACGCCGTGGTAACCTGTGACGTTGCGGCAGTTCGCGAGGCCTCGTCGCGGCTGAAGTCGCTCCCACAGCGGCGTCGCGCACCGGGGCGCCCGCGGTTCGACCAGGGGCCGGGCGAGCGCGGCGAGCAGTAGGCCCCAGGCGGGGAGCGACCAGGTGGTCTGCACCGGCTTGGCGGAACCTCCGGCGGAGTACCGCCCTACCCGCCGAACAGATACCCCAGGTCGATCTCCGCCGCCTCGAACGGCGGGATGCGCACCCGCTGTTCCTCCGGACCAGGCGCGGCGATACTTGCGACGACGCGATAGGCGTTGCGGTCGAGTTGGTAGGCGACCAGGGTCCGGTCCTCGGGCCAGATCAGCCAATACCAGGGTACGCGATGGCGTTGCAACAGCAGGAAGATGGTCAGGGTGTCCTTGCGCTCGTGGCCGGGGGAGACGATCTCGCAGACCCAGTCCGGGATGACCTCGAGGACCCCGCGGGGGCGCTCGGGCAGGCGTTCCTTGCGCCACCCGGCGAGGTCATGGCTCGGACACTGATGGGCCTCGTAATGGACGCTGATTTCGCTTGCGATCCACCAGCCGCCGGGACCGGCAGTCCGTCTGAAGCTGTCCAGTTCGGCGATGGCGTTGCCCTGCACAAACCCGTGCTCGGCCCGCGCCACGGGCCGGCGCACGATTTCGCCATCGATCAACTCGACGCGCTCATCCGGGCTTGCCAGCAGGTCGTCGAGCGTCTTGAGCTTGAGTGCCTCCATCGTTCAACGGCCGGTGGAGAAGAGCAGCCAGGCGCCGCCGAACCAGGAGGCCCCCACCAGCCCCAAGGCGAGTTGCGGGGGCAGCCACTGGCCGGGGCCCAGGACCAGCACCAGGGTGCCGCAGACGGCGAGCGTGGCCCCGGCCAGGGCGCGGGCGGAGAGTCCGGCGCGCGCCTCCGCGGCCCGGTCGTGGTCGTTGACCGTCTTGGCGGCGGCGAGGGTGCGGCGGGCGTCCAGGTCGGCGGCGTGCAGGATGCGGTGGATGACCAGCGGCAGGTCGGGCAACTGGTCGGCGA
>Ga0247840_10005863_pt1 | contig 18131 bp, 12 predicted proteins | sample LaCruzMarch2015__FD_192404 | JGI IMG/M metagenome (GOLD analysis project Ga0247840, IMG submission 192404) | Freshwater microbial communities from meromictic Lake La Cruz, Castile-La Mancha, Spain - LaCruzMarch2015_17m | ecosystem: Environmental > Aquatic > Freshwater > Lake | place: Spain... | reverse complement strand
CTGGTTTTTTATTTTGTTTTCTTTCAACTTCTAAAATTGGAAGATTTAATAAATCAATACGAATGTTATGTGGACCTGCCTTTAATTCTTTTTTTGTTGGTCGCACCGCATCATTAAAACTTCCAAGATCAAATAATTGAATATTATCTACATATAATTTTGATACACTATCACACAATCCTCTAAAAGTATATTCTCCATCGTGTGGAAAATCTACATCCCAATCAAAAACAAAAAGTTTTCCTGCCTCATCAGTTCCACTTACATTTGATGGTGGAACAGGTGAAATCGCATATAGATTCATAAAATCACTCCACCTAAAGTCTGTGACGACATATGGAATGTTGTATTTTTTACCTGCAGCAGTAATTGATTTTGGTGGAGTTGATTTTGTTGTCCAAAATGGATTACTTGTCTTTAGAAGTGATTTTTGATATGCATCAATCTCTTCACGAATAGGATCTTTACCAACATTTGTGTAAGTTTCAGGTTCCCAAGGACCCAGATCTTCACCATTAGGTCCCCAATTTCTACCATATCCAACAGTTGTATCTGGACAGATTTCATAATCCTCAAAATCATTTTCGTCTTCAAATGTTACAAAGGTTTCTGAAAGTTCACCGAGTTCTGAGGACAAAGTAGCACCACTACCATACTGACATTCATCAATTGCTCTTACTATAGGTGGATACTGATATCCAAATCCACCTGTAATCACATCAACGGCTAGAATCGCACCATCAATTCCTACGATTGCATTTGCTTTTGCTCCAACACCACCACCACCAAAAAATTGAATTCTTGGTGGTCCTTCTCCACATTTTTTACGAGTCTGAATTCCACTACAAGTGCTTGCAGAAGAAACAAGAACTTCTGGAGTCAGAGCATTAACTTCATTAATATTTAAATATTGAATTGAATTATTTGCATCTCTAAAAATAAAGGCAGTTCCAGGATTATCTTTTGCATAATCATTTGCCTCACAAATACTAACTTCTACAACATATCCTAAAACAGGATCAATAAGTCCGACTTTAATGTCATCCTCTGAAACATCCTTAAAAATCTGATCAATTAGTTGATTGATTCTCGTGTTTTTAGTATCATATGATAAATTAAGAAATGATTCTTGAGTTGCCATTATTTAAAATTCTTACTTTTTTCTTTCATATACCTATTTATCCATAATCTCTATAATCTACATCTTTGGTCTCTGATGTCGGAGATGCATATGGAACTTCTTCTGGGGTAGTCACAGATGCAGGATTTTGTGCGGCTGCTGCAACAGCAGGAATTCTTGGTAACTGCACTTCTTCACTACCACCAGAACCTTCCTGTAAAGTATAATAATCTGATGCAGGACAACTTAATCCTAAATCACAACCAAAAATATTTACACTCAAATTTGTAAAGTTCATTGCACCAGATAGACTTCCAGAAATTCCATTTACAATTCCAGAGATGTCCGAAATTGTTCCACTCACATCGGACAGAAGTGATTGAATGTCTTCTAAAAAATTAGATACACTATTCAGAGAAGTATCAATTCCCTCAACAATTTGTGGAAGATTGAGTGCAATCATTTGCCCTGTTAAAATTTCTACAGAACAAATCGGAGTGGTTGTAGTATACCCATTTTGAATAATGGTTTTTGTATCAAGTGTAGAATTTGATCCTGTTCCTGTCTGATCGTTTAAAAATCCTTGAACTTGACCACAGAGTCCGTTTGTAATTTTACTGAATAAACAATTAATTAATTCTGTAATTTTTTCACGAATATCAAAAAACTTAAATCTTAAGTTTGGTGGTATTGCATCAGTTGCTGGTGCAAGAGCACAATTTATTTTTTTAAGAATATATTCTAAAATCTTATCAAAAATCATTTTCAGATATTTTGCAATAATACAAGCAACATCTGCAATTAATTTTTGTATGTCACTAATAAGGGATGAGGCAGCATCAACATAACTTTGTGCTGCTTGTAGAACACTATCAATTTTCTTTGTAAGATTATCTATTTCCGTCTGAATTGCCTTCATTGCAGATCCAACCAAATCGCAAGGATTTAAGATTACGATCTTTTCCAAATACATAGTGTTTCTTTGTATATCGGCAACAGACATAAGATGTGGATTGTCTGGTTGCTCAATCGTTGCTCCTGGTTGCGTAGGAGAAGTTGGAGATTGAGATTCTGCTGCTTCTGCTTTTGTTGCGGCAATTGTTCTTTCTCTAACTAATGCTTCTGTTGCTGCTTGAGATAAACCTCTTGCTGCTGCCTCTGCTCTTGCAGATTGTTGGGCAGCAAACTCTCTTTTGGTTGGTGTTCTTGATGGATCTAAACCACCAGGGCCCACAGTTGCACCAGATTTTGGACTTGCAGGAGTTGATCCAGGTTTTTTTGTTACAAGACCATTTTTAGGAACCTTGATATTAGGATCCGGGTCCTTTCCTTTTGCATATCCACTAGTTGCCGTAAAATTAGTCTTTGATGTTCCAATTTTAGTGCTCAGTGTTGTTTGAGTATTATTACCGAGAACTCCCATAATTATAGGAACTTGTTGATCGGCACCATCCAAGAAGAAACCAAATACAAAGTTTCCTTGACGAAGTGCCGATGTTGACCTAGCAAATGCCTGACCTCCACCCGCAGTAATCGGATACATTACCTGTGCCCAAGGAAGTTGATCCGAAGATATTGATTCTTCTTCTTGATCGTGAAGACCTATGATACGAACTTTATATCTTCTTCCCCATCCAGGAACATTATTCTTATCATCAAATTTACCAGAAACAATATTATCTCTCCAATAAGAGTCATCGGCAATCTGTCCGATCCACCAATTAAAACTTGCTCCCAAAAATCCAGAGTTAAATAATGTTCCTTCGGTCATTTTTCAAAAGTTTATTATAATGAATATAATCTTTTGATTATTTATGCTGGTATGGGAGATCCTTTTCTTCCGATAGAATCTCTACATAAAACTAATTTAGTGTAACCACCGGATCTTGGACTAATGTAATGACACAAACTTCCAATCACATAAAATCCACCAAATTGAGAATCCATATCTTTTACATCTTTTGAGGATGTTTCTGGAGAATCAACGTAAATATAATCACCTGCGTGTAAACTAAAATCTCCTGTAATTGTAATTTCAACTTGAGTTGAAAAGAATTGATTGTATCTCATTGAAGATTGATTCAAGATATTTTTTGGATCAAAATTTTGTTCTGTAGATTTTGTAATTTGTCCTTTTGAATCTCCTGTGGGTAAAGTTCCTCTATCAATTATCATATATTGAGTTCTTGAGTAATCTTGATTTCTTCCTTCAATATTAAATTCTTTATTATATTTTGGTAGATTTTTTCCTGCCTTTTGAAGAGTTTTTTCTTCACCTTTACCTTCTCTAACATTCGGAGTTATAACCTCATAGTAACAATTAAAGGGATCAAAGAGTATTGTTCTTGTTGAGTATGTTCCAATTTGTAGTTTTGATTGAACACTTCCGGCAGGAGTAAGAACGTCATATTCTAATATTTTTCCATTATATTCACGAGGAACAGTTGTTCCTCTCCCATCTGGAGTATCATTATAAACAAAACTTTTATACTTTTTTTTACCACCACCAGGTTCATTTTCTGAAAGCAATCCTTCTACTGATTTAAACTTATATCCTTCAGAAGTCTCAAAGAAAAAGAAACCTGCAGTATTACCTTTGGCATTTGGAGTTTGAGGAACTGATTTTCTTGCAAGTTGTAAAATAGTAGCAAATGGTCTCATATTGTTTCCAATATGATTGAGAGTGTTTTCTGTTGTCTCAATATCCAATTTTTTCTTTCCACTAACTTTTAAGGTTTTTTTGAGTATACGAGTGATGTGATCTGATATTTTTCCATCCATTCTAAAATTTACAGCAGTCTTATAATTCATAATAGATTCTTTAGATACAAAAGGTATAGAAATTAAGGACTTTCTAGATTCTTTTGAAACAGGTGCTATTGCATCAGAATATAAAGTAACAGATATTTTCTCATCATTTGGGTCAGTTATTTCTAATTCCGCTCTTTCGGTTCCAACCAATTGAAGAGCATCCATAACAGTTTTTAAATCACCATCTTTTTCTACTGTTCCAGTATCTGCAAAAAGAACCTCTACCTTTAAGGTAGGACTCAAAACATCTTCATAATAATATAAATCTGTAATTAATGGTGAAATATCTGCCTTTGTTTTTTCGTCATTAGAAAACACCAAACATCTGTTAATATCAAATTCTTTGGATTGTGCTGCAGTGATTAGTTTATCTGACATTTTTTAAACTTTTTCTTACTACTATTTACCTTAATTCAAGACCATCTAGAGAAGGGTCAGTATCACCATTTCCACCACCACCAGAACCAGAAGAACCAATTGGAATAGTTGATCCTGGTATGTATATGTATTTTGGTGCAGGAACTTGATATGTATAATCATCCTCACTTTCAACAAATCCATCTTCGGTGTATTGTTCTAAAATTGATATTAAGCTTTCAGAGGCATTTTTTCTTTGAAATGCTGTCTCTGTTTCGTTAATTATATCATAAAAATTAATTCCTAAAAATTTTACAGAATCGGCATCAACAACATATTCTCCTGGGTGAGTCAATACCATTTGAGTTTTATCAACATAACCACCGTGATACTTAGAAGATATAGACAAAAACTTCTTATATTCACCTCCAGTGTAAGTAGTCCAAGCACCTAACCCCTGTTCTTCACGAATTTTCTTTGCAACTCTTGCATTTGTTGTTGGATCAAACAACTTTTCATTTGAAGATATTCCATATCTTTTTCTTCTATCTGGTCCAAGTTCTCCTATCATATTAATTTGCCAAAGTCCGTATGAATTATCTGGTGGAACTTTATTATGTGCTTTTGAATTTCCACCAGATTCTGCCATGGCAATAGAAACCATTATAGGAATCTCATTTTGAGAAAATCCAGCATTAGTTGCCAATTGTTTTAACTGAAGAACACTTATATTTCCCTGAGGAATTGATTCAGATTGACCCTCCGATCCTTTTGTTGCAATAGTTTCTTGTGCATGTTTTGCCTTAAGGTCTGAATAATCTTTTGGAGTTCCATGAACCCCATCTGTTGCTCCTTTATAACCACCATAAAAATAGAACCCGTTACTCTTCACCATTTGATCCAACTTTTCATTTATTCCATTATTTTTTTTACTAAATGGATTACCAACACCAAGAACTCGAACTCTTGCTCCCATTGATTTTAGATATGAAAGTTGTTCTTCTACAGATTTATAATCTTCAGGAGAATTTGCAATACCTGTTGATAGATCAATCAGCATTCCTTTGAGTTTATCTCCTCTTAATTTAAGTATTTTTAAAACATTTGCTGCACTTCTACCTTTCATAGTGTCTTCAGAATCAGAACCATCTCCAGATCTTCCGGCAAATCCGTGAGCAATACTATCACCAATTACAAATTGTGCTTGTCCAGCAAACTCTGCTAAAGGATTATCTCCTGCACCATCTCCTTTTTGTGCTGATGGGTTTACCTTACCAGTTACTCCACCAGATTTGAGCATAAATTGATTTTTTAAAGACTTTATTAAATCACTCACAGGAATAATCATACTTTCTTTTATAGAATTCGCAGCCCAACTTAAAATATCAATCGGTCCAAGTTCATCTGCTAAAGAAGTTTTCTTTCCTGGAACTAGAGTTCTTCCTAATATATTAACAAATAAATTATTTACTGCTGCTGCGAGTGAAGTATAATCACCTTCTGATGAACCATCACCCATAATCATTTTAATTGGCATCTGTAAAAATGGTTTTAGAAATTCACCAGAAGATACTATACTATATGAATTGGTCAAGTAAGAATATGGACTTACATATTTTGGATCTTCTGGATTTGGGAAAAATGTTTCTATATTAGAAGTTTCTGTTGGCTTTTTTGTAGTCGGATTCACATAGATCATTTGCCCATCAGCATCTGATCCAGGATTGAGTGGAGACATTGGAATCTCAATTGTTCTTGATGCTGCTTTTTTAGGTAAAGTCCGACCAATCACACCACCAATTGCTTCTTCACCTTCTCTAGTAACCGCACCACCAGAGGCATATCCCATTGCCTTTGTTGCACCAGTACCATATAAACTTCCAAAGGAACCTTTTTCTTTTGCAAGTGTTCCTAAACTTAAAGTATTCACATACTCTCGGATTTGTTCTCTTATTCTTGCATCAAATTTTCCAAGATTTTCTCTTTGTTGTTTAATTCCCTCGGCATCTCCAGTGAGAGACATTATACCAAGATTAACAAGTTCACTCAAATATCTAAAAGGAGCACCGATAATATCAAGTAATGTTCCAAGACCAAGAGCAGCAAAATTAAAAAACTTAAGTCCGGGCAGAGCAGCATTATAAGTTATCAGTTTAAGTACTTTTGTAATTGGATTTTTATCTGATTCTGCTTCTTTTAATAAATATGCAACATCATTTTGAAGTTTTTTTGTAAATTTCCTTAACTGAAATGTTAGTTCTCCTAAAATAGAGGACGCAAGACCAACAAGAAGAACAACCCCAGCACCCTTTGCAAAATTTCCAATCATACGACCGGCATTTTGAATAGCTGCTCTAAATCCTTGTCTTTTTACTATTTCCTCCGTGACTTCTTTTCCAATATCACCTACGGCACTTTGATTAGAATCTACCTGGGCTTTTGTAACAATCAAATCTGAAAATAACATCCCAGCAATCAAAACAGCATTAATAAGTTTGTTAGCCGTTCCCAACATATTTTCGTAACTCTTAACAGCTTTCTCACCACCAAGAAGTTTTATTTGTTGTTTACCAAAATCAATAATTCCATATACTTTATCCACAAAAGTTACCATCGCATTTAGAATTGTTCCGGCAAATTCAATTGCAAAGTTTCCAATTTTCAGAGTAGTAATTAATACTCCTTTTAATTGTGGTAAATGTGGTAATAATTTAAGAGCTAGTGCTCCAAATAAAACATTGAATAAAAAATTCTTTATGAAATCAAGAAATCCAAGTCGTGGAGTAGTAAATCCTTTTGTTTTACTTTCTTTGTCTTTATATTTTTCAAGAGACTCCTCTGTTTCAGTTCTACGAAGATTTTCTGTAAGTTTTATTTTTTCTTTGAGTGCAATATTCTTAAATTTATTTTTTTGTCCTACAAGTTTTTCTACACTAATAACCTGTTTTTTAATTATAAAAGAAGTTGGATTTTTTGGTTTAATATAAGCCATTTTTTATGCCCTCCAATCCAAAATATCAAATTCCCAGTTAGATTCACCACCACCAGAAGAACCTCCAGAAGATCTGGAAGCAATATAAGTCGGTGGACCTTGAACTATTATAGGTTCTGGTTCTTGAATGATTATTGGTGGTCTTTCATCAATTTTTCTTCCAGTATATTTACTCAAATGTTGAATCAATTGAGAAGATCTCTCCAATCTTTGCCTTTCATTTTCAATTCCGTTGATCATATTAAAGAAAGAATTTCCACCAAACAAATCAACAGAATCTTTATCAATTACATATTCACCTTTGTGCAGTTGTCTTATACCACCAAGTAAAGTGGAACCACCAATGATTCTTCCTGTAGATGCGTTAGTTCCCAGGTGAAATATTGCAGTTTTTCCAGATCCCGGAACAAGAGCATTAATACCTTCTCCTTTATTTGGAGTGTTTCTAACATCGGTAAGTGGAAAAGGAACAAGAGGAAATCCTGGTGTATTAACATCAAATCTTGGTCCTGCTCTATGTCCGTGTTGTTGAATTCCACTTTTTATAAGATTCATATAATAATCATTACCCTTCCCTGCAAGAATAGGAGTAGCATTAGCAAGTTCTGGTTTTAATCCAGAGGCTGCCATTTTCCTTAAAAGAGGAATTGTATCTCCTATGATAACATTTTCAGGAGTTCCCTGCACAGTATCAAAGTGTGCATGTCCCCAACCAGCAGCCACACTCATACTTCCAGTACGACCAATTCTCAAATTTCCACCACCAGGTCCTGGATCTCCACTAATATTCAAATTACTTGCATTGGGAACATCTGGAGCGCAAATACAAGGATCTACACTTCCTGCAGGAGAACTTGCGGAGATTGTACCACCACCACTTGTATTACCTGCTCTAATTTGTGATAAACGAGTCATAAATGCAGGTCTAGATATGTGAGCTTTATTTCCTCCTGCATATTGATCTGGATATGTTCCACCACTATTATGAGGTAATCCTCTCCAAGTTGCAGACAAACGATCTCCAAATTCACTATCAGTCATTTGACCACTTCTCCATCTTGTAAATCCGTGGTCAGCATATAACATTTTAAGAGCCGTTTTATCTTGTAATTCTGGAGTGAATTTATCACTACCTTTACCACCAGCAGCAATCACACGTTCTAAAAGGTATTCGGGCATTTGTTGATATCTACCAATTGCACCATTTGCATTTGCTACCAACCAACTTACAGTCATTTGCGTCGGTTTTCCTGCAGTTGCACCTCTTGATACATTCATTGTATCATAACTTCCTGCCTCCACAGATGAAATCAAATCAAGAATTGCTTTATCTACACCATCACCAGACACAGCAACTCCAGATCCACCATCAGTATCACAAGCAGCAGCACAAGGATTAGCCTCACTACCACTAGTATCACCTGGTATTGGAGCAAGTCCAACTTGAGTTCTTAATAAACTTATCATACCACCAAGTTTATCTTTCATTGATCTCATTAAAAATTCAGAGATTATTCTATTAAATTGCTTAACCTTAATCAAAGATGAAAATTTTTGATATGCTGCCGGATTTGTCTTATACAATCCCAACAACATAAAATTACCCAATTCCACAGATGCATTATCATAATCACCTTTTGTGACTTGATCTCCCAATAAAGTTTTAGTTGTAAGAGCAAATACTGAACCTAAATTTGGAATACGACTAATTGTTCTATGAGAATTCACCATATAATCATAACGATCCATTTTAGTATTGTCTCTATCGTATGCAGCAGAGAAAACTTTAGTGTAATTTTCTGACCCACCGACCGCAGCACCAGGATCTAAAGGTTTTTGTTTGATACCTTCATCTCTTGGAATATCAACTTCCTTTACTTCTGTTCGTGGAATATTAACAACAGAACCACCTTTAGCATATTTTTGAATTGGTATTACTCTTCCACCACCACTATATCCCATATCTTTAACTGCTTTCTTACCATACAAACTTCCAAAAGATCCTGGAGTTGATAATTTTTTAGCAGTATCTTCTTGGCCAAAAAAAGTAAAGGCAGGTGCAAAAAGTCCAGCAAATCTTCTTATATTTTCTCTTACTCGTGCATCAAACTTACCAAGATTTTTAGATTGTTTTTCCAATCCATCTTTCATATTAAACACCTTCATAAATCCGGCACGTATCAACTCAATACCATATCTAAAAGGAGCACCGAGAATATCAAAAAGAGTTCCTGCTCCCTCTAGAATAGATATTGGAATCTTAAAAAAGTCTGATATCGCACCAAATCCCTTTAGATTCTTTGCCCATCTTGTGAGTTGAAATACACCTTCACCAACAGCAGATAAAAGCAATCCTGCTCCAATAATAATTCCAGCAGATGCTAAAGGACCGAGTGCGACTTTTGCTGCTGCATTTGTTGCCGTATTTTTTGCTGCATTTGCAACTTCTCCCGCAACTTTTTCTTTAACAACATCAATACTTTTTTCAAATATTTTTGGAGCACCACTCAAACCCGCAAATGGACTAAAATCACTGAATAACATTCCAGCAATTAGAAGTAGATTTATTACTTTGTTGCTTTCACTAGTTGCTTTATCTAAACCTGCGATTGCCTTTTCACCACCCACCTTCCCTACAATTAATCTTGCGTGATCATATGCCCGATATCCACAATCAATAAAAGTAACTAAACCATTTAATATTTTTCCACCAATCTCCAGAATAAAGTTTCCAACTTTTAGAGCAGTTTTTGTAAATTCTAATAATTGTGGAAGATATTTAAGTAATCTTAAAGTAATAAAACCAAGTAAAACATTAACTATAAAGGTTTTGAGAGTATCCAAAAATCCCAATCGTTTTCCTACAACACCTTTTATACCTCTTCCCAAAGAACGTAGAGGTCTTTCTAAAACATTTTCATAATTAATAAATTTTTCCCTTTCTATATTAGTTCTTTTTGATTCAATTCTTTTTGATTGAATTTTAACAGAAGATTTTAACAGTTTCTCTTTACTGATAAACTGTTTTTTAATGGATAATAAAGTTCCAGTTAAAGGGGAAATTATTTTTGCCATCACTTAATACCAAGTTGTTTAGCAGTTTTTGAGTTGTTTTTAGAAGCATTAAACTGTGGTATCGTTGGTTTTGCGCCACTTCCTCTTCTACCACCCATTCCACCACCAGCAACTGGTGGTGCATAAACAATCTTTGGTGCTGGTCTTGGTGTCGGAGTTATTCTTGGAACATTATTTTGAGTTTGTATTTGAGCAGGATTTAATCTAGAAATTGGTGGAGATTGAGGTTCTATTTTCCTATTTGCTCCTAATTTGGAAGGGTTTGAATTTTTATCAATATTTGCAACTCTTTTATCAAGCAAATTTATTCCAACAGTATCAACTACTTTTTTTGGAATTATATATTCACCAGGTTGAACACGAACATTTTGCCTATCTGCACCACCACCTGGAATATCTATTCCAGTATTTTCTTTAATTATTCCACCACCTCTAACACCATACCCCGTTGGATTACCGTGCATATCATACTTACCAGTAAATCCTTTACCATGTGGGGTTGATGAAGTTTTAGTACCACCAAACAAACCACCACCTTGTTTTTTGATTATATTTCCCTTCATATTCATATTTTTATCAGCCCCAGACATACCTGCTTCACGCATTGCATTCCTTAAAGTGTCATAACTTTCTTGTGCCTTCATTGAGGAATTTATGGCACTTTCAACAAGAGGTCTATATACCGCACCTCCAGGCATATTTGTAATATCTCTTGCATTTTTAATTGCAAGATTTAAACTTTGATTATTTTGAAGAGTTATTGGGCTAGAAGGTTGTATTGTTTGTTGTTGAGATTTAGAAGTAGTTGGTGGCATCATATAATCCGGTATTTCAATCTTTTTGTTTTGCAATGATGGCAATCCTGGAAATCTTAAGTGACTATCACCCATGGCCCCAGAAATAGATCCTGCATAAGATGTTGGAACAAAAGACGAACCTGTTCTTGAAGTATACCTTTTTTTCTGTGCTTCAGTATATCCACCAACATCCCCACCAGGTCCAAGCGGTGCAGTCATACCAAATCTAGAAGAAGCCCCTGAGGTTGGAGATCCTAAAGGTATTCCCAAAAATTTGGATTGAAATCCAGGGTCTGTTTGTTGATTTCCTCTTATATCTCTGGGTCCAGAACTACGGGGTGCCATTACAGTTCCGGTTCCAGGAAGAAACCGACCTAATGTGTCAAGGAACCCCCCTCCTTGCATTTTAACAAGACCACCACCTTCAGCATGAATTCTTTTTTCAACAATTTTAGGTCTATTAGTTCCGCCACCTGCAGCATTCATTTCCTCAAGATTACGCACACCAAACTTTTGTACTGCTCCACGAGACATTACAAACTCACCATCTGTAAGCATTGCAGGAACTTTATCAATACCTTTTGGTCCAGATACAAATCCGGGAACACTATTCATCAATCCTGCAAATCCACCAGACCCAAAAAGTTGTGCAAAGATACCTAACTTGGAATCAACTTGCCCACCAGAGGCAGCAAGCATCGTCTTAAAATCAATAAGACCACCACCAAACATTTCTGGAGTTGGTATAGGTGCAGGTTCTGGTACTGCAACTTGTGGTGTTTCTCCCCTACCCATCATCTTATTTGCTACTACTGCAGTGCCGGCAGTGGCCAGTAATCCAACTCCCATTCTTGCCAGAGATCCTTTCCATCCACCACCACCACCAAGAGCTGACATCGCAGCACCTGCCTTTTTAAAACCAGTTGCCTTAAGAATAGCAGCACTAAGTTTTAATATTATTCCACCAAGAGCACCAACTGCTCTTCCAGCAATACCAGCAAGATTTCTTACTACCCTACCAAATCCAGTGCCAAAAAGTATGTAAGCAGCAACAAGAGCAGGCCACCAATCTTTTAAAAATCTAGCAATTGATCTTACCTTACCTTGATTTTCTTCTTTGGAAAACCAATCCAACAAATTTAATATTGCTTTTCCTAAAAATAAAGTCAGAAAAAATTGTATAATTGAATCAAGAATATTTTTTACTGGTGCAACAACTGCCTGGGCAACATTTTTAACAGCAGCAAAACTATTTTCTAGACCAAGTTCTATTTTCTTTCTTCTGGCATTTTCTTGACTTTTTCTTTCTTGAGTTGCTTCTGCAGTAACTTGTGAGTTTTGTTGATTAAGAAGTCGAATTATTTGTGTAAGAGATCTTGATATGTCCTGAAGAGTTGCAATATCAGCAGGAGCAGCAATCAACTGCTGTTCTGGTTGTGATTGAACGGAAGATTTTCCAGAACTAGGAGGACCTGGAGGACCTGGAGGACCTACTAATCCGGGAGGACCTGGAGGACCAGAAATCAATTGTTTCTGTGGTTGAACATTAACAGATTTTGATTCTATTAATTTTACTTCTCTTATAATCTCAACAAGTTGTGAACTTTGTTGGTTAATAAGTTGAGTAATTTTTGCAAGAGACTTTAATATATTTTGCGTAGTAGCAATATTAATAGGAGAAGCAATCAACTGTTTCTGCTGCTCATCCACTTCAGATTGGATTTTTTTATTCCTCCCCAGTAATTTTTGTGGATTTGCTATTGCCATTTTATTCTTACATTAGAAACTAGAGTTTTGTTGTTGCTGCTGTTTCAATTTTTCCTCTTCAAGATGTTGTTGAAGTAATCCAACATAAACATCTCTTTCCCAAGGAATCATATTTTCAATTTCCCATAATGAATATTTATGGTATTGCATCAAGGCAAAATTAAGTCTAAAGTAATTTTCCAGGTCCATATGGACCAGGGCTACGCGAAAAAACTTGCTAACCCTTCTAAAGTAACTTCACTTTCAACTTCGGTTTTTGGATTTGTAACTTTGATTTTATGAGAAAGTTTGGGCATAGTCTCAAAGAATTTTTCAATTTCTTTAAATTGAGATGAATTCATTGAATCTAAAAATTCAGTAATTTCTTTTTTTGTTACATCGGCAGCAATCCAGACATCATCTTCAGTGTAAATTTTATCAATACAAGAAGCAATCAGGTCAAAGGATTGTTCCATTGCATTTTCATTATTGAAATCAAAATTATTTTTAATAAATTGTTCCAGAGATGGATACTTCATTTCCATCATAATTTTATCATCAACCTTAATTTTATTGGTATGTCCCTCATTCTTTTGAATGCGAATCTCATCAAGATCAATACTTACAGACACATTGGTCTCATTATCATCCGGACAAACAATATTTACATCAACCTTTTCCCCAACAGATTTACCACGAATATTTAAGAACAAATATTCAATATCAAATGTGGGTAAAGTCTCAACCTTAATATCTTTTGTATGAATACAATTCTTGATGACTGTTTTGATTGCTGTTGTAATTTGCTTTGTATCTTCACTCTCTAGTGCGATCACTAAAAGTTTTTCTTCTTTTACTAAAAATGGACGATATTTGATTGTTTGGTCTGTGGACGGCAACTCAAGTTCATAAGTTGGTGTAGAAATCTTGGGTAAAGGCATAATGTCTTATAAAAATTCAGATATGATTATTTAGATCAGAATATTTGAGATTATCTTCGTATTGATTGTTGGAATTGGGTTACTGCAATATCTGCTGCCTCAATTCTATCATTATTTCTAGATGCTAGTGCCTCTGTATACTCAATATCAAGTGCTTCTATATTGTCTAATTGTGCTCCTGTAAATGGACCATCTACTGCACCATTTGAAGATCTGGTTCTAGAATCTGATGCAGAATCAGAAGATTCAGATGATCCAACTGGGTTAATATAATATCTAACATAAGAAAAAGCAACCGAACATTTTAATAATGATGCGGTATCATATGAAACAGATATTGAATTGATTGCAATTGGAAATGCATCTACAAAAAAATATTGTAATTTTGCTGCTTTTTTTCCTTTAGAATTTCCTACAGTGCTTTTTTCAAATTTTGTTACCTCAAGTCCACTATTAGCAATATAATTCTTTGGATAGTTCATTCTATAAAAATAATTTTTTTGCTTAACATTATTATTTGCTGGGCTTAGTTGCTCTCCTGCAATATACTTTATCCAAGTTTCAAAAAATCTAATCGGAAGATAATTATCAGCATCAACATAAAAAGACAAATCAATTCTATCATCAAATTGTCTTCTATATGCATGTTTGTGAGTAGAACCGTGATAGTCTCCGGTGATGCTATGAGTTGCTAATTGAGATCCGGGAAGTATTGCTTCACAACAAAGAAGTTCTAATTTTTCATTATTACCGATAAAGTTTGGAATACCGTTAGATGCAAGATATCCATCAAATCCTCCCGGAGAACCACCACCTGGAGGTTTTGGAATAGATACAACAAAATGAGATGTTGTTGCAGGATGTAGAAGTTTACTTTTTATTTCATCTACATTTACAACTCTTGGAGATGCCATCTATAAATACTTGTACTTATATATTATGTAGTTAGGAAATGTCAAGAGACGGAAAATACCATCAGGGTAGATTTCACCCTCAAAATCCACAGAAATATAAAGGAGACGTGAATAATATTATATACAGAAGTTCTTGGGAACTGAAATTTATGCAGTGGTGTGATAGAAATGAAAATATTATGGAGTATGGTTCAGAAGAGTTTTGGATTCCTTATGTTTCTCCGGTAGATAATCGTGTTCACAGATACTTTCCGGATTTTATCATCAAAGTTAAAGAAAGTAATGAAGAGATTAAGACTTATGTGATAGAAGTGAAACCAAAGAGACAAACAGTACCACCTAAACAAAAATCAAGAGTGACTAAATCTTATCTTTATGAGGTTCAGACATACGCAGTCAATCAATCAAAATGGAATGCCGCAGATGAATGGTGTAAAGATCGTAGATTGGAGTTTAAGGTGATCACCGAAACTGAACTTGGCTTAAGGTAATGGCAGAAGGTTTCGGTCAATATGTAGGGAAGATTCCTCCCAGAATGGCAGAATTGAGAAAAAAAATCAAGGAATCTGGTAGTAGTGACCCAGAAGACCTGATGATGGTGATTATGGAAGTTCTAAAGGAAGAAGTATTATATCCGGAACCAGGAAAGTTTTATACATTTCTTTATAGACCTAAAACTCCAGAAATACAATACGACCAACATCCACTGATTGCCTGTACCTCACTGGAAAAATGGGGGTTTAGAGGAATGAACTTTCATTGGAGAAAATATAGAAATTATACTTGGGAAGAAGTTTCAGGAAAACTTCACGTCATTAAATATGATGAGTTGGATGAGATGCTCTCCATACCTTATGCAAAATTCCGTCTAAATAAGTAAAACTCTCTGTGTCTAATGGCATCAGCTACATCTCCTCAGGCAAAACCAAATGTTGGGACCACTCCCACCATAATACAATCCAAAGTTACGGAGATTGGAAAAAGCACTGATGGAAACAGGCAATTTAAAACAGAGATACAAAAAGTAGAAGGTAGTACAACAACGACTATAGGAACTATGGATGCTGCTGGAAAGGTGACTCCAGCAGCAACTGCAAATGCTGCTGAAAAAACAGCACTTGCAGATGTAAATAGTCCCTTAAGAAAAGAAGTAACAAAACAAATAACAGATTCTAAAGTAGTAAAAGACTTGGGAGTAACTACGGAGCAAGATAAAAAAGCACTGAATACCGCAACTGGATCTGGTGCCGCAAAAAATACTGCTCCTACTAATCCAGAGGATAAAAAAGATCAGACTGCTCCCACTCAGGATCAAAAAAATGCTGTGAATAAAGAGAATGCTACCTTTAGAGATGGAACAAGACTTTCATATAGTCAGGATATGAAATATCCTTTAGATTTAAAATCAGAATTACAAGATGTGATTAAGTTTTCAATTTTAGAATATTCTCCATCACTTTCAAAAGAAAATCAACAGGCTTCTCCAACTGGTCAATTTGGAAGTTCAAAGAGTAGATCGGTGCAACTTGAGGGTGGTGGAGTAAAGGGATCTAAAATAATAGGAGTAATCACTTTACCAATTCCTGCACGAATTGGTGATAGCAATACTGTTGATTGGGGAAAGGGTGAACTAAATCCCCTTGAGGAAAGTCTTGCCGGGATCGCACAAGGATTTTTTGATGGAGGAGTTGCTGGTGGTGAAAAATCTCTTGATAAGACAGGAAAGGATATTCAGGGTACAAATAAAAATGGAGATTTGTCGGCAGCAATTAAAAGCATTTTTTTAACCCAGGGGATTAATGCTTCTGCGGCAAAAAGAGCATATGGTTCTGTTATAAACAATAATGTAGAACTTCTCTTTGATGGACCAAGTTTAAGGTCCCATTCTTTCACTTTTTTGTTTTATCCAAGAGACCCAAAAGAAGCAATAATGGTAAGAAAAATCATTCGTGCATTTAAACAATCAATGTCAGTAAAACGAAGTGAGAGTTCTTTGCTTTTAAAACCACCACATACTTTTGCGATTCAATATATGACTTCAGGACAAAAGGCACACCCATACTTAACAAGATTTAAAGAATGTGCCCTAACTTCTTGTAATGTTGATTATACTCCTGACGGAACATATATGACTTATGGTGGAGATGAAAAATCAATGACTGCATATAGTATGGGATTAACATTTTCAGAACTTGAACCAATCTTTGATGATGAGTATGGTGAAGACGATGACAACGTAGGTTTCTAAAATGGCATCTTATTTCAAACAAGTTCCAGATTTTGAGTATGTAAGTCGGATTGCAGGATCCAAAAATATATCAGATTATATTGCAGTCAAAAATCTTTTTAAAAAAGGAAAAATAAGAGACGATATTTTTCAAGAACTTGCATTTTTTGAAAAATATAAAATTTCTGGTAATGATAGACCGGATAATGTTGCATTTGAAGTTTATAGAGATTCAAACTTAGATTGGGTTATTCTTTTAGCAAATAATATTATTAATGTTCAATCAGAATGGCCTCTTCTACAGGATGATTTTGATCGATATTTGGTTGAAAAATATGGTGATTATAATACTCTTTACAATGGTATTCATCATTACGAAACATCTGAAGTTAAAAACAGTCAGGGAGTTACGGTTGTTCCTTCAGGTCTTGAAGTAAGTTCTCCATATACAATAAGTTATTATGATTATCTTACAAGTTTGCAGGTAGATACAGGAAACATAGCAGTTTCGGTGACGAATTATGATTATGAAATCAAACTAGAAGATGCAAAGAGAAATATTTTTTTACTTAAAAAAGAATATCTCGGTATTATTACAAATGATATGCCCGAGATTATGGAATATAGAGAAGGTGCCACTCAGTATGTGAGCAGCACCTTAAAAAGAGGAGATAATATCAGACTTTATAGTTGATTTTATTCTGCTAATTTTTGAAAATATGAGAGGGCATCGTCTTCGTCTTCACTTGAGGAATCCAAAGAATTGAATGTTTCTTTGATTCCATTAGATTCAGAAGTATATGTTCCGCGATCATTATCCTCGTCCTCAACTTCCTCATCTATACGACGATTTGTTGGTTTCTGTCCCAATACCATTTTCAGACGTTTTTCAAGTTCTTCATAGGACTTGAATTGATCTGGTGCGGTGACTGCTGCCAGAGAATACTCCTTCTTCCAGAGTGCTTCCATCGCATCATCATCACTCAATAAAGGTTCAGATGGTCCGAACTCGGACTTATCATAGTTCCAATAACCATCCTTCTTAACGATCTTCAGTTTGAAGTTTGCTCCTTGCCATAGATCAAAAGGATTGATTGGTGATTCGTCCTCAAATTCTGGTTGCATTGCTTCCATAATCTTATCAAAGATTT
>Ga0247840_10005862_pt1 | contig 18132 bp, 14 predicted proteins | sample LaCruzMarch2015__FD_192404 | JGI IMG/M metagenome (GOLD analysis project Ga0247840, IMG submission 192404) | Freshwater microbial communities from meromictic Lake La Cruz, Castile-La Mancha, Spain - LaCruzMarch2015_17m | ecosystem: Environmental > Aquatic > Freshwater > Lake | place: Spain... | reverse complement strand
TATCGGTGGCTTTGTCCACCGTCGCTTCCGCCAGGTTCCAGGCCCGCGCGTGCTCGTACCGCCCACCGTCATTGCGCAGCCAGAGCACCCCGCCGGGACTGTCGACGAGTTCAGCGAGCGCAAAGACCACCCGCTCCGGCAGCGTTGCCTGGAGCACCCTGCCCGATAACACGTCGATCAGGTGCAGCCACTCCTCCCGATAGTCATACCGGTGCTTGAAGAAATGCTTGCTGACGAATACCTTGAGCCGCGACCGCAGATGTCCCGAGAACAGCAGCGCGATCAGAACCATTCCCGCACCAAAGAAAAACGCGATCTGAATGGCGGCACTCCACTCGCCGCCGTAATAGCGGATGTAATAGCCGACGAGGGCCATGACGAGCAAATAGACACCGGCTGCGAACAAGGCCGTGGAATGAAAGACGGCCGTGCGCGAGACGAAAAGATCGAACGACCACTGCGGATTACGCGCCGCCGAAAGTCCGATCAGCGGTGCGGCCAAGACGCTGGCCGCGCCGCGGGCAAGCCAGATGTCCTTATCCAGGCGTTGAAACAGCAAGGCATCGGCGAAAAAAAAGAAGTCGAACGCGAAGAGCCCGCCGACACCCAGACACAGGTACTTGACTCCCCAGCGATGCTGCCAGGGCGTATTGCGGAACACCTGCTCGATGAGTACCAGACCAGCAACCGCGGTCAACAAGGCAAAGACCAGACGCAGCGCGCCGAGATCGACACGAACCCAGGGCTGGGCCCAGGCCACGAACCCATTCAGCGGCAACACCAGCAGTAGCGTGACCCCCAGCGCGCCGAGTCGTACCCAGCGCAGCAGCCGCTTGCGCGCACGATGGCCTGCGGCCTGCAACTCCAGCAACCGGATGAGAAACAGGACCCAAGCCAGGTTGCGGAGTGCCTCGCAGATCCAGATCCATTCGATCGGCAAGGTGTAGGAGGTCGCCTGCCAGGCGAGGAACCCGCCCCACAGAGCACTGGTGAAAACGGCGAACACCAGGAGTCCGCCCTGCAGTCGGCCATGCCAACCAGTGAGCAAGACCGTGCCGAGCAGTGCGAAGAGCAACGCGCTGAGGCCATACCCAAATACGCCGATCAGGCTGGCGGTGGATGCAGCGGTCGGCACGGTCATGCCGATCAGCGCGCACCTTTGCTGAACAAGACGACCTCGACCGTCTGCAACAGGATGACCAGATCGAGGATCAGACCGGCGTGTTTGACATAGTAGAGATCGTATTCGAGCTTGCGTCTGGCATCTTCCGCGTCGGAACCGTAAGCGTAGAGGAGCTGCGCCCAGCCGGTGACCCCGGGCTTGACGCGATGACGCTCGGCATAATACGGAATGCCGGCGGATAATTCCTGCACGAACTCGGGCCGTTCGGGGCGGGGCCCGACCAGACTCATCTCGCCTTTGAGAACATTGAAGATCTGCGGCAATTCATCCAACCGCGTCTTGCGAATGAATGAGCCGAGTGCGGTAATACGCGCATCGTTCTTGGCCGCCCAGCGGGCGACCCCGTCGGCCTCCGCGTCGACCCGCATACTGCGGAACTTATGGACCTGAAAGAGCCGACCGTGCTGCCCGACGCGCACCTGGTGGTACAGGATCGGATCCCGTCCGCGTGACTCGATGAGACTGGCGATGGTGACCAGCAGCATCAGTGGGAACGCGACGCTCAGCATCACGAGCGCCGCCGTCACATCGAACAGCCGCTTGGTCAGTCGCCCTCCCATACTCATCCGGAACCCATTGGTCGAGAAAAAGATCCAACTCGGATGAAGCAGGTCGATCTTGATGATCTGCAGCTCTTTCTCGAAAAATGACAGCAGATCCAGGACCTCGAATCCGCTCAGCTTACAATCGACCAATTCATCGACCGGCAGCTTGCCCCGCTGATCGTCGGCGGCAACCACGATCTCATCGACTGAATGCGCCATGGCCAATTCCAGCAGCGACCGATCCGCGGGCAGCAGTTTGGCGTGGTCGACCGTCACCTGACTGCGCGGCAACTGGACGTAACCCACCACCAGAAAACCCAGGTTCCGGCCATGCTCCAACGCGTTGGCAATCGAGTGTGCGTTGACGCCGGCACCCAGGACCAGCACGCGGCGGCGCCGCGACTCGACGTCGACCAGACGCGCGAACAGTTCGCGCACCAGGCTGATACCGATGAACGAAAAGACCAGACTCAGCCCGACAACGCCGCGTCCCATGAATAGAAACGGCACCGCGTAGAAACCGACGGCCAGCAGCACCAAGCCCAGGACGAAGGCCAGACCCAACCGGACCACGAAGCCCGCCTCCTGCTCCTGGGCGCCGCGCTGGTAAAGACCCATGGACAGCATGGCCACGCTCATGCCGACGGCGAAAAAGAGACCGGTGGCAACCCAGGAAACGGGCGAGACATCGGGCGGCAGTACCCATCCGAACCGAAAAAAGGCCCCGAGCTGGGACGCCAGGAAAAAAACGATCGCCTCGAAAACGCCGAGGTAGACGTAAGTTCTCGACACGGTCTTGCCCTCTTTCTATACAAGCCTTCGCCTACCGAGTTCGCGCGGCCAGCGGTGCGGCGACCTGCCCGCGCACACTCGTCGACGACGCGGTTTCCGGCCCCAGCATCCTATCACAGACGACGCGGCACCCAAGTCAAGCCTTCGCCGGGACGGCAAAGCGCCGCAGTCGCAATGGGGTCGGCGCACTGTTAAGATATCGGTCGGCGGATGAATGCGATTCCCCATGTCGGCGCGGGAGCAAGCGGCGATGACCCTGGAAACCAAGAACAGCGTGTGCAGCAGCGTGGTCGGTCCCGGCGAGGTCGGATCGCGACCGGCAGTCGCGTTGGGCAAACGCGGCACCACCGTCGGCTTCGAAATCAACGCAGCGCGCATCGCCGAACGGATCGCGCGTCGGAGCAGCCCGTTCAAAGTCGAGCAGATGCGTTTCAAGCGACTGATATACATTAGATTTACCAACGCGGCGGAGGACATCTCCGGCGCGACTGTCGACCGTATGACCTTTCCTGACCCCGGCGACTTGATCAGAATCCCCAGGCCTGCGCCCACGCGCGGCGGCCAGCCCCCCGCAAGCGGCGTGATCAAGGCCAACGACCTCATGATCGAGGCCGTACTCCATGACATGAAGCAACCCGTCCCCAGGGAGCAGGTGGACGGGCGGCCGTGAGTCTCAATCGATGAAAGTCTTGATCACCGGCAGCGCCGGTTTTATCGGCTCCAACCTGGCCTTGCGGCTGCTGGAGCGCGGCGATCAGGTCATCGGGGTCGACAACCTCAATGACTATTATGATGTCGCCCTCAAGGAGGCGCGGCTGGCCCGCACCCTGGGCCACCCGGCCTACACGGATTTGCGCGTCGATATCGAGGACAGCGCCCGGATGCACGAGGTCTTCGCGACCCATCGACCGGAACGGGTGGTGAACCTTGCCGCGCAAGCCGGCGTGCGCTATTCGATCGAGAACCCGATGGCCTATGTCGCGACCAATCTGGTCGGGTTCGCGAATGTCCTCGAGGGCTGTCGTCATACCGGCGTTGAGCATCTGGTGTACGCCTCCAGCTCATCCGTCTACGGGGCCAATACCAAGATGCCCTTTTCGGTTCGACACAATGTCGACCATCCGGTGAGTCTGTATGCCGCAAGCAAAAAAGCCAACGAGTTGATGGCGCACACCTACAGCCATCTGTATAGCTTACCGACGACCGGTTTACGCTTTTTCACCGTCTATGGTCCTTGGGGCCGGCCGGATATGGCCCTGTTCAAATTTACCCGGGCGATCATCGCCGGCGAACCCATCGACGTGTTCAACTATGGCAAGCATCGCCGGGATTTCACCTATATCGACGACATCGTCGAAGGCGTGATCCGCGTCCTGGACCGGGTTCCCCAGGGCAACCCCGAGTGGTCCGGCGATGCGCCGGATGCGGCCAGCAGCCGCGCGCCCTTCCGTCTCTATAATATCGGCAACAACAACCCGGTCGAATTGATGGAGTACATCGCCCTGTTGGAACAAAGCCTGGGACTCAAGGCCGAACTGAACCTGCTGCCCTTGCAGCCGGGGGATGTGCCCGACACCTATGCGGACGTGAGTGAACTGGTGCGCGATACGGGCTATCACCCAAACACCTCGGTCGCCGATGGGGTCGCCCGCTTCGTCGCCTGGTATCGGGACTTCTACCAGGTGTGAGCCGTGTTTCAGGCGGCCGGGGCGGTGTCACCCAGCAAACCGAACAAAGTGTCGAGACGCGCGATCAACGCGCGCAGTTGCAGCGCCATCAGGGCGAATTCCGCATCCAGCCGCGCTGCCGGGTCATCGCCGTCGTCGAGTTCGTCGAGCAGGGCATCGCCGACCCGCAGGCGTTTGAGCGACAGATCGTCCGCGAGCACGAAGGCCAGTCGTTCGTCCCACTCCAGGGCCAGTTTCACCACCTGCATACCGGCACGCAGATGATTGAGAATCTCCTCACTGCCGAGATCCTGACCCTTGCAGCGGATCACGCTGCCGCTGTCCTCGCTGTCGCGCAGTTCACAGGCATCGGCGGGAACGAAATCGGCGGGCGCTCCCCCTTCCAGCAGCCAGGCTGTGAGAATCCCCGCGGGCGGCTGCCGCGGGGCCGGGGGTTTGGCCGGCAGGGTCTCCAGGGTCTGGCGCAGCATGGACACGACCTCTTCCGCCTGCTTCTCGCTCCCCGCGTCAACCACCAGCCAATCAGACTCGGTATCGATATAGAGCCAGGTGCGTCGCGAACGGGTAAAGGCACGCGGCAGCATCTCCCCGACCACTTGCTCACGCAAGGCCCGCCGCTCGGAGCGGCCGACATCGCGTGCCTCGCCGGTCTCGATCTCGGCAATGCGCTCATCCACCGCCTCGGCCACGGCCGCGGACGGCAGCAGACGCTCCTGCTTGCGGGCGCACAGCAGCAGACAGCCGCCGACCCCATGCACCAAGGCGGCCGTTTCCTCACCCAGCGGTGCCGACCAGCCCATGACCGCCGTCTCCACCGGCCCGCACGGCCGGAACCGGCGCGTCCCCAGCAACTCCTCCAGTGCCGCGGCATCATGGCCGAACGGCGTCCCCAAACGATAGATCCTGGCGTTCTTGAACATCGTAAATCCCCTGGTGAAAAGGGGCGGGATTATGACCGAGCGCGACGGCCGGGGGTACCACAATCCTTGTCGGACACGCTTGGAGGCAAGGGAGGGTCGGGCGATGGCCGCCGCGGATGAGCCGCGGATCGCCGCGTGGTGCCCGGAGCCGCTGGCGCCGGGGTCCTTGCTTGAGCGGATCGGCACCCTGGGTCTGCCGGCCGCGACGCTCTCGCTGGGGTCGCTGCTGACGCTCGTGATCGTCCTGGGGGCGGTCCAACACAGCGCGGAGCTACGCTCGGCTTACAGCGTTCCCGCGCTGCCCGCACGCTGGTTGTGGCTGGTCGCCCTGGGATCAGCGGCCTTGGCCTGGAGCATCGTCGGCGTCGCCAGTCGGCGGCCGGGCCCGTTCTGGCCGCGGCTCTGGGCCTTGTCGCTGGCCCTGGCCGCATCACTCGTCGTCATCGGCACCCTGGCGCAACCCCTGCTGCAATCGCACTGGCTGCCCAGCGCGCAACTGCACGCGGTGGTGACCGCCGTCCTGGCCGCCGTGCTGTCCCTGACGCCGCGCCTGGCCCGAATCCGCCCCGACAGCCCCTGGATCGCGCGCATCACACCGCTGACCTTCCTGACGACATTGGTCTTGATCCTACCTCCGGCGCTGCTGGGTTCCTTCTGACATGACCGATCCACAAGACAATTGGGGCGAGGTGGTCGAGGATGCAGGCGAGCCCTGGATCAGCTTCGACGACCTGCCCTCCCCGGCCGCACCGGCCGCTACCGGCCCACCCGCGGATGAGACCCAGCCCCAGTCCCGACCGACCGCGTGGACCATCCCGAGCGAGGACTTCTTCGATGTCGAACCGGAGCCGTTCGGACGCTACCGCAAAGTCCAGCAGCTCGGTATCCTGGGCGGCAAGGGGGTGGGTAAGAGCTATCTGTTCCAGGCGATGGTGTACCGGGCTCAACATGCACAGCGGGCCGGCGCACTGTCCTACTTCCTTGATAACGCCGGGATCGAGCTGGTGAAGACCGCGAACCCCGAAGAGCGCGCACGCACCGTCAACCTTCAGCGCTTCAACGCGGAGTATGAACGCTGGACCCGGCTCCCCACGACCCTGGCCGCCCATCAGCCCTGGTACCGGTTGACCCTGCCGTATCACATCGGTCTGCTCGGGCGGTCACGTGCCGCGCTGGAGGTCGAGTTCTTCGACGGCTCCGGCGAGCAGTTCTTCGAGGCGCAGGACCCACGGCAGCGCGGGCTCTGGGCGCAGGCCTACCGTGAGGCCCGGGTGCTGGCATTCTGTCTGCCGCTGTGGGCGGTATTTCCCGCGGCGGACCTGTCCATCGCGGCGCGGCGGGAGCGCGACGCGATCATCGAGTCATTCCACGACGTGGTACAGAATTACAAGGATATGCGCCGGCACCTCAAGCTGCGGGCGCCGGTGCGCACCATCCTGGCCCTGACCATGGCCGACGACCGCCGCTGCGCCCTGACCACCCTGCGCGACACCTGGATTGCCGGTTATCTGCAACGACCGGAGGCCTTTCTGGCCCAGACGCGCACCGGCCGGGGTGTCGCGCGTTATCTGGCCAATGCACGGCGGGTCTCGCGCCTCCTGCTGGACGCCTTTGCCGCGGCCCGGTCGCCAGGGATTGCCGGCATCCCGAACCTGCTGCGCTTCGGCGCCGGCCGACCCTGGCTGATTCCGGTCAGTGCGATCCACGGCGACGCCCTGGATGCGCTGGAGCGCGACTACCCCAACCCCGACGACCGCCCCGCGCGCCTTCCCCCGGTTCCGGTGCATGTGGAACTGCCGTTGCTCGTGGCACTCTGCGAGCACGAGAACGCCCTGATGTGAGCCATGATGTGAGCCCTGATGAAAACCGGGATGTGACAGCGTGATAGCAACCAGCCTCAACGTCTACCGCGGCCAGGCCGATCACGGCATCGGCGAGGCCGGCACCCCGATCCGGCGGGGCGAACAGTTCATCGCCGCGGACGCGCCGCTGCAAGCCGATCCCGGCCTGCTGCACGCGATCCGCGATTGGCTGACCCTCGATGCCACCACCGGCGACCAGGGCCGGCTCCAGGAGCGTCTGGCGGGCTGGTCCTGCTTCCCCTGCGGTCTTTACTATTTCGTCTGTCGCCTGAGTACCGCCGGGAAGTACGACCGCCGCGATGCCTACTTCGCGCACGGCCGCGCCTGGCCACTCACTGCCTTCGCGGCGGATTTCGATCCCGGGCTCTATCTCGGCAACGACGCCGCCTTTCTCAGTCAGGCGCCGGATACCGCGGCGGCTGGTGCCCTGCCGCCGGCAACCGCCGAACCCCTGGACCCGATCCTGACGCACCCGGGGCTCACCGTCAGCCTGATCGCGCACCTGTTTCACGGGATGGTGACGGGCTATCCGGTGATCATGGCCGTCCCGCTGACCGACTTCTCCGCCGCGGCCCCACTGGCACGCATCATCGCCTTCGCTCGCGGGGCGCTGCCTGGTCGACTGCGCCGCCGCTGTCGGATCCGTCTCTTCAGCCGCAACCCGCAGCGGTTTCTGGAGACGACCCGACTGACCGGCGACGGGACGGCGGACCGGACGGACCTCCTGGTGATCCCCGAGGACCTCGCCGTTGCGGCCCTGACCGCGGCCAGGCGCCGGGCGCTGCTGCTCGATGCCCAAGGCGAGCGGCGCGCTGGACCCGAACCTGCCGCCGGTCTGTTCGACTATGGCCGCGCCGTGCTCGACAGCGCCCAGCGCTTTCCCGCCCACCTCACCGCCTTCGGCGAACGCTTCGATCAGTGCTGGACCGACCCCGGGACTCTGCCCGGGCCGGAGCAAACCCGCTGGGTCACACTGACCTACAACACGGCGGTCGCCCTGGCCGGCACCCAGGCGCAGTGCGGCAGCCTGTTCGCAAACTATCTGCTCAATCAGGCCCGCGCCGCCGCCCAACTGCCCTGGACGGCACTGTTTCGCGCGCAGGAATGGGCCAGCTTCCCGCAGGACCCATTGATCCGTTTCATCCTGCGGGCCGATGACGACCGCAGCGCGGGCGAACGCCACCTCCAGGACGTCCTGACCGCCGCCTTTCAGGAGCGCGGTGCGACGCTCGATGCGGGTCTCGCGGCTTGGTGGGACCCGTCCGATCCGGGCAAGCGCGACCGCCTGCTGGAACTCGGTGACCTGACGCCCCCGGTGATCACGGCGGAACAGTCCGCCGGACTGATCCGGACCCTGGTCGCCGACGACCTCGCCGCGCTGCCGTCGTCCCGGTTGGCGGCCCTCGCCCAGGCGCTGCTCGCGCACCCGCGGGTGCTGACTACGCCTGACCTCTCGGCCCGTCTGAGTGCACGCCTGCAGCACGAGCCCCACCTCCTGGAAAGCTTGGCTGATGACCTGGAGCGGGCCGTCGAGACCATCGACGCCGCCGCCTTCCCGGAGCACATCCTCGACCTCGCCGGGCTCCTGGCCCGGACACGGCCGGCGCGGACCGCGGAACTGCAGCGCCGGTTCTGGACCGCGACCGACGCATTGGCGAAGACCCCCGACCCGGCCGGGCTGCTGGCGCATGGACTCGCCGGCCGCTGGACCATCCTGAATCTGGATGCACTGATGCGGCAGGAGCCCGCGACCACCACGGCACAGCTCATCCGGCACGACGCCTGGCTGGACTGGCGGCACGCGGCAGACCAGACCTTGGACCAGGGCGCCCGGCGCACGCTCGCCATGCATTGGATGACCAGCCCGGTCTTCGCCGAGTTGCGTACGGATGCGGCCTGGCAGCGACCGCCCCAATGGCGGAGACACCGGACCGCGGCCCAACCAACCGTTGCGGTGGACACCACCCTGGAGACCTGGCATCAGGTGCTCGATGATCTCGGCCGCCTCAGCCGCGACGACTGCCGTCTGCTCGGCCGGCCGCAAACCCATTGGCCCTGGATTCACCCATTTCAGTGGGACCAATCCCAAGACCTGGCCGCCCGCTGCGACAGCCTGGAGGCCCTGGCTGAATTGGTCGCGTCGCTGGTGCGGACAGCGGGCCCGGACACCATGACGGCACGGCTGTGGCAGGCGTCAGGACTGCCCGAGCGCCAGCCCGGCGCCACCTTGAACAGCCTGCGCGATGCGGTCGCCGAGCTGTTGGAGCCCGGCATTGCGGCACGGCGCGCAGATGCCGCATGGATCGATGCGGTCATCGCGGCGCTGGCGGAAGACTCCGGGGAAAATCGCGTGCTGGACGATCTGCGGCAGCGCCTCGCGGACCGGGCGGACCGCGGCGAACGCGGCGCCGAGACGCATCCGCTGATCCTGATCGCCCAGGCGATCCGTGCGCTGCCGGCGGCGCAACGCGCGCCCGCCGGCCCCCTGATGACGCACGGCTGGCATAACCTGCAGCAGGTCATCGCCGGCGCGAGCACCTGTTACGATTGGGCCTTGCCGACCAACGGACAGCCGATCCTGCCCCTGTTTCCTATCGCCGCCATCCTGCGGGCGCAAACGCGTCGTCAAGCCGGCGGCCTGGCCCGTTGGTTCATCCATCAACCAGCCGTCGCCCCGTTGCGCGCGGATCAACAGTGGTGGCAAGGACTGCTCGGCAGCGTGCTGGCTGAAACAGCGCCGGCTGGCCCGGATGGGGACCGCCGGTTCGAACCGTGGCCCGAGGAGGCCGAAGCGACCAGGCAAGCGGCCCTGGGCCTGATCGACGCCGAGCGGGACGCACTCCCGGAGACCGCGGCCCAGGCATTCGCGTGCGCCTGGCAACGCATGCACAGCGATTTTGAACCAATGAACGGATGAGCAATGAACGAACGGCTCGCCTATTTCTGCGACCGCGCGACCGCGCCCTGCCATCTCTACGCCTGGCCGGGCACGGACGGGGCCGGAACCTCTTTGTACCAGGTGTTTTGCAGAGCGCCGCTGGATGCTTCCCGACTGGATGGGAACGGGTCCGCAATCGACAGCGAGACCCTGCGTCAGTGCGTCGCCGCTGCCGGCGGCGGGCTGATTGCGCAAACCAGACAAACCGACACGACGACTGAGTTACGCGTCGCCGTGATCCCCGGCGACGGCTACGCGCCATCCACGCACCTGCTGCTGCTCGATCCAGGTGCCGAACCGGAACCGTTGCCGCTCGACGATCGCACGCTCACACTGGCACCAGGCACTTTCGTCCTGCTCCCAGCCACCCGCACCGATCAATCCACCCTGGGAACCTTCCTGGAGCACCTGCACCGACTGCCGGGCGATTACCGCGGCCTCTTGCTCAACGTGCTGCGCCGGCCCGGAATCGAAGCGACCATGGGACGGCTGGAGCACCGGCTCGACCGACTCGATCGGCTGCCGGCGCCGGCGGCCGCGACCGTCCCGGAGGACCGCACACCAAAGTACCGGTTCGCTGACCGCTGGCCCTGGCTGCTGGCCGGCCTGCTGGTGCTGAATCTGTTCGGCGTGATCGGCCTCTGGGTCAAGATCACGACGGACCAGGCGGCACCGCCAGTCTTTCAGATTGCGTGGCCGGACGCGACTGATCCGCCATTCCTGCCCGCGGCGATCGGATCAGCGATTGAAGCACCGTTGTCCGAGGCTCAGGATGGCCACCCGCCGCGGGAACCGGGTCCGGACCGGCACGACACCGCCGATCGCCCTGACTCAGGACGCGGCAAGGCAGGTCAATAAGCAACCCTTTTCGGACTGGGCGCAGGCCCGATCCGGTCTGAGAATCGTCTATGGAATCCGATCCGTTATCCACGGCGATCGACCCGCACCGGTCGGTCACCGCACCTGCACCGCCCGCGACCATCACCCTGACCGTGATCCCGGAGGGCGGCACAGTCCCGGAGCCGATCGCAATCGAACCAGACGCACAGGGCTGCTGCCGCATGTGTCTGGAGTGTCTCCCCGGCGCCGATGCCATCCATCTGGAGATCGCGGTCGGCGGCGTCCCTCGGTTGCGCGCCGAGGTGCGCGCCCAGGCGGGTGAACGGGTGTCCCTGGACCTGCGGATCGACGCGGACGCGCTACCGGCGCTGCACGCCGGCAGTCATCAGATCCTGTTCCTGCCCATCGAGCCCATCTACGGTCCGCTGCCGCCGATTCCGCCGCCGCGCGGGAGCGAAGCCTGGGACTGCTGCCTGGTGATCGACGCCACCGCCAGAACGTCCAGGATCGCCGACCACGCGCCCGCGGACCAGCAGGAGGCGCAGGACGCCGTGCCCGCGACACTGGACACTTATTTGTTGAACTGCCCGGACCAGTGGGGCGCGATCGTCGAGTCCGTGGTGGAACTGGTCCGACAATTGGGGCAGCCCGGCCCGAACTGCCGGCTCGCCGTCATCGCCTTTGGAGACGAGCCGCCGGAACCCGGCGTCTTCGCCGCCGATCTGGTCCCCCGCTTCCACCTGCTGCACCTGCCCGACAACCGCCCCGCACACCTGCTGATGCCGCTCGCGCCGGAACGTCTGGGCGAGTTACTGCACCGGCAGATCAAGCCAACACCAGGCGCCGATTTCGTCGACGCCCTGGCCGATGCCCTGGTTGCAGCGGGCCAACTCCAATGGGGTGACCGGACCCGCCGCCTGCTGGTGCTGATCGGCGACTCGCCCGGTCACGCCACGGCGCATCCGGTCCCTTATGGCGGCGATGCCCTGGCCCGCCGCGGCGATGTCGATGCCGCGGCAGCCCAACTGCATCGCGACCGCGTTACCATCCTGACGCTCTATCAGGCCCCGCCCGCGGCGATCACCGCGGCCTTGCTGGAGGCCCAGAGCGCCTTGGTCGACCACGCCCGCAATCAATACCGGCGCCTGGCCTCGGTGCCCGAACTGGCCTTCACCGCCGCCGACTTCGACCCCCAGGCCGCACTGACGACGCTGCTCGACCGCACCGCCCCGCTGGGCCGCGGGCCTTGCTGGGGACGGTTGGTTCAGCACACGACCGACGACGAGCAGCCGTCGAAGTCTTGGTAACGAAAGAGGCAATCCGGATGCGTTGTCGGCGCATCCACTATCGGCTTGACCAGCCGCGTTCGCCGGTTGACCTTTTCCCGCCGCCCATTAAGCTAACGAGGTTTCTCAGCCGCACCGCCCTCCCCGTACGGACAGCCGTTTATGACCAGTTCCCCGCCCCGCGATCCGGCCGCCCGCCCGGCCCTGTCGGTTGTGATTCCGATGTTTGACGAGGTGGAGAACGTGGAGCCGATGTTGGCCCGTGTCCATCAAGGGTTGGCGGACTATGGCGGGGATTGGGAGCTGATCTGTGTGGACGACGGCAGCCGCGACGGGACCGGCACGCGCCTGATGCAACTGGCCGCGACGTTCGGCAGCCATGTCCGGGTGATCCGGCTGCGCCGTAATTTCGGCCAGACGGCGGCGATGCAGGCGGGGTTCGATGCCGCCCGCGGTGAGGTCATCGCGACCCTGGACGGGGATTTGCAGAACGATCCGGCGGATATCCCGCGGATGGTCGATGAACTGCTGGCCCGCGATCTGGACCTGCTCCAGGGCTGGCGGCAGCGGCGCCAGGACGATCTGTTGCTGCGCAAGATTCCGTCGCGCATCGCCAATGCGCTGATCGGACGGGTGACCGGGGTGGCCCTGCACGACTACGGGTGCAGCCTCAAGGTCTATCGGGCGGAGGTGATCCGCGAGGTCACACTGCTCGGTGAAATGCACCGCTTCATCCCGGTGTGGGTGGCCGGGGTAACCGCCCCGACACGCATCGGCGAGACGCCGGTCAGTCATCAGGCGCGCCGCTTCGGTGCCTCCAAGTATGGGATTTCGCGTACCTTCCGGGTGCTGATCGATCTGCTCTCGGCCTTCTTCTTCCTGCGCTTCGGCTCCCGGCCGGGGCACTTCTTCGGGTCGATCGGCATCCTGTTCGGCGCCGTCGGCGGGGCCATGATGGCCTATCTGCTGGTGGTGAAGTTCGGTCTGGGTCAACACATCGGCCAGCGACCCCTGCTGCTGGTATCCATCCTGTTGCTGGTCGCCTCGATCCAGTTTCTGACCACCGGCGTGCTTGCCGAACTGCTGACCCGGACCTTCTACGCGTCCAGCGCGCTGTCGCACCACCGCATCCGCGTCCAGACCGATCCGGCCGCCGCCGGCTGGAGGGCGCCGTCGTGAAACTCGTCCCGGACCGGTTGGACGTTTTCTTCACCTCGCCCTGGATTCTGGCGGCGGCGGTGTTCTTCGCCTTCTTCTGGCAACTCGGCGCCCTGCCCCTCTACGACCTGGACGAGGGGGCCTTCACCGAGGCGACCCGCGAGATGATCGCGAGCGGCAACTACATCACTCCGCACAAGGACGGTGAACCGCGCTATGACAAACCGGTATTGATCTACTGGGCCCAGGCCGCCTCCGCCCAGGTGCTCGGATTCAACGAGTTCGCGCTGCGCCTGCCCTCGGCACTGGCCGCCGCGCTCTGGGTGTGGGCGTTGTGGCGGTTCGTGCGCGAGCGGCTGGATGCGCCGACCGCCGTGGTTGCCGGCATGGCGCTCGCGCTGTCGCTGCAGGTCTCACTGGTGGCCAAGGCGGCGGTGGCCGACGCGCTGCTGAATCTGTTCATTGCCCTGACCTTCTTTGAGATTTACCGCTTCTACACCCGGCCGGAGGCGGGCCGCCGGTCCGGCCCGGTGGTGCGCGCCTGGCTGTGGATGGGGCTCGGGTTTCTGACCAAGGGGCCGGTGGCGGTGTTCTTTCCGGCGCTGGTGAGTCTGCTGTTCTTCTGGTCGGCGGGCGCCTTGCCGCACTGGCGCCGGGCCGTTCTTTCCCCGGTCGGCTGGCTGATTTTTCTCCTGGCGGCCGGTCCCTGGTATCTGGCCATCTATCTGGACGACGGCGTCGGCTTCTTCAAGAGCTTTTTCCTGCACCACAATGCCGATCGGTTTGGCGCGACCATCCATGGTCACAGCGGCTTTTTCGGTTACTACCTGGTGATGCTGCCGCTGATCCTGCTGCCGTTCACCGGTTGGTTCCTGCGTCTGCTGCTGCCCTGGCGAACCGCCTGGCGCGACGCCTGGGCGGACCCGCTGGAGCGCTTTCTATGGATCTGGTTCGTGGTGGTCTTCTGCTTTTTTTCGTTTTCTGGGACGCAACTGCCGCATTATCTGCTGTATGGCTGTACGCCCCTGTTCATCCTGATGGCGCGTCATCGCGACCTGCTGACCAACCGTTGGCTCGCGTTCACGCCGCCGCTGACGCTCTTCGCCGTGCTGCTCGCCCTGCCCTGGATCCTGGGGATCATCGCCTCCGGTGACCACAAGGCGCATGAGGCGGCGATGATCAGCGACGGCCTGGCGCTGCTGGATTGGTCCTATGTCGCCGGGGTCGCGGTCGGCGCCGCCGCCCTGGTCGGTCTGCTGCTGTGGTCCCGGCCGACGCTCTGGCAGCGGCTGATGCTGGCCGGTGTGATTCAGGGTCTGGTGATCTTCGGCGTGCTCGCGCCCCGCGTCTTCACGGTCTTGCAGGCGCCGGTCAAGGAGGCGGCGGAGCTTGCCCGGCGCCTGGATCTGCCCACCGTGGCGTTTCGCACCTCGATGCCGAGTTTCAGCGTCTACCGGGAGGCCATCACCCCGAACCGTATCCCGCGCACCGGGGAACTGGCCTTCCTGCGCGTCGACAAGCTCGATGCACTGGCCCGCGAGTTGCCGGACTTGCGGCTCGATCTGCTCTATCGGCGCGGCCCCGTGGCCCTGGTGTGGGTGCGTGAGCATCTGCGTCCGACCGGCGACTGGCAGCCGCGGGAGCGCGACGGTGGTTAGGGGGCTGGTCGGCTGGCTGCGCCGCGACCTGAACCGGGCGCTCACCGCCGGGGCCGCCCGCACCCCCCTGGACCCGCCGGGCGGGGCCCTGTGGCTGTCCACCTGGGCCTGGTCCAGCCTGGCGGTCGGGCTGACGCTCTGGCTCGCCTGCGGCTATCACGCGGGCTTCGCGGCACTGAATGATGCCGGGACCCTCTATCCGGACTGGGTCTGGCAGTGGCTCACCTCGATCGGCGGCGAGGGCGTGCCCTTCGTCCTCTGTCTGTTCTTTGCGCGGCGTTATCCGCGGGTGTTCTGGGCCCTGGTACTGGCCGGGCTGGTGGCCGTGGCCTTCAGCCGGGGCCTCAAGCCGCTGTTCGATGCAGCCCGCCCGCCGGCCGTGCTGCCGCCGGACAGCTTCAACCTGATCGGCCCGCTGCACCGGCGGGCGAGTTTCCCGTCCGGTCACGCCACGACCGCCGCGGTCTTTTTCGGGGTCCTGGTCTACTACGCCCGTTGGTCCGAACTGCGGGTGCTGCTGGTCCTGGTGGCGGTGCTGGTCGGCCTGAGTCGGGTGGCGGTCGGTGTCCACTGGCCGGTGGATGTGGCCGTCGGGTTCTGGGGCGGCGCGCTCGCGGCCTGGATCGGCGCCCGCCTGGCGGCGCGGCGGCCCGCCCTGGCGACCGATGCCGCGGTCCATCTGGCCCTGGTGACCCTGTGCGGCTTTGCCGCCGTCGGGCTGATCCTCGGGGATGCCGAGTATGCCCAGGCGCGGCCCCTGCTCCAGGCCCTGGGATGGGCGGCCCTGGGATATGGGGTCCTGGGCTATCTGGTCAGCCCCCTGCTGCGGGGGTTGGCCGCGCCGCGGCTGACCGGCCGCCCGGAATAAGCGACTGACCCTATTATCGGAGGTAACCGCATGATCGATCGCATCCCTTTCTTGAGCCCCCGCATGGAGGGTGAGCGTTTCGACGAACATGCGATCCCGCTGGAACTGCTCAAGGACCTGGCCGTGCTGGAGGAAATGGTCATTGAGGTTGCCAAATGGCGATATCTCCAGGATCACGAGGACCGAAAGCGCACTCCCCGTGGCTTCACCGACGGCATCGCACTCAAGCTGACGGCGGTCGAGCCGGGCAGCGCTATCCCGCGGATCGACTTATTTGCCCAATCAGACGGGTTTTTCCCTCCCGGTAGTCAAGTCTATTTCGAGCAGGGCCGCGAGCACATCCTTGGGGCCATCGATGCCGCCAACCGCGACGGCCGTATCTCGGACTACCTTCCTGAGTCTTTGCTCGGCTATTTCGACCGCATCGGCCGCAGTCTGCGCGAGGGTGAGGCCATAATCTTCGATGCCCGGAATGCAACCCGCCCTGCGCGTCTGACCCGCTCCAGCCGTCGCAAACTCTTGCTCGCCTCATCCCAGACGCGCGAACTGACCGAAGAGGTCACGTTGCGCGGTACCATCCCGGAGGCCGACCAAGACCGCATGACCTTCGATCTTCAGGTGACCAACGGCCCGCGGGTCACTTCACCCCTAGCCCTGCAACACCTGCCGACGGTCTTGGAAGCGTTCAATGGGTTCCAGAAGGGCACCCGGGTGCAGGTGAGGGGCATCGGGCGGTTCAATCGCAACGAACGGCTGCAGGGCTTGGCCGAGGTCGAGCACATCGGCATCCTGGACGCCAACGACGTGGCGGCCAGGCTGGACGACCTGCGTGGGTTAAAAAACGGCTGGCTCGACGGCCGCGGATTTGCCCCCAGCCCGCAGGGCTTGGATTGGCTCGCCCGGTGCTTTGGCTCACACTACCCGGACCTACTCCCGCCACCCTATCTCTATCCCACTGCCGAAGGAGGCGTCCAAGCAGAATGGTCGCTCGGCACTCACGAGATTAGCCTGGAAATCGACATGGATCGCCGGGCCGGCGAGTGGCATTCACTTGACACTGAGACCCAAGTCGACGACTGGAAGGAACTGGATCTGGCGCAACCCGGAGCTTGGGCCATGATCGCCGAGGACATTGAGCGGATACGCGTGGTTGCCGATGAAGCTGCTGCTCGTGCTTCTGCTGCTGCGCTCATCGCCGAGGAGTTCGCTGAGGAGAACGAGCGGCAGCCGGGACTTGCTGGGGAGCGCCCATGAAGGCCGAAACCGAACTGCTGCGCCAGATTAATCCCAACTTCATCCAAGACGGCCGGGTTTCCTCCCAAGCGTTCCGTCCCACCCCCAAGGACGAGGGGTGTCTTTCGGTCTACGACGGAGACCTGATCGACCCCAGCGCCGCCTACGCGCACTTCACGGGCAGCCTGGGGTTCCATTCCTGCGGTATTCAGGCCGTAACCGTCGCCGAGTGCGCAGGGCTCGACTTGCCTGCGCGACCCGATCCCGCGCCCTTCCCCGAGCATGCGGTCATCGACTTTTCCGCCTTTCAGAAGCGGCAGGTAGAGGGCAAGGCCAAGCAGTTGCGCGTCTTGGCCGAGGCGCGAGGCTGGCGCTATCGGGCCGAGGTCGGGTCTTGAGCCGCGGGCAGTTCGGGCGATGAAATCGCAGACTTATTTGAACCATTTTTTGGGGCACGGCTTCAACCGCCCTTGAGAATCTGAATCGCCCCCCGCGCCGCCGCTTCGAAGCGGCGATAGACCGGGTCTTCGAAGTCATTGCGCCGCTCGGCGAGGATCTGCTTCAACTCGTCACGCACGGCCGCCTGCAGCGCGGCGCGCTGGTCGACGTGGCGGAAGGCGTCTCCCGCCAACTGCGCCTGGGTCGCATCGACGAGCCGTTGCGCGGCGGCGAGGTCGATGCTCTCGAACACGTCCGGCAGTCCCTTACCGAGGCGGGTGCGCACCGGCAGGCCGTCAGGGTCCTCGCCGATCAGGTAGAGCTCGTTGAGGCCGGTGGTCGGGCTGGTGACGGTGCTGATGAGGCCCAGCGCCTTGGCCAGCATCAGGGCCGGCAGGGCCTTCTCGCGTTGGACGCGCTCATCGGCCAGGACAATCTCGGGCCACTGGGTGCCGTCGCCTTCGCCGTGCAACTCCAGCTTCAGTCGCTGCGGATTGTCGACTTGCGTGAGACGGCGCTCGTATTGCTCCTTGAGGAAGCGGGTGGCCTTGGCAAGGCGCAGTGGGAACAGGTTGGTCAGCCCGAGCAGGGTGATCTCGTTCGGCTTGGTCTCGCTCTTGATAATGGCCACCGGGATGTCACCGCGGAAGTTGTCGCGGAACAGGGCCTCCAGGTCTTCACTGAACTGGGCCAGCTCGGGGGTCGCCGGGAGTATGACCAGGA
>Ga0247840_10005859_pt1 | contig 18139 bp, 18 predicted proteins | sample LaCruzMarch2015__FD_192404 | JGI IMG/M metagenome (GOLD analysis project Ga0247840, IMG submission 192404) | Freshwater microbial communities from meromictic Lake La Cruz, Castile-La Mancha, Spain - LaCruzMarch2015_17m | ecosystem: Environmental > Aquatic > Freshwater > Lake | place: Spain... | reverse complement strand
TGCTTCATAGATTTACTAAGGTTAAATTTCAATTGACTATAACTTTGACTAGTCTCTTTAATTTAACCAAACTATGGGCTATACTTTTTTTTCAGCCATTATAAACGAGAATAAAAATGGAAAAACACGCTTCAATAGAATTAACAAAAATAAAAAAGATTGTTGCTGATATTAGAGAATTTCCGGCTAAGATTGAAACTACTGAGCTTGCTAAAAATGCACGCCAATTACTGAAAAAATATGCGGCATTATCTGAAAAAATTGAGCGAAGCGTATTAATTAGCATGGAGCATGAAAAGGATCTTGCTAAAATTAGAACAGCTGAATTTAAAGCTTTAAGACGTGCATTAAAAGAAAAAGCAAATTCAATCCTAAATGCAAACAACAAAGTTAAAGCTAAATCTGTCGCGAAAAAAGCTGAAAAAACACCTGCTCCAAAAAAAGCAACAAAAGTTGTTGCTGAGAAAGTTGCGAAGGAAACAACTTCAAAAAAAGCCGTAAAAAAATCTTCGCCGAAAACTAGCAAAGAAGCCTCACCTAAAAAAAGCAAATAAACAAAATAATTTTTCATAATAGCTCAATAGTGCAACCTGGTTGAACGCAACCAGGTTGCTATGTTAATTGTCAACATACCCTACAACGCTATACTAAAGTGACGTAAATTTTGTTTTATATCGCCAAAATAGGATTCCACCCTAGGCACTTAAACAATACCTTGCCAAATAAACTTAATCATGTATATAATTAACAATGCGCCGATTTGATCATTCAGCTTGCGGGCGCTCAATTGATTGACTTTTTCATCTTTTGAAAATACGGCTAAAGCGGGCGATCAAACTCCCCTTCTTAGTCCCTGTAAATAGTAATAATCTGGTAATACAATGATTGAATTATCTCAATTAAATAAAACGTTTAATGATCATGTGGCACTTAAAAATATTGATCTTTTTATTCAAGAATCTGAGATTTTCGGAATAATTGGTAAATCTGGGGCGGGCAAATCAACTTTACTGCGTTGCATCAATCTATTAGAGCGCCCAGATAGTGGTGAAGTTATAATTGATGGAGAAAATATAACCCATCTTTCAACACGAGCTTTAATTAAAGCACGTCATAAAATAGCCATGATTTTCCAGCAGTTTAATTTATTAAATTCTAAAACTGTTTTTGATAACATCGCCTTACCTATGCGCATTCAAGGGATTGATGAAACTGAAATTACTAAAAAGGTTAACGAACTTTTACCTTTAGTCGAATTAGTCGATAAAAAAAATGCATATCCTGCTCAATTAAGTGGTGGGCAGAAACAACGCGTGGCTATTGCAAGAGCGCTTAGTTGTTCGCCTAAAATTTTACTTTGTGATGAGGCAACGTCTGCACTTGATCCAGAAACTACCGATTCAATTCTTGCGCTATTAAAAAAAATTAATAGACTTTATGGCATAACAATTGTATTAATAACTCACGAAATGGATGTCGTAAAACGAATTTGCCACCGATTGGCTGTTATGGATGCAGGTTTAATTATTGAAAATTCATCTCTAGCATCTATTATATCGCGTAAAGATAGTATTGCTCGCTCTTTACTCTACGCGCAATTAAGCCCAGAATTACCGCCATGCTTATCTAGCTCATTATCAACAACACCAAATGATAAACCGCTATTACGCCTATTTTTTGAAGGTCACGATGCAACTGGTCCTTTTATTAGCCAAATAAGTCGTGAGCTACACATAGATATTAGTATACTCCTTGCCAATATTGATCGCTTTGATTCTATTACTTGCGGAGTATTAATTATTGAGTTAAATGCCAATAAAAAGTTACTAGAAGAGTTTATTAAACGCTGTGAAAAGGCCAATTTAACTGTGGAGAATTTAGGGTATGTCACTGACAATGAGCTTTGATTTATTAGTAGCTACTGGAGAAACCATTTATATGGTTACCTTAAGCTCATTATTTGCCATTATGCTTGGTCTACCTTTGGGTACACTTTTATATACATCTGCGACTATAAAACCAAACAAAAAGCTCAATAATTTTATCGCAAGCTTAATTAATATAAGCCGCTCCATTCCATTTATTATTTTATTAGTAGCTCTTATACCCTTCACCCGTTTAATCGTTGGCACATCAATTGGTATTAATGCAGCGATTGTACCACTAACTTTGGGAGCAGCCCCTTTCTTTGCCCGCTTAGTTGATAACGCATATAAAAGCTTATCTCCAGGACTTATTGAAACTTCTTTCTCAATGGGAGCTAGCGCTTGGCAAACCATCCGCTTAATATTATTGCCTGAAGCAATGCCTGCATTAATTCATGCAGTAACTGTAACAGCGATTACCTTAGTAAATTACTCTGCAATGGCAGGAACAGTTGGTGGTGGTGGCTTAGGTGATTTAGCTATTAGATATGGATATCAACGTTTTAATATAGTTATTATGTTAGCTACGGTTTCTATTTTAATAATACTAGTTCAACTATTGCAAATGTTTGGCGATTACTTGGCTCGACGTTTTTCACATAATTAGGAGATATAAATTGCGATTTTTTAAAATTTTTTTATTTTCACTAGCACTTATATCCTGTAGCAAGCCATCGCCTAACACTCTTGTTGTGGGAACCATCTCAGGACCTGAGACTGAATTAGTTGAAGTAGCACAAAAAATAGCATTAGAACGTTATGGGATAACCGTTAAAATCGTAGAATTTAATGATTTTAATTTACCCAATGAGGCATTGCAAGATGGCAGCTTAGATGCCAATGTTTATCAACACTTACCATATCTTGAAGCTGCAAAGAAAGCTCATAAATATAATTTAGAAGCAATAGGCAAAACATTTGTTTACCCCACAGGTATTTATTCATCTAAATTTAAATCCCTTAAAGATTTACCTGCTAATGCCATGATTGCCTTACCAAATGATCCAAGCAATGAGATCAGGGCATTACTACTATTGCAAAAAGCTAATTTAATAAAACTAAAAACAACAAATCATAAAACTATCAATGATATAGGCTCTAATCCTAAAAAATTACGCTTTAAAGAATTGGATGCAGCACAACTTCCAAGAGTATTATCTGATGTTGATGCAGCTGTTATAAATACTACTTTTGCAATTCCTGCGGGTTTAAGCCCCACAAGAGATGCCTTATTTATTGAAGATAAAAATTCACCATATGCAAATTTAATTGTTATTCGTAGCGACAGTAATAAAAAACAACAGTTACTGCTGTTTGTTAAGGCACTTAATTCATCAGAAGTAAAAGCTAAAGCGCATGAATTATTTGCCGATGCCGCTATTGTTGCATGGTAAAATACCAGGATAGTTTATGCTCACCTTAAATATTATTCAAAAAATTGCTATATGGATATTACCGCTACTATTTGCTATCACAATACATGAAGCAGCACATGCATTAGTTGCCAATTATTTTGGTGATACAACGGCTAAAATGCTTGGGCGTTTATCTATTAATCCAATACGACATATTGATCCTTTAGGAACAATATTAATTCCACTTTTAGTAGGGGTTTTAACTCAATTTCAATTTGTCTTTGGCTGGGCTAAACCTGTCCCTATAAACATTAGGTTATTTAAAAAACCTCTACGAGATACAGCAATAGTAGCCTCTGCAGGGCCTATATCTAATCTAATCATGGCCACATTATGGGCTGGGTGCTACAAAATAGCCCTAATACTTGACCCACACTCATCTAATATTTCCTTATTTATGTTACTTACAGCAAAAGCTGGGATAAATATTAATTTAGTGTTTGCCTTCCTAAATTTAATTCCAATTCCTCCCCTTGATGGCAGCAAAATTATTACGGTTTTATTAACTCCAAAACAAGCAGATAATTACCTTAAATTAGAACGTTATGGTTTTTTAATTTTACTAGCATTAATATTTACTAATACCTTAAGCTTATTGCTTAATCCACCAATTATAATGTCTATCAATTTATTAAAGGCAATATTTAATATATGAAAATTCTTGCCGATGCCACATTACCAAATTTATCTATTTTATTCAGAGAACCACTAATACTTACAACATATAAAAACCAAAAAGAACTATATGATTTACTACCAGAATCTGAGGTACTTTTATGTAGATCAACCTTAAAAATCACAAAAGAATTACTAGCCGATAGTAAAATTAAATGTGTCGCCTCTGCAAGCAGTGGAATTGATCATATAGATAGTAAATACTTAAAAAATGCTGGCATTAAATTATTTGATGCCAAAGGATCTAATGCAAGATCAGTTGCTGACTATGTAATTGCAACAGTTGCATATTTATCTAAATATAATTTAATCAAAGGTAATAAAGCAGGAGTTATTGGTATTGGCGAGGTAGGAAAGCTTGTGGTCGAAAGACTAGAAGCTGCAGGTTTTGAGGTAATTTGTTTTGATCCACTAAAAGAAAAATTAAATTCTAATTATTCTTATAGATCGTTAGATGAATTAACAAAATGCGACTTAATTTCTGTTCACGCCAATTTGCATAATATAAAACCTCATGCAAGCCTAAATCTAATATCATCTAATTTCATTAACGCATTAAAACCGAACACTGTTATCATAAATGCCGCTCGTGGCGGAATAATCAATGAACAAGCATTATTAAATAATTTAAATCCTCTAACTTATTGCACCGATGTATATACAAATGAACCAAATATTAATAAAGATCTAATTGATAAAGCCACCATATGCACGCCTCATATTGCGGGACATAGTATAGAAGCGAAAGATGGTGCTGTATTAAATCTAAGCCAACAATTACATCAATATTATGGATTATCAATTCCATTATTTAACCAAAACTTTAATACTCAGCCACAACTTCAAGATAAAGCATGGCAAGATTTAATTCTTGATTTATATAACCCTATAAAGGATACAAAAATATTAAAAACAACCAGCACTATTGCCGAATCTTTTTTAATTCAAAGAAAATCACATACAAATCGCCATGACTTTTCATTTTATAATGCAAGTCTATTAAATGATAAGACCAAATTATTGCTTGGGTTCAATGAACAACCATAATCTTAGATAAATTTTTTAAAATATCTCCAGAATAATAAATAAACAAAATAATTTATATCTAGCTTATAATAATTTAATATTGTTGTGTTAAAATATCGAGCAATAATGTATTGGTTGGAGAGTTTAATGCCTGATATTGAAAAAGCTGTAAGATTTCGCGAGCACTTTAACACTTGGCGCGGTACAGAAGTTGCTAGTCGAAAAGAACCATATATATTATCAGCTATTTCAATAAGCCAATTCGTTGATGATAATTCCTTTTCATCTATTAATACAGAAATAGTATTTGATTCTCCAATATATAAAAATTTTAATGAAAATAAAAGTACTATAATTTTTATCACATTAGCATTAATGGATTATTATTCAAAGATTGAAGCATCTAATAATTTTGCAAGAAGCGAACTTTCTTTTCTAAATTCAATAATTAAAAATTTACAAGATATAGCTACATCACCAACAAAACATTCCCTTAATAAAATTAATGCCATAATTTTAAATATGAATGACTGGTTAAACAGTATCGAATTTTCAAATAAAGATCTCGCCCTAACAAAAATTACATTACTTTCAATTTACACAGTCTTTAGGTTTCTTAGCATTAGAATAGACCATATTAATGGCCAAGAAAAAGCGATACTTAAACTACTTGGTATTAAACAAAATGATACGAAAATAGCATTAGATTTAATTTTGGAAAAACTTACATTAAAAATTTCAGAAATTGATAAGCTAATTAATCCTATACATATACCAGATAATGTTTCTGAAGATTCCTCCGAAATATCAGCTAAATGGCCATTAGAACATTTATTTTTAAATATTCTTAGGCAAGACGATACTACCCTACAACAAAAAATAACATTAATTAGAGATAAAATTTTAAAAATAAACGATGAAATTTCAAATTTAATAAACGAAAAAGAAAATAGAGAAATAATTAACCAACAATTAGATTATTGTGTAAAAATCATATCAGCTATAAATGATGCTGAAAAAAAAGGTTTCTCAATAAATCTTGTTATAAAATTAGTAAATTCAAATAGAAATAATTTTATCGAACTTATATCACACACTACAATTGAAGAACAAAACAAAATAAATGCAGATATAACTAAACTAGAATCACTTAGCCTTTTACAAAAAGCTTCGAATACAATGAAATATGGACTTGCAAGACCAATTAATTTATTTTATAGCTTTATTCACACATATGCGCCAATACAAGTACAAAATGCACTTGATTATTTATCTCCGATAGATCTTGAACAATCAACTCTAGAAAAACTAAAATCTATAGCTGAAGCTAGATTAACGAAAATTTCTGGATTATTAAAAAATTCAGATATCAATAAATTACAAATTGCTACATCAATAGCTAATGGCGATGAAAATTTAAAACAATTCTTAGAATTTGCAAATAGATTTAAACTAGAGGAAATATTTTCATCAAACACGACACTTTCTCAAATACTCTATCAATTTGAAGGATTTGCCAATACAGTCTTAATGAACAAAATAAAACTTGAAGAAATTCGTGGCCTAAATAGTCAAATAGATAAATTCATTAAAAAACATGATAGTTTTATTGTGCATTTATCTCTATTTTTATCAAATATTTGTTCTCTATTTTCCTATTTATTTAAGACTGAAACAGCCGCTAAAATTGAAGAAGTTAAAATTATTCAAGAAGAATTATCAATCTTAAAAACTGCATATGAAGCAAGCAATACTGCAACTTTAAAAAAGATAACTGCAAATGAAAACATTTCCCCTAAATTAAAAGGTGAAATTTTAGATATAATTTCTGCAGAACCAATTAGACCTATGACAGATACATTTACCCCCAATATAATTACCGCATTTACTAAAATAACAACTATGTTTTCTGGCCTAATATCTAGAAAATCAGTAGATGAAGAAGATTTTAATGATGAGGAAGAGCTATTATTAAGACGAGTATGATAAAATATTAATTTCAATGTTTAATAAGCACAACTTGCAAAATTTGAAGTCATAAATTTAATAAGAATCGTTTATATTTAACTATTATTCAGGTAAAAATATGAAAAAATACACTATTGCATCTTTTTATAAATTTATTCCACTCAGTGATTATGAGGAAATGAAAGCTCCTATTTTATCTGCTATGAAAGATAATAATATTTTAGGAACAATTATTTTAGCCCATGAAGGAATAAATGGTAGCTTTGCAGGATTTCATGAAGATGTTTTATTTTTATATGAATTTTTAAAGCTTGATCCTCGTTTATCAGATTTATATTTTAGAGAAAGAACTGATGATCTTATGCCTTTTGAAAAAGCCAAGGTTAAATTTCGTAAAGAAATAGTAACTCTCGGAGTTAATGGTTTAGATCCCCTTAAATCTACCGGCGTTCATGTATCACCTAATGAATGGAACGAATTAATTAAAGATCCTGAAGTTTTAATCATAGATACTCGTAATGACTATGAAGTTGAATTTGGAACATTTAAAAATGCAATTAACCCTAGTACTGAAAATTTTAGAGATTTACCTGAATATGTTAATAATAATTTAATTGACAAAAAAGATAAAAAAATTGCTATGTTTTGTACTGGAGGAATAAGGTGTGAAAAATCTACCTCTTATTTACTTTCATTAGGTTTTAAAAATGTTTATCAACTTGATGGCGGTATCTTAAATTATTTAGATGAAATTCCAGAAAACGAATCTCTTTGGCAAGGTAAGTGCTTTGTATTTGATGAGCGAGTAGCTATAGAAAGTTAGTTTCAGCAAAATATGACCAATCGTAGCCTGGTTGCTCGCAACCAGGTTTCCAAGCAGATAAATCCTGGTTGCAAGCAACCAGGCTACAGTACTACTCGCACCATTAATTCAAATAACTACTTACCACCTCTTGATCAGAAAAATGAGTAGTATTTTTTCCTATAATCTGATAAGACTCATGACCCTTACCAGCTATTAGGATAATATCATCTTCTTTTGCTGTTTTTAAAGCGTACTCGATAGCCTCTTTTCGATCAACTATATTAATAATTTCAGCTTTACCTGAGGTTATACCTGCATTTATCTCTTTAATAATGCTGTTAGGCTCCTCGCCTCTAGGATTATCACTAGTAATTATAACAAAATCAGCATGCATAGATGCAATATTACCCATAATTGGTCGCTTAGTCTTATCTCTATCTCCACCACAACCAAAAACGACGCCAACACGTCCTTTTTTAAATTTATTAATTGTAGCTAATACATTCTCTAATGCATCAGGAGTATGCGCATAATCAACAATAACACATGGTTTTTCAGCGACAACCTCCATCCGTCCAGGAGCTGGTTTTAATTTAGTCATAACATTTATTGCATCATGCAAAGGGATGCCATTTTCCATTAGGCTTATAAAAACAGCTAGGCTATTATAAATATTAAATTTGCCCAATAGATTAATTTGAAGCTTAATTTTCCCCCAAGGTGAAATTAATTCTAACAAACTTCCCTGCATATTGACTTGGCATTTAATTACACGAATATCACTACCTTCATCAAAACCATAAGTTATTTTTTTACAATTTGGATTTAAACTATCTCCCATTAATTTTCCAAATTGATCATCATGATTAATAATAGCTAATTTTAGAGTTGGTTTTTTAAATAACAAAGCCTTAGCTTCTGCATAAGCTTCTAAAGTATGATGATAATCTAGATGATCATGACTTAAATTAGTAAAAATAGCCGCATCAAAATCAACGTAATCAACACGATTTTGACTAAGTGCATGCGATGAAACTTCCATGCATACATAGTTATAACCAAACTGGTTATATTTACTTAATAATTTCTGCAAACACAAAGCATCAGGAGTAGTATTAATAAGAGGCTGTAAAGAATTAACATCACCCTCACCGATCGTACCAACATATGCAGCGGGATTATCTAACAAAGAATATGCTTGAGCTAATTGATAGGCTATTGTGGTTTTACCATTAGTTCCTGTAACCCCAATTATATTTAAATTTTTTGAAGGTGAATCATAAAATTTACTTGCAATTGCAGCCATAACTTTACCTAAGTCTTCTAATGGCACACAAGAAACATTGCTTATCAATTTAAAGTTTTGTGGCAAATTTATCGGATCATAAACTATAGCTGCAGCGCCTTTATCCGCTGCTTGCTGAATAAATAATCGTCCATCAGCTAAAGAACCAGGATATGCAAAAAACAAATCTCTAGGTTTTATTTTACGGCTATCATTCTCTATATCTGCAATTTCAATATCAGGTATTTTAGAGCTAACCCAAGGACTTAATAATAATTGTAATTTCATGAGCTTTTAATCGTCTTATCTGGTGGAATATCAAGTATGCGCAATGTAGTTCCCATTATTTTAGAAAAAAGAGGGGCGGCTACGGCTGCAGCATAATAGCCTAAACGAGTAGGCTCGTGAATAACTACTGCCACTATTATTTTAGGATTTGATACTGGAGCAATCCCTACAAAGCTTGAAATATATCGTTTTTCTTTATATCCACCAACTCCTGCAATTCTTGCGGTTCCAGTTTTTCCAGCAATTCGATAACCAGGTACTTGTGCATCTTTTCCAGTACCACCCTCTTCCCCAACAACCGCCTCCATCATATTAAGAACTTGGTCAGCTACAGTCGCATCAATAATTTGTTTTTTAGATACGGGCTCATCATTATGCAGAAGACTTACTGGCAAGATATCGCCATGATTTGCAAAAACTAAATACGCTTTAGCTAATTGCATTGTCGTAACAGACATCCCATAACCAAAGCCTAAAGTTGCAAGTACAAATGGACTTGCCTCTTTTAATTTAATCATACCCCCTTCACTTTCGCCAGGATAACCACTTTCAGTTTTTTCCCCAATCCCTACCTTCTTAAGTAAGCCAATTAATTGTTCAGGAGGACTTGCCAAGACCATTTTGGTGACACCTACGTTAGATGACTTCTTCAAAACTCCAACAACATCTAATACACCATAATTGTGTATGTCACGAATCATACGGCCATTAACCACCATCCAACTTGGATTTGTATCTATAACAGTATCTGGCTTAAATTTACCACTTAAAAGAGCTGAAGCTATGCTGAATGGTTTAATTACAGAACCAGGCTCATAGGTATCAGTAATTGCCTTATTTCTATAACTATCCTTCTTGTAGCGAAAACGGGCATTTGGATTAAAAGATGGATAATTAGCGACGGCAAGTACTTCCCCATTTTCAGTATCTAAAACAACAACTGAGCCAGATTTAGCCCCAAACTTTAACACTGTATTTTCTAACTCATGGTAGGCAAAAAATTGTATCCGCCTATCAATACTTAACTGTAATAAATTGCCAGGACGAGGCTCTTTCTCAACTTGAAGCTCCTCGATTACACGCCCTTGTCTATCTCTTACTACCTTTTTTTTACCAGAAACGCCAACTAACCATTGCTGATATGCAAGCTCTAAACCTTCAATACCATTATCATCAACGTTAGTAAAACCAATTAACTGCGCTGTACTATCACCATCTGGATAATATCTTTTAAATTCTTCTTGTAAATTAACCCCAGGAACTTTTAAATCTTCAATTTTTTTTGCAAATTCTGGTGGCAATTGTCTCTGTAAATAGACAAATTCTCGCCTATGTGCTGATGATACAATTTTTGATAAATGTGATGAAGAAATTCCTAAAAGACGGACGAGTTTAGATAATTGTGCAACAGTTGGCGAAAAAGATTTTGGATTAATCCATATTGACTGAACAGGAGTACTTACGGCAAGAGGTGCGCCCTCTCTATCGATGATCATTCCACGGTATGCTGGTATATCCAACATACGTAAACTGCGCGCATCTCCTTGGCCAAGAAGAAATTTGCGATCCATGATCATCAAATCATACATTCGCCAAATAAGAATGGCTAATATCAATATAAAGAAGGCAAATATACAAAACAGCCTTAATTTATGGCCCCATATTTTCATTGCGCGCGCAGAATAATTATATCTTTAGTGGTTGGCAATACCATATGTAACTTTTCTTCAGCCAATTGCTGTACTCTTGCAGGCGTGGCGATAGATGATTGCTCAAGCAATAATTGACCCCATTGCAACTGCAATCTATGAGTTTGAAGCTCAACTTCCTGTAGTTTTGTAAAAGTTAAACGATGTAAATTAGTAACATATACCACAGCGATAGCAGATACCAAAACCGCAAACAATAAAATTGCCAAAAAAAAGTTATATTTTGATATTCGCATATCACTTAAATGCCCACTAAAAAGATTAGGTTCATAAATTCCCTTTGCTGCTGCGTTCATGCTATTTTCTCCCCTATTCTAAGCATTGCACTACGCGAACGTGTGTTTTGCTTAATTTCATCATCACTTGGCTTAATAACTTTTCCTATACGCTTAAAACATGTTTTAATTTCAGTGGCACGTATAGGAACTCCGAGAGGCGGGCTAATCCCTTGCTCCTCTTTACGCATAAATTGCTTCACAATTCTGTCTTCTAAAGAGTGAAAACTAATAACTACCAGTCTTCCCCCAACGGCTAATGCTGAAACACAAAGTTTAAGAAAATCTGCCAAATCAGCTAATTCTTGATTTATATAAATTCGAATAGCTTGAAAAACTCGTGTTGCTGGGTGCTTATGCTTTTCCCACTTTGGGTTTGCAGCCTTTACAATCTCGGCTAATACAGTAGTCGTTAAAATTGGGCTTTCTTCGCGTGCATTAACAATCGCATTAGCAATTCGTTTTGCAAAACGCTCCTCACCATACTCTTTAAATACCATTTCCATCTCAGCGACTTTTGCATTATTTACAAATCTTGCAGCACTTAGATCTTGGCTTAAGTCCATCCGCATATCTAAGGGGCCTTCATGCATAAAACTAAAGCCTCGTAGAGGATTGTCTAGTTGCGGCGAAGAGACGCCTAAATCAAGTAAAATTCCGTCAATCTTGCCAAAAACACCTAATTCTGTAGTGATTTCAACCAATTTTGCAAAAGAACCTTGAACAATAGTAAATCGCTTATCATTAGCAAAATGTTCTGAAGCATAGTTAATCGCATCTATATCTTTATCAATGGCAATAAGGCGCCCTGCTTCATTTAAATTATTTAAAATAGCGCGACTATGTCCACCACGACCAAAAGTTCCATCGACATAAATCCCATCAGCCTTAATTGCTAGGCCATTGATTGATTCATTCAATAAGACCGATTGGTGCGTTGTCATAAAATTTCCATTACAAAGAAAAGTTCTTCATATCATCTGGCAGTAAATCTTCCTTTAAGGCCTCATCTGCCAACCACTTAGTTCGTCGTGCTTGCCACAAACCTTCATCCCAAACTTCAAATTTATTGCCCTGGCCTATTAACACAACTTTTTTATCAAGATGAGCATAATCACGTAATAATGGCGGTAAAAGAACACGCCCACTTCCGTCAAGCTCAACATCAGTTGCATGACCAATTAATAACCGTTGGATCCGTCTAGCTGCTGCATTAAAACTTGGTAACTTTTGTAAATTATCTTCTATCTTTTGCCACTGTATTATTGGATAAAGCAACAAACATGTTTCTTCTGTATTAATAGTAACCACTAAATTTGAGCTCAAAGCTTCACGATAACGCGTAGGTACAGCAAGGCGTCCTTTACCATCTATGTTTAATGCATTTATTCCACGAAACATTATTTTTTATGCGGGCAAAAATTAATTCACCCACAATTCTCCACTTTTTTGTTATTTTACTCCACTTTTATACACTATAGGAAGAGATCACAACAATCGTCAAGAGAAAAAACCACATTTTGTAAAAAAAATGATGCGATATATTCTTAACAACAATTTTTTGAATTAAATTACGCCTAAAAGATCAATTTATGTGCTTAACAAAGCTATATTAGTCTATACTTAAAATAAACCTATGGTTTCAACATTAAATACAGTCTGGGGAAATAATGAAATCAAGTGAAGAGCTATACGCTAAAATAAATCAGTCAGAAGAGCGTTATCGACGTTTATTCGAGACAGCGCAGGATGGAATTTTGATATTAGATGCCAAAACTGGATTCATTATTGATGCCAACCCCTTCATTTCTAAATTAACAGGGTATTCAAAAAAGGAGATGTTAAATAAGCAATTATGGGATTTGGGTTTATTTAAAAATATTGCAGCAAATAAATCGAAATTTTTAGATTTACAAGAAAAAGGATATGCACGTTATGAAAATCTTCCCATTGAAACTAAGGAGGGAGAGACACATTATGTGGAATTTATTAGCAATAGCTATTTAGTTGGTGATATTAAATTTATTCAATGTAATATTCGTGATATTTCTAAAAGAATTAAAGTTGAAAGATTAAATAGCGAACTAAGTATGATGTACAAAATAATTATTCTTTGTAATCAAGTTCTCCTAAAAGAAACCACCGTAACAGCTTTAGTTGAAAAAATGTGTAACATCCTTGTTTATACTGGTGGATTCGGAGGTTGTTGGATGAGCCCTGCTATCTTTGATTCAGAAAATTTGATTAAACCTATAGCATCTGAAGGTATAGAAAAAAGTTACTTCAAAAAACTCAATAAAAATATTAAAAGTAATTCAAATCAAGGATTGCTTACAAAAGCACTCCGTTTAAATGAGTTATTTATATGCCAAGATTTAAAAAATGAAGAAAAAGATAGCTTGGAACGGGAATATGCTCTAAAAAAAGGTTTTTCTTCGTTGGCGGTCATTCCTATTCAATCACTAAAAAAAGCGCCTTATGTTTTAGTGGTTTATGGATGCAATCATCAAGATTTAAACGAAGATATAATTGCTTTATTAAAAAATTTAGCGAATGATATTGCTTTTGGGATTGATAATTTAGATACGCAAACTGAGCATCTAAGATTGGTAGAGCAAGTTGAGAATAGTCTGAATAATACTATTGCCGCCATTGCTTCCTTGGTAGAACAAAGAGATCCATACACTGCAGGGCATCAGCGTCGAGTGGCTGATCTTGCAGAAGCAATTGCTACTGATATGGGGTTGTCTCCTAGCCAAATTATTGGTATCCGTATGGCTGGAGTAGTTCATGATATTGGTAAAATACATGTGCCGGCAGAAATTCTTTCTAAACCCACAGCCTTAACCGAGCCAGAATTTGAAATTATTAAGACCCACCCCACCGTAGGTTGGGAGGTTCTCAAAAATATCGACTTCCTTGGCCAATAGCAGAGATAGTCTATCAACATCATGAACGATTAGATGGTTCTGGATATCCACGTGGTTTGAAAGGTGATGAAATTTTGCTCGAGACTCGCATTCTTATGGTTGCTGATGTTATCGATGCAATATCAGAATTCAGGCCTTACCGCCCAGCTAATAATATACTTTTTGCCTTGCAGGAAATTATGAAACAAAAAGGAATTTTATTTGATGAGAAAGTGGTTGATTCTTGTTTAAAATTGTTTCTTGAAAAAAATTATGAAATAAAGCGAGCTTCAACTAACTTTAAAGCAAAATTAAGCTAGTATTATGCCATAACCATATGCTAGGTTATTCTCTATATTAAGAAATAGGATATGGTTATCTTGAGTTCTTTTAAGTGCAAATACCGATTTTGTATGCGCCCATCGCAATCGCCAACTTATTATAATTTATCCAGATATTTACAAGAGCAAGGTTGGGTGCCTACAAGATTTGATTGGTTAGCCAATTTTAGCGAACAAAACTTTCAATTTGATGCAATGGCTGCAGAACAATTGGAATTCAAACATTTATTAGCAAATTTAGTTAAAGAATACTGCAAAGAATTGATGCCTGAAACTTATGTTATTGATGATGATAATTGGCCATTAATTTTGAATATATTGGCTGATAATTATTATATGGAAAACAATCCGGCTGTAGATGAAGTTGATAATTTAATATGGATTCTAAAGCCCTCAAAATTAAACAATGGGCAGCATATTAAAATTTTTCAAAACATTCACGCAATTGAGCGTCATTACCTAAACAGTAATCGTTTAGGTGGAGAGCATGTATTACAACGATATATTACCCAACCACATTTATTAAAAGGACATAAATATAGCATACGCATGTTTGTTATTGTTACTAATAATATTGGTGTTTATTTATATCCTCAAGGTTATATTAATGTTTCACTTTTACCTTATAATCCTATAGATTTTAATGATCTTAATACACATCTTACCAACGAGCATTTAAAAGATGATGAAGTAAATGTAGTGCAAATTCCCACAAAAAAATTAGATATTTTTCATTTATTTTACCCGCAGATAAAAAATATTTTAAATACCTTATTTAAGGCATTAAAAAATAAACATCCACAAGCGTTTACCCCTAGTAGAAAATCTAGCTTTGCTATTTTTGGCTTTGATTTTATGGTCACTGAGAACATGAGTGTATTGTTATTAGAAGCTAACCATGGTCCATGTTTTCCCGTTGAAGATGATCACCCATTACAACCTTATTTATACCGTGATTTTTGGGAAGCCTTTATCAAAGATTTTATCCTGCAATCCGTTAATCCACAAAAACGTCATCAACCTAATTTATTTGAAAGAATATAAGCCTGAGACAGCCTGCAAGTATTAATGGAACATATCCCGCAAATACAAAAATATAGGAGCAAAAAATCCTGCATAGATTAAATGAAAAAGTTAAATCCTTAATTAATTTCTGAAGCAATGCGTAACCCATGAAGAACTAAATCAGGAAGAAGTAAATCATAGATATCTTGTTTATCAAATAAAGAAGCAAATCCACCTGTTGCAAGAACTAATACTTCTTGGCCTTTAAATGCCTCATTTTTGATTCGCGCAATAATTTCACGACTTGCACCAATTGCACCATAAAAGACTCCAGACTGAATACTATCTATCGTTGAGCGACCAACTACTTGCTCAATTTTAATAATTTCTACCGACGGAAGCTTTGCAGTATTACTAGACAAAGCATCGACCGCCAACCTAACTCCTGGCAAGATAACTCCACCTAAATAATGTTTTTGTGCATTAATAGCACAAAAAGTGGTTGCGGTACCAAAATCAATAATAATTAAATTTTGTCCAACAAAGCGGTTAACTGCAGCAATTGCATTGGCTATTCTATCAGCGCCAACATCACCAGGATTACAATATTTTATATTTAAACCAGTTTTAACACCAGCTTGTAAAAAAAATGGTTCGAGACCAAAATATTTTACGCAAGCAGAACGCAGAGAATAATCTAATTTCGGTACGACCGAGCATATGGAAATTTTACGAATATCTTCAGGTATACATTTATTTTCACGTAAAACATTTTTTAAAAAAATCCCAAGCTCATCTGATGTGCTTGCCTTAGAAGTATGGCGAAAACGTACAGTTATCTCGCCTTCTGAAAATACCCCACCATAAATATGAGAATTACCAACATCAATACAAAGCATTATTTACCATTATATAAGTATAGTTTGCAGAGATATTAAGAGTTGCAGCACTAATAATCAAGTATCTATGTTTTAACTACCAAATTTAGGTTTAAATAATTACATCACAGCACATTTTTTATTTTCATCTTGAGAGCTTTCGAGGCTAGTTTTATAGGTTGGTGTATGTAGAGTTTCTGATTCAGAAAAAAAAGAATTTGCAGTATAAGGTTGCCTTTTAGGTTCGACTTTATCCCCTTCAGGAAGGTGGTTATAAAGATTATCTTCAACTAACTCATAGTCATCAATTATAACTCTAATTCTATCTGAAAGTCTCAATCTGCTTACTTCTAGATCGCCATGAATTTTAGAAACTTGCTCTGAAGTAAATATTAAAACCACCGGAACAAACAAAGCTAAAGAAGTAGAATTAAGAAGCAAACTTCTAAATCTCATTTGAATTTCATCAGGGAATGGGCCTAGTTTAGCAATTTTTGTATAGTCTAAGGTAAAATTTGATTTAGGGGGTAGATAATGCGTTAGTACTTCCGCTGCACTTCCATCATCTACAAGTAAAAATTGGCAGAAATCAAGCTCTGATATATTTATTACCCCGTGCGCATGTAGAAAATTTATTATTTGTAATTTTGCAGGAGAATGCTTAATAATGTTTATTAAATATTTCCATCCCAATATATTATAACTATAAGAATTAAATATTATTTCAGTAAACATATCGTAACTTTTAGCTAAATTCTGCAATAAATTTTTTATATAACTTTCAGGGTCTTTATAAGTTAAGGATAGAACAAGAAGGCGCATAAGCTCCTTTTGAAAAGCTATTTTCACCTCATCATTAGATACTAAATATTTAATAATATTTAGTGAGCATTCAGGAATAGCCTCAATCTGATGATTACCTTCTAAACTCCAAAGTACCGTATGAAATACATTTCCAAGATAGCTATCTTTAAGATTAATGTGCTTTAATGCGTCATAACATCCATATACTATTGCAAGATTTAGTGTTGACATAAATATAATATTGCCATCTTCACTTCTAACAAATCGATATCTTTTTTTTATTGTAGGTGATAGGTATGACAATCGTCCAGAATCAGTCTCTTTAAAAAAATTTAATAGTTCTGGATGTTGTATTAGCAGCTCTGGAGAAAGCAAGGGCACTGGCATGGGATAATATCCTATTAATCAATGACATATTAAGAATGTATTATTAAGATAGTTTTATTTCAACTACTGAATTTAGTTATGTAGCATTCATATGTCCATGGAAAGATGAATTATCAAGATACCATATAATAACAATTAAGATTTTTTTGTACTTATTGGCATTATATTTGGTCACTTAGGTTGAAGCGTAAATTGTAACTTAGATTTATTAATGAAAAATTAAAGGTGTAGATTTCTGCGTAACCTGCTTGCTAGCAAACAGGATTTGGATAATCATTTATATTTGGCTAAAATTAGACTATTTTTGAGTACAATATGTTGAAATTAAATAAAAAAAAAGTCGGTCGATAAGCCGGGTTCTGTCGAGGACAATCATTCATCTGGGACAAATGTCGCCATTTGCCTCAAGCGACCTACCCGGATCCAGCACGGGTCGTGCTTTGT
>Ga0247840_10005858_pt1 | contig 18141 bp, 19 predicted proteins | sample LaCruzMarch2015__FD_192404 | JGI IMG/M metagenome (GOLD analysis project Ga0247840, IMG submission 192404) | Freshwater microbial communities from meromictic Lake La Cruz, Castile-La Mancha, Spain - LaCruzMarch2015_17m | ecosystem: Environmental > Aquatic > Freshwater > Lake | place: Spain... | reverse complement strand
GGCGTGTATTGGTAATCCGGATGAACCATAATCACAATATCAGCGCCGGCATCCAGTGCTAATCGGTAACAGGTTTTCTGGTTGCCGCCATAACCGAGATTTTGTTTATGGACATAAAGCTTTGTCTGTGGCAGACCTGCGGCAACTTTTGCGGTATTATCGGAACTGGCATCATCAACAAAAATAACTAAATCCACAATGCCCTGAGCCATAACCTCATTATAGGTCTTGAGAAGCGTTTTCTCGGCATTATAGGCCGGCATTACTACAACTATTTTTTTATTTTGAAACATAATATAAATAAAGTACCAGACTGACATACTTCCAGTCAAGGAAAATACCAAAGCTTTTTTTATTGAATATAAGGCGGCAATGTGTCAGAATTTACCATGAATATTTTAATTGATGGCTATAATTTGATCCGCCAGTCGGTTAGCCTCAAACGCTTTGAGCGGCAAAGTTTAGAGGCGGGACGGAATGCGCTTATCTCATGGCTTGCGGACTACCGAAGAAAAAAAGATCATCGCATTACCGTGGTCTTTGATGGTTGGGAAAGCGGCCAACCTCAGGAAGAGCGCGACTATTCTTCCGGTATTTTCATCATCTACTCAGGTCTGGGCGTGAAAGCCGATGATGTTTTAAAAAGAATCACCGCTGCAACCGATGAGGAAATCCTTGTGGTGTCTTCCGATCGCGAGATAACATCCTTTGCGACACGCAAGGGCAAAGCCACGCTATCGTCTGCTGAATTTGAATCCATTGTCAGCAAACAATCGGCAACGTCAGCAGGTAACCAAGTACCGTCGCAAAAAGATGAAGAAGATGAAGAAAGCAGCCGTCCTGTCAATAAAAAAGGACAAGCCCACAAGCTTTCTCGCGCGCAAAGGCAGTCTCAGACTAAAATCAGGAAGCTTTAACACGTCCACCCCCTACCCCCGCCAGCGGGGGATATCAAGCGCAAGCATAATTTGTTATTGCGACACAGTCTCTTCGCGGGAATGACAAAATTGTTGTTTTTATGTAGTTGTGCAAAGCTCTCACGCACTACTTCGCGCAGGCTTTAATTAGGAAATTTTCCAGAAGCAATTGCGGAGCGGTGGCAGAGGATTTCATGGCGCGGTCGATATTTGATAAATTCTCGAGATAGCCTATAAGCACCGGATAGGAAAAACGGCCGCAGTTACGGATTGAATTGAAAATAACAAAAGGATGTTTGTTAATCAAAAAATCTTTCGGCATTGTCATCGTAGCGGCAAGTCCCGTCAATTGGGGATGGATGTTCTTCGAAAACCAGCCATAATCCATATTGTTGCTGAACTTGGGCAGCTTTCCCGAATCGACTAAAATCCTTGCCTGCAATAATAGCCGTACTTCTCTGACGATCATGGTTAAGATCATCAAATGATGAAGGCCTTGATCGAGCAATGCCTTCAAAGCGGCAAGGGCGGCCAATTGATTTTTCTCACTTAAGGCCGCGGTTAAATCAAATATAGAATCTTCTCTGGTTTTACCGACAACTTCTTCGACATCTTTTTCGTCAACACTGCTGCGATCTCCTACAAAGAAAATCAGTTTTTCCAATTCAGCAAGCGATCGTCGCAATTCAAATCCGGTTTTTTTACCCAAAGCAATCCAGGCTGTCGGAGTCAAATTCTTGCCGTTACTTTCCAATAATTTCCGGGCCTGCTGTTTAAGTAATTCCTTCTGTGCTGCCTCGCCTTTGGTTGGCCCAAAGTAGAGGACAACGCCGGCATCGGATACTATTTTGAAAATCTTTTTTCTCTTATCAACTGCATCGGCGGTAAGGATTATACAATTCCCCGCCGGAAGCCCCTTGGCAAAAACTTCCGCCAGTTTATCGGCCTTATCGGCACCGGATGCGGCAGAATGCCCAAGAGATGCGCAAATATCAATAATCCGGGGCAGCCATTTGCCTCTGTCATCTCCCGCATCGTCTTCAACAACTTTACGCCATTGTTCGTCTGTTATCTTTTTCCAGCCGGCACCTTGCAAATCCTCCAGGGTAAAACCGGCAATTTTTAAAAAGGTCAGAAAGAATTTTGCCGCTTTGGCCGGTTGTTCATCAATATTTGCTCTAATCTTGGAAGTAAGATCGGCTAAATTATCACGGGAGTGAAAGATAGTGGTATTGCGCACTACAACAACTTTACGTCCGCTAAGTAAAGAGGGAGTTAAAATAAGATCGCTGAGGCTATCAATATCCGCGTTTTCGCCCTCAAGAAAAAAAAGCCCAAAATCACGGTCTGCTTGAGGTATGATTAGATCTAATATTTTTTGGAGAGAATCGTTAATTAGATATTCTTCTTCACCATAAAGAAGATAGCAGGACGCAAAAACACCCTTATTAAGATCGGCAATAACTTTTTCTAAAGTCATAAGAGACTCAACTACCGGATTATACTATGACATATTTTTTGATATGTTTGACGACTTCTTCAGGATCATCAATGATTTGAATCAATTCCAGATCGGCGGGAACGATTTTGCCTTCGGCAAGCATTGTCTTTTTCAGCCAATCCAAAAGCCCTTGCCAATATTCGCTGCCCATCAGAATCAAGGGGAAGCTTTTGATGCGCTTTGTTTGGATTAAAGTCAGGGCTTCAAAAAGTTCATCCATCGTGCCAAATCCGCCGGGCATAATTACGTAAGCAACGGCATATTTGACAAACATAACCTTGCGGGTAAAGAAATATTTATAATCAATACGGATATTGGCGTAGGGATTCGGCTTTTGTTCAAAGGGCAGACGGATGTTCATGCCCACAGATTGCCCGCCTGCTTCACTTGCGCCTTTATTGGCCGCCTCCATAATGCCGGGGCCGCCTCCGGTAATTACACTAAATCCATTTTTCGCCAAAAGCTGCGCCAGTTGCTCCGCCTTCTGATAATAAATATCAGAAGGCGCCACACGTGCCGAACCAAATATCGTCACGGCTTTATGGACATCGGAAAGAACTTCAATGGCATCGACAAATTCCGCCATAATGCGAAATACCCGCCATGATTCTTCAATAGATAATGAATCAACAACGTATTGTTTTTCATCCATATTTGTAACTCCCGTAACTATAAGAGTCCGATAATCGGCTTAATTGGGACGGCGTCTTTGGGTCTTGGCCAACCTGCGGCGTGCTTCAATTGTTTTTCTCTTTTTCTTCACAGAAGGCTTTTCATAGGCACGGCGAACTTTTAATTCTTTAAATAAGCCACTCTTGGAAAGCTTGTTTTTTAAAATTTTAAGGGCTTTCTCCACATCGTTGTCAATTACTTTTACTTCCAACTTAATTCCTCCATTTTTATATTATTTATTTGTTAGTTATGATTTATGAACTCGTAAAAAGACTACGCACTGTCATTCCCGCGAAGGCGGGAATCCATAACACACTTAAATCACTGGATTCCCGCCTTCGCGGGAATGACAAAAGGCCAGCATTTACTTTTTACTAGACAATCATTATTCATTAGTATTCAAACGCAAAAAAAGGGCAGTACGGCATCGCAAGAATATCCTGTGCCGTCAACTACCCTGAAAATTTAAAATAAGTTTTAAATCACGCTCCCAACTCAGAAATACCGCTCTTTAAAGCTTTGATAAAAGCGGCGTTTTCTTCAAGATTTCCAACAGTAACCCTCATGCAGTTTGTCATTTGCGGTGGTTTATTCAGATTCTTCACATAAATACCCGCTACAGTCAGCTTTGCATATATGCGATTAGAATCAAAAATGCAACTAAAATATATAAAATTAGCCCGGGATGGATAGGGATTAATTCCTTCAATTTCCTTCAATGCCAGGTAGAGTTCTTCGCGTCTTTTGACCACTTCTTGAACTTGACCTGCGAATTCCATCGAATAATCCAAAAAAAAGCTGGCGGCTATTTGTGATAATGAATTGATATTATACGGCAACCGCACTTTGTCGAGTTCGGCGATAATATCTTTATTACCAATTAAAAAACCCAGACGCATAGAGGCCATACCTAGCTTGGACAGGGTTTTTAATATAATTAAATTATCATATTTTTTTAGCAAGGGCACCAAAGTGTCTTCCGAAAAGGCGGCGTAAGCCTCGTCAACAACAACAATACCAGAAGTTTTTTTAAGGATTGTTTCTATTTTATCGCGGCTAAACAAATTACCTGTGGGACTATTCGGATAACTCAAGAATACCAATGCGGGAAAGTTTGCCGCAATTTTGCCGAGCATCGCTTCGGTATCCAGATCAAAATTAGAATCAAGAGGAACTTCCACCACCTTATTGCCGGTATTTACCGCGATAATTTTATACATGGCAAAAGTTGGAACTGGCACCAATACACCGTTTATACTACCTTTTAGCGCAAGACATAAAATTTGGATCAGTTCATCCGAACCGTTTCCCGGCATAACCATATCTTGATCTACGCCAAAATAATCCGCAAATCTTTGCCGCAATTCGGGCGATCCTGCCACAGGATATCGATTGAAATCAACCCTGCCCATCCTTTCTAAAAGTTTTTTTTTCAAAGGCTCCTGCAGGCGAAATGGATTTTCATTGGCATCGAGCCTTATCCTGATGCCCGGAGTATATGCCGGGGCAGCATAGCCGCTTTGTTCAACAATTTCTTTTACTATTAAATCCTTAATAACCATTAAAATAATTACCCTGCATAAATGTTGAGGTCATAAAAACTCGAAACCCCGTCATGCCGGCGAAGGCCAGTATCCAGAACCAATTGAAATTACTGGATTCCCGCCTTCGCGGGAATGACATTAAAGGGCAAGGGTTACTTTTTACGAGGCCGTCATTTATATCATTATCGTTTTGTTTTCCAGTTCAGATTTTTGTATTTCTTTATTAAATCATTTTTTAGCCTGGTTTCTCCCGGCGTCAGAGGTTCTTCTACAATTTCTGTTCCCAATACGTCGGCAAAACCTTTTTTCAGCGCATCGCAAATATCGCTTGTCTCTATGGGATTAGCAATTACTTCGTTTATTGCCGCAACTGAATTTCTTAGTTTTGCCAATTGATCAGAGATACTAAAAGGCAAAATTACTGATAACGCTTTTAACGGATCGAAATTTAAAAGCAGTGAACCGTGTTGTAAAAATCCGCCTTTAGTCCTCATTTGAGCGCTACCGCAAATCTTACGGCCGTCGACTAATAACTCGTTTCTGGAAGGAACAGAAAAGCAGCAAGACTTCAAATCCGTATCTTCCATGCCGCGGCAGCCTTTGGCGAGATTTGCCTTTATCCCCAAATAGGACAACCCCTGAACAAGGCAATCACTTACTACTTTATATGTACCTAAAATATCCGCGGGAAAAGATTTCTCCCCAGCGCCGGCTACAACAGAATATGTAATCTCATCATTATGAAAAACAGCCTTCCCCCCCGTGAGCCTTCGAACAATGTCAATCCCCATATTGCCGCACTGTTCTAGATTTAAATCCTTTTTTGGATCCTGAAAATAACCAATAGAAACTGCCGCGGGATGCCATCCGTAAAATCGAATTGTAGGTTTTTTTTTGCTATTTATAGTTTCCCGAAATATGGCCTCATCAATTGCCATATTTTCATAAGCCGTATATTTTGAATAATCCAAAAACCGCCAAGTCATCAAATATTCAGCCCGTCTCCTCCTGCACAATAAAATCGTGGTAGCCTCTGGCATCAAAAAGGTCATCTAATTCCATCAAATCATCCATGGCAATTACAATGAGCCATCCGGTATCGTGCGGATCACTGTTAATTATACCAATATCATCAGGAATATCCTCATTAATACTGACAACTGTGCCGCTAACCGAAGAGATCAAATCCACTACTGCTTTGGTTGATTCAATGGATCCAAACGCTTCATCTCGCTCTATATAAGTATCAAGCTCGGGAAATTCTATCGACAGAATTTCGCCCAAACTTTCCTGAGCGTAATCGGTGATACCAATGGTTGCCATATCTCCGTCAACCCGTACCCAGATATGCTCTCGACTATAAAGTAAATCTTCCGGAAATACCTTCATGACAATTTAACCTCTGTTTTTAATTTATAATTTGAAGTTGTTTATTCATTTTTGTAAAAATTTCGCAACTATTTTCTTTTACCAAAACTGTATCTTCAATTCGAATACCCCATTGACCCGGAATGTAAATACCCGGTTCTACTGTAACCACCATTTGCGCCTCTAAAACATCTTGAGAATTAGGCGCAAGACGCGGCGCTTCATGAACTTCCAGACCAACACCATGGCCTGTTCCATGGGGGAAATATGGGCCATATTTTTCCCCCAAAACACGGCGGGCACATTGGTCAATGACACTTGCAGCAACATTTGCTCTAATTGCCGCAATAGCTTCATCATGCGCCTGCCTGACTGCTTGATAAGCATTCTTTTGCTGATCTGTCAATGCCCCTAAAGCAAAAGTGCAAGTTTCATCAGAACAATAATTTTGACACTTCACGCCAAAATCAATGACTATAAAATCACCTTTTCTTATTTTCCTGTCAGTTGGCTTTGCGTGGGGAAGCGCTGAATTAGCGCCCGCTGCAACTATTGCCTCGAAGGCAAGCCCATCAGCGCCGGCCCTGCGCGCGTGGATTTCAAGTTGCAACGCCAATTCTTTTTCCGTACACTTTTCTTTTATATCACCGATGAGATTGGCAATTGCCAATGATGAAATTTCCGCTGCTTTTTTCATAAGTGTGATTTCTGCTTCATCCTTACAAGCCCGGAGAAACTTCAAATCATTCCCAACATTTATGAGCGTCTCATTCTCAAGCCGGGAAATTAATTGATTATGCATGTCTACGCTCATGGAGAGCGCCTCAAAGCCGATTTGCTTTAAACTCAGGTCTTTGATCGCAGTAATTATTCCTTCAACTTTATCCTTATATTCGATTATCGGGATACTTTGAACTTCAAGTGCGGCTTGATTTGTATATCTACCATCAACAAGCAAGAATGATCTGTCCGGACAAATTATCAGCACTCCATCGCTGCCGGTAAATCCGGATAAATATTTTATATTGATAATGTTGGAAATAATAAGGCCATCAATTTTTAAAATGGAGAGCTTGCGCTGGATAAGGGAGATTCTTCCCGGAAAGGCTTTATTTTCCTGTTGCATGCGCATTCAACCTGGCTATGTTTGCAAGCCAACCGGACAATGTGTCAACTAAATTATCGTGATCAGCACTTCCCGCCTTATCCTTTGACATTACCGCTTTCACCGAATCGAGTTTGGCCGCGGCGACAATATTTGCCGGTTCCCTTTTTACTATTTCTGCCAAAACTTCTTTGGCCATCTGCAAATGACCCTGCTTAATATAAAGCTCGGCTAGTGTTATTGTAAAAAATTGCGGCTTGTGGATATTCTCCATACCGGAATCATCAATGCCACTTACGCCCGATTCCTGCTTTTCGAAGAAGGACAATTTTTCGGCAATTTCAGCGGCCTGTTGTGAAATTGGATTCAAATTAGTAAACTTGCGATAGCAAATTGCCGCATCACTCTTCAGACCTTTCTCGCTGAAAATATCAGCCATGCGGGCGTAAACGAAAGATATTCCTGAGATGATTTGATCTATTTGCGTTAATATATCCCGCGCCTGATCAAGCTCTCCCATAAGAATAAGAATATTGCCGACAAGAACATGCGCTTCAACATCCAAAGGATTACATAGGCGATGCTTTTCGGCCAGAATAAGCGCTTCGGGTAAAAGATTTTGTTTAAGCAGATTTTCTACCTGACTTTGAAAATCACTGCTGTCTTCCCCAAAGCTTAAAGTGAACATATATTGTACCAAGTTGCTATCAAACGTTAAAAGGCTGATTTACCGGGCATAATACCAAGTAAGCTTTTAGAAATTCATATTTTATTTAGTGATACCCCAGTTTCAAAATCTGAAACTGGTTGGCCTAACTATCACGCACAGCGCCCTGAAGGGTATCTGCGACGGGGTTTTGAAAGCAACTTGACATTAGATTTATCTTATGGACTGCAAATATTCTTTGGCTTTTCTGCCGTAAGCGGACTCGGGCGAATATTTAATAACTGCCGAAAATGCTTTTTTAGCGTTGGCCTTATCTTTAATTTTTAAATAACTTTCCCCCAAAAATAATTGGGCATCGTAAAGAGAAGGCGCCAATTCTACTGCTGCTTTAAAATGCCGGATAGCCTCTGAAAGATTCGCCTGATCTAAATAAATAAGACCGATATTTTTTTCAATTTGCGGCCGCCAGATAGTTCGCGAATCCCTTTGAAGAGCCTGATGATATTGAATTAGAGCCTGTGCATAATTTTTTTTGTTGTAATAAGCCCAACCGGAATTATAAAGAGCAAAAGACGGTGTATCATAAATATCATTGGCCAAAGCTTTGTCAAACTCAACAATTGCTTTATCCCAAAGCTCTATATCCATATAAAGAACACCTAAATAATTGTGGGCTTCAGAATAGTTTCTTTTAAAGAAATTGCTTCTTTAAATTCATCCATGGCTTTATCCCGCAAACCTTTGCCAAGGTATGCTATGCCCAGATAATAATGTATTTTAGGATCATCTGATGAGTATTTATCCGCTTCCGTTAAATCCTTAAGGGCATTATTAAATTGACCAATTTCGATCAAAGAAATACCTTTATTCAAAAACGCTTCCGCCTGATCCTTGTGCCAGGGAGTATTGGTGCAGGAAAAGAAAACAATTGGGCAACAAATTAATAATACAATTATTAGTTTATTCATTTTAGATAATTATCAAACCCTTCCCCTCTAACTGTTTTACAAAAAATCAATTATGATAAATTCGTAAAAAGTTAATTTTGGTCTTTTTTGTCATTCCCGCGCAGGCGGGAATGACAGCGTTGGAACTTTTTACGAGACCGTCAATTATTTTTTAGATTTTTCTGATCCCCCGGATAATTCCACCCCTCCGATTATTTTTGGAGTTATGAAAATCAATAGTTGTAGTTTTGACTTCGAAATATTTTCTGTTTTAAATAACCAGCCCAACACCGGAATTTTATAAAACCAGGGAATACCGGTTGTTGTTTCATCTTCCGTGATTCTTGATACGCCACCAATAACAAGGGTATCTCCATCCTGTACTACAACTTTTGAATCCACTTCAGTCCTCCAGATTGGAGGATTCCCCAAAGGCAGAGTCTGGCCTCTGGCATAATCAGGTCTGTCATTGCTTGCCTTTATTTTCATTGATACCTTGCCTTCTTCAGTTATCTGCGGCGTTACTTCCAGCTTTAATACAGCTTCTTTAAAGGTTACAGTCGCACTAGTAGTGCCCGACGCCGGAGTAACATAAGGAACTTCTTCACCCTGCTTGATTACAGCCGGTACACCATCCATAGTCACTACTTTGGGTGATGAAATAACTTTCCCCATGCCATTTGCTTCCAAAGCAGAGAGCTGGGTTTCGATAAAGCCCTGAGCGCCGCCAAATACAAGACCTAAAACTGGCGAAGCTTTACCAGCTGCCGTTACTGCCGCAGTAGGAAAATTGACTGCCGCCATGGTCAATGGAGTTCCTGCAACCGGCGTATAAACTTCAGGAGGATAATTGAATGTTTTAGAATTAGTGGAAGATATTGGATTAGAGCCACCGGAAACACCCAGACCATAGGAGCCTGTTGTACTATGATTGAGAAATCCCCACTGAACTCCAAGATCCCTGATAAAAGTCTCTGATGCTTCAACAATTTTCGCTTCAATCAGTATTTGTCTTAATTTACCTTTCTCTGCCATTTTTTTTAATTCTCTTGCTTGACGCGTCTCTTCAGCCGCAACTTGAGCTGCTTCTGCCTTAGCTCTATCATCTTCATCCTTTTTCTTTCTTTCCAGCGTCATAATGGTGATAACATCGCCCATTTGCTTTTTGGCTAAACCCTGAGTATCCAGGATAGAATCCAGAGCCTGTTCCCAGGGGGTATTCTTTATGGTCAAAGTTACTTTACCCTTGACATCCTCGCCTGATATTATACTGGTGTTTCCGTATTCAGCCATTAAACGCAACACTGTCTTGATATCAGCGTCTTGAAAATCAAGAGTTATCAATCTATCTGCATTGCGCTGGGGAATTATTTTTTTAACAGGCTTTGCTTCATTTTCCTGAACATCCTCGCTGACTGCGGCTATATCTTCACTTCTTTTTTCTTCATCTTCTTTCTTTACTTCGGCTTTCTTGTTTTTCCCTTTTGCCATCGTAGAAGCAACGGATTTCATATCTTTCAGACTGGAGATATTAAAATCTATAAAAATGTTTTTCCCCTCTTGTCTTATCGCGTAAGGAACGGTTTTTTTCAGTTCAATAGTTAAATATACAAATTGCCTACCATCTTCTAATTGCTGCTGTGGCTGGACACGAAATATATTGACCAGCTCTCCTTCTCCTAGAGAACCTCTTAAATTATCCGGCACGAACATATTTTCTAACTTAACCACCAGGCTGCCCTCAGCCGAAGTTGACACATTAATAACCGGCTGTTGAGATACAATCAGATTGATCCTTTCCTTGCCGGGTAATTTCCTAAATAAAACGTTTTCCAAATAGCCCACTTGAACTGTTGCCGTTTCAGTTTTCTTATCCGGAATCTTTATTTGATCAGCATTTTCAACAGATGGAGAAATCCCCGGATTATATACAAAAATACAGAGAACGATAAAAACAGGAATTATTCTGGATAAATATTTTTTCATGGGTTTACCTCACTGTCTTTATGAAGCTTTAATATAATTCTTCTTGTTTTACTTTTATCTGGTTCTTCTACAATAACACGGTCGGCCATTATTTCCAATACCTTCCCCTTACGTAAACCAATGTGCGTTCCCTTTAACAAGGGGTAGAATTTCAATCTACCCTCTTCCATAATTTCGACAATGGCCAATCGCTGTATGTGATCACCAATGATTCCTGACAGTTTGAATTTTTCAATTTCATCTCTTTCCAGCGGATAAGCTGAAACTTTTCTTTCTTCCTTCTTTTTAAGAGCAATCTCAACCTCGACAAAAGGATGGAATGGGTCGGATTTACCAAGTGGATAATATTTGTAATTACTATTCGGAGCTTTTTCCGCTTGCGCCTGCTGCTTTATTTGCGGTTGAGCTGTGGCAGGCAGAGCAGACAAAGGATTAGCGGATTCTACAGGTTTTTTAATATCCGCGGCATAAGCAAATATAAAACCCGTAAAGATAATTACGGCTATGACCACCAAAGCAAGCTTTGGGAGCATCTTTCGCAGCAAGCTTCGAGGCATTATACCATTGGCTTGCATCCCGCCAACGGCGGGATTGTTCAACTTACCAATTCCGCTACGCTGCGCTTTCGGAATTGGAGTTTCACAACCAAACTTAAAATTTTTCATTTTATTTTTCACTTGTTTTTCTTTTTTATCTACAAACATATACGTCTTTATTGTACAAGATGTAGTGATAATATATCCCCGTCCTTTAACATCCCTTCTCTCTCCCATGGAAATATCGGAAATATTGATGATGCGCGGTAACTTGGCTACCTTTTCAAAAAAGTAAACCGTATTTTGAAAAGAACCGTTCACCGTCACTGCCACAGGCATTTCCTCGTAAAAGGGATCAAGTTCAGGCGTCGCAGGTTTCTTGCCATCCACTGGTTTTGTTGCGGTGGCTGCCGGTTTTTTGTCGTTTAAACGCTGGTCCGAAGGCTTTAAGAGTGACGATGTTTTGGGTTCTTCCTTGGAAATTTGCTTGTCCATGCCCTTTGGCACCACGGCTTTCGGCTCAAACAACGAAAACTCAATACCTGCGTCTCTGCCGGCCATGGCCACAGAATGGAAAAGGCCGGGGATTTCCCGCTGGTCGGGAAGTTTTAGCAAAGCTACTTTGTAATTTTCTTGCAAGGCTGCGACATCAGCTTTATACTTATGAACTTGCATTGCAATTTTTTCTTTTTCTCTAATTTGCCCCTGCATATCTTCTAGTTGCTTATCGAGTTTTGTTTTCTTTTCAATTGCATCAGACAATAAATAAAAATAATCTAAATAGCCAATAATAAAAACGCTAAGGATTACAACCAGCGCTTTGGCCATAGGTGATAATTTTTTTATGTCACTTAGTGAAATGGCCATAAGCTAAAATCCCTTTTTCAAAACACATGAAAAAATAAAAGCCTGTAAGGTTATCCCGGAAATCTCTGCCTTCCTTGATGAGACCAAATCTACCGACTTTATCGGTTCAAACTTTTCAATATCCTTCATGAAATCGGCAACAGCAATGTTATCCCGTCCAATTCCTTCAATTCTAAAACCATCCCCCTTTTGGGTAACTTTAACCAACCATATATTTTTAGCTGGAACAAGAGCGGCCAGATCATCTAAGATTTTTACCGGCACCAGACGATTTTCCTCTAAAGTATCAATTACGCCTAGTTTTTGTTCCAGTTCATTTTTGTCGGCTTTAAATTTTTCTAAATCACCAATTTTTTTATTTAAGTCGAGAAGAGAATCCTCTGCTTCCTTCACTTGACTTGCCAAATTGCTAATCGTGGACATTAATTGAATATGAACATAAATCAGCAAAAGGAGGAAAATAATAAATGAGCCGGCAATAATAAATATTTGCCGGGTAATATTTTCTTTTTTTGCTTTATCATGATAAGGTAAAAGGTTTATTTTAATCATTTATCACCAATTTTCCTTAAACCTAACCCAACGGCTACAGCGGCAATTGACTTGATACTATCCATTTTTTTAGCATCAATATTTCTCTTGTTGTAGCCTACTTTCAGAAGTGGATTGATGAGCTCCGTCTCCACATTTAACCTTTGCGATAAATTCCCTGTCAAGCCCTGAATTCTTGCCGATCCCCCCGAGAGAAACACATGCTTGATGTATTCTCCACCAAAAGTTGAGCGAAAATAATCAATTGATCTTTCTATTTCCGCGCAAATCGGCTCGGCAAGCTCCAGAATGCTGCTTTTAAGTTCCGCGTTATCCTGATTGTTGCCGGAAATTCCTTCCACCTTGATTTTTTCCGCATCTGCAAACGATATCCTGTATTTTTCCAGCAAACCTTCTGTAATGGAGTTTCCCCCCATTGTGAAATCTCTCGTAAAAATAGACATTCCGCCTTTAATAACATTGATATTGGTAATGCTTGCCCCTATATTAATAATTACTACTATTTCCGTGCTCTCAAACTCATAATTAGTTTCATACATGGTTTCCAAAGCGAAGGAATCTACATCCATGATCGTTACAACCAGACCGGCAGATGTAATCGCATCAAGATAATTATTAACATCAGCTTTCTTGGCAGCAACGATTACCACATCCATTTGATTTGGATTATTTTCATTATCTCCCAAAATCTGGAAATCATAATTAACATCATCCATATTATCAAACGGCAGGTATTTGCCCGCTTCATCACGGATCATGTCCCGTAATTCAGTTTCATCCATTTGCGCAAATGTTACCTTTTTAACAATAACTGAATTACCGGAAAGAGAAGTAACTATACCCTTGCCTTTACAACCGGAATTACGGAAAAGCTCCTTGATTTTTAAAGACAAAGCTCTGGCATCAGTAAGAACCCCTTCGACAATTATGCCTTTTGGCAAAGGAATTTGTAAGAAGCGATTAAGAACATGTCCTTGAGAAGTACTGCGAATTTCAGCTAATTTTAGAGAACTTGATCCGATATCCAAACCAACAAGTCTCGTAGTGCCAGAAAAAATATCTTTTAAGTTTAACATTTAAACACCGTTATATTTCTACTATCTGTAGACTATCCTGCCTCATTTTGCCAGCCGATAAACGACATCACCTTTTTTAACCATGCCTAATTCGTTACGCGCAAGTGATTCTATGTAGGTCAAATCACTGCGTAACAACAGTATTCTCTTTTTTAGTTCTTCACTTTCCACAGCTATGATACCATTTTGGAATTTCAACTGAGCTAATCTCTTGCTCATCAAATAATTATCAACAATTCCGCGGTTACCAAATGTTATCAAAAGCGCCATTAAAAATAAAATGGCAACGAGATATCTGCCTATCTTCATTACTAAGCCATCCCTCCTCAATCACCATAATGTATCTATCGCTTCTTCAAGGAAATACTTCTTCATACTGTTTCTGCAGCGCCTTGGCCACTTTCAATTCCGAATTTTTCCTCGTGGACAAACCTTTCTCCATTTTCGCAATTGTTTGCGGCGTCAATTCTGCTTTCCTTGCCAGCTCAGATATACTTAAAGGAATCGCCTCTCGAAATATTTTCACTTTATTTTTCCGTATATTTTCTGCCATAATTTAAAAATACACCTCACTTGTAAATAAAAGAACACTAATTAAAAACAAAAGTCAAGGAAATAATTTAATAATGCTTAATATTAATTAATATTGGTTAATATATAAAACAGAAAGCAACTTGGTATTAAATTTTTGGGGTAGGCAATATCTGCTGCGGTTCGCCTAGTAAAAACTTACCGCATTCAATCCATTCCTTTAAAATATTGGCGACTTGTCTGGCTTTATAATAACTGGAAAGAGGCGCGGTTGTAACTTTTGCGCCATTGATGACGATTGTACCACTGCGCAAATCCTTATAGCTGACTTCCGCTAAAGACTTGGCTGCACCTTTGGGATAATCCATACTGTAGTCATAAATTTGAGTGTAAATATTTTCATCTTTAACCGCGGTAAAACGTGCCATTTCTTCATCCAAAATAGGAATGGGAATGCCAATGCCGACAAATAGTGAAACGCCGTAACCGAGTATGCTTGCTCCGGCCAGCCATTCCGGAACCATCTCTTTTAAATTGCCCACAACAGCAATGGTACCGGCACCTTCCTTAGGGACGCCATTGGCGCCTCGCAAAACGTTCGGATTGTGCTGAGTTCCCGGCCAGGCAACAAACCCCTGCGCCCCGCCTAAAAATATTCGAGTGCCTACGCCAATTGTCCTGTAGTAGGGATCGTTAAATAAAGGGCTCAACTGCCCTGATGTTGAATAGGCAGCGTTGGCCATTTGTGGACGCAGCATTCCCATATATGTATAAATCGTTTTGTCTGATAAATTAACGGCACAGTTGTAATTTTGATAGGCGTTACGCGGATTAAATAAAATAGCGTCCCTTAGATCATTAATTGTAATGTTTTTTTCGTATTTTCTGGCGGGATAACAATCTGTACCGTAGCCTTCAGCCCTTAATTTAACAGCGTTTCCGGCGACGAGGTCTTCAATGACATGGCCACCACCGTAATTAAACTCTCCTGGATAAACGCTGTTTTGCGGATCTCCATCTACAACTTCCGTCGCCCCGATATAGCAGTCAACCGCGGCAATGCCGCCATAGGCGGAAACATCGTTTAGCCATACTTTGGAGGCGCGAATACGGGGCGATGTATGACCGAAATTAAGAAAAGCCCCCGACGAGCACATAGGAGCAAACGTGCCGGTAGTAACAACATCAATCTTACGGGCAGCTTCTACTTCACCGTGTTTTTCCACTACATCAATCATTTCTTCGGCGGTGATAACAACAGCTTGTCCCTTTTTTATCTTTTCATTAATTTCCTGAAATGTTTTCTTAACTTTGAATTTTTTCATAAATTCATCTTGCCGGACATGATTTTAAGTATGGCCAAATCCGCCTGTTCCTCTTGATGTGTTATTCAATTCAGCGACCTCAACCCAATCAACCTGAAAGATCTTTTGCACAACCATTTGCGCCAGACGCATCCCCCGGGTAACTGCAAAAGGAGCACTGCCGTGATTAATAACAATTAACGCAATCTCTCCACGATAATCAGCATCGATAGTGCCCGGAGAATTTAAAAGCGTTATCCCCTGATTTATCGCCAGTCCACTGCGCGGCCTTATTTGCGCTTCATATCCCTCGGGCAGCGCTATGCATATTCCTGTCGGTATTTTTTGCCTCTGGCCGGGCAAAATAATGGTTTCTTCAGATACGGCGGCACATATATCCATTCCGGCCGATTGATCAGTCATATACGCGGGCAATGAAATATCTTCACTGCCCGCGATTTTATGAATAGATACTTTTATTTTTTCCATGGACTACTTTACTTCGGCTCCCAGCGCGTCTTTACGGCTCAGTCTAATCTTGCCTTGCTTGTCAACTTCCAGGACTTTCACCATCACTTCATCGCCTTCATGCAATACATCGGTGACTTTCTCGACTCTTTCTTTGGAAATTTGCGAGATATGCAACAAGCCGTCAGTTCCGGGCAATATTTCTACAAAAGCACCAAAATCGAGAATTTTCTTTACCGTACCGCGATAAATTTTCCCGACTTCCGCTTCTTCCGTAAGCCATTTCACCATCGCCACGGCGCGTGCTGCCGCTTCGGCGTCGCTCGACGCAATCGTTACAGTACCATCATCTTCAACATTAATGGTAACACCGGTTTCACTGATAATCTGACGGATGTTCTTGCCGCCCGATCCAATAACCGTCCTTACCTGATCTTCTTTTACCTTCACTGTTGTGATGCGAGGCGCATAAAGAGAAATGTCCGCTCGTGGCGCGGCTAATGTTTCTCTTATTTTACCAATAATGTGAATGCGGCCATCTCTTGCCTGAGCCAGTGCTTTTCTTAAAATATCTTCAGTCAGGCCATCGATTTTGATATCCATCTGCATGGCGGTGATACCTTTTTCCGTGCCGCAGACTTTGAAATCCATATCACCCGCGTGATCTTCATCACCCAGGATATCGGAGAGAATAACAACGTTATCTCCTTCCTTCAAAAGCCCCATGGCAATGCCCGCGACTATATCCTTAACAGGCACACCGGCATCCATTAATGATAGAATTCCGCCACAAACCGTAGCCATGGAAGATGAGCCGTTGGACGAAAGAATTTCAGACACAATCCGTATGGTGTAGGGAAACTCTTCTACGGACGGCAACACAGGAACCAACGCTTTTCTGGCCAGCGCGCCATGCCCTATTTCTCTTCTGCCAGGGCTTCTTAACGATTTGGCTTCGCCTACTGAGTAAGGCGGAAAATTGTAATGCAGAAGAAATGATCTTCGTTCCTCTCCGACTATATAATCCATTCTCTGCTCGTCAGAAGAGGTACCCAGCGTAAGCGCGGCCAGTGCCTGCGTCTCACCGCGGTTAAATATTGCAGAACCGTGAGCACGAGGTAAAACGCCCACTTCCGAACTTATCGGACGAATGTCGGTAGATGAACGGCCGTCAATTCTTTTCTTCTCCTGGATAATCATATCGCGTAAAATTCTTTGTTCAATTTCTTCGATAATCGCCGCGACTTTTTTCCGCAGGCTAGCATCATCGCCGCCAATGCTCTTAACTACTTTTTCCCGCACAGAACCCAGCTTACTGTAGCGTTCTAATTTTCGCGCTATGCTGTAACCTTCTTTGAGCCCGGCCATGGCCTCGGCACTGACACGCGCGATGAGATCACTATCGGGCAGCACTTCTGCAACCGGTCGCTTTTCTTTGCCGACTTCCGCCCGCATTTTATCCTGCAGATCAATTGCCGGACGAATGGCCTCCAACCCAAACTTAATGGCATCAACAATGATGTTTTCCGCAACTTCTTTGGCCTCGCCTTCCATCATGATCAGTTCCACATCATAAGGCTTGCCGGATTTGCTTGGTGTGACTTTTCTGCCCACCATAAAAATGCTGAATTCACTTTCCTTCATTTTCTCGGGCGACGCGTTACAAACAAACTCCCCATTAATTCTACCCAGGCGGACACAGGCAATCGGTCCCTTAAAAGGTATATCCGATATTTCCAGAGCTGCCGACGCGGCAATCATCGCCGCGACATCAGGATCATTTTCCTTATCTACAGAAAGCACCGAAGCCACTAGTTGTGTTTCGAAGAAATATCCTTTGGGGAATAATGGACGAAGAGCCCGATCGATAATACGCGATATTAAGATCTCCCTCTCATTGAGCCGCCCTTCTCTTTTAAAAAATCCGCCGGGAATCTTGCCTGCGGCAAATGTCATTTCCTGATAGTCCACTGTCAGGGGCAGAAAATCAACCCCTTCTCTGGCGCTTTTTAAAGAGACCGCAGTCACCAGCACGACTGTATCGCCGTAATAAACCAGTATTGAACCGTCGGCCTGCGCGGCCACGTAATTAGTTTTTAA
>Ga0247840_10005851_pt1 | contig 18162 bp, 26 predicted proteins | sample LaCruzMarch2015__FD_192404 | JGI IMG/M metagenome (GOLD analysis project Ga0247840, IMG submission 192404) | Freshwater microbial communities from meromictic Lake La Cruz, Castile-La Mancha, Spain - LaCruzMarch2015_17m | ecosystem: Environmental > Aquatic > Freshwater > Lake | place: Spain... | reverse complement strand
AACCCTTGCTCACGCTAACGCAACAGGAGCATTTACTCCAACGGCAAGTGCTTGGAACAGAAAGAATGTAGCGGGGTTTACTTTGGCGGCTGGAACATACTGGTTGACAGCAAGCACAACTGCTCAAGCTACGGATAGTCACTATAACTGGACACACGATACTGATGGTGGAACAAATACTCGCTGGTATTCTGCTAATGGTGGAGCTTGGATAGGTCCAGATAATGTTTATAATTATTTTAGAATATATGCTGACGGTATTCAAACCTCCATCACCATCCCCTCACTCACAGGGAATACAGATGTGTTGTACAGGTTGAGATGTAGATATGTTTCTACTGCTGTTGATTCTACTTATGGGATAAGAATTAATAATGACAGTACAGCTAATATTTATGGCGACCAATATGTTTATGGAAACAATACTACAGCAGGAGCAGCTAGGGGAACTAACACCAAATGGATAAATGGAATCTCTGGGGGTGTAACTGTTCCTGATGTATCCTATTCTGAAACACTTATTTATGTAAAAAGTGGATTTGTAAGAACCGCTATATCAAGTGTTACTGCTCCTGTATTAGGAACAGCAATCGCTAATGTTTGGTTATACGGTCAATCCTACAATGAAACATCTACTGAACTTACAAGCTTAGTAGTTTTGGATACAGTAAATACCAACGGTCTTGGTATTGGCTCAACCGTAAGTTTAGAAAGGTTAAATCTTTAATAATAGATATGTTTATTATTTGTAGTTATTATACTATAGATACACCGTATGCTGAAGTTGTTCATAATTATTTAATGAAGAGTCTTAATTCATTAAATTTAAAGAGTGATATTCGAGGTGTCGAGAATCTCGGATCATGGCAATTGAATACCTCGTTCAAGCCTACTTTTATTCTTCAGATGTTGGAGAAACATAAGGAAGAGAATGTAGTATTTGTAGATGCAGATGCTGAGGTGCTTGAATATCCAAGTTTATTTGATGAGATTCCTGAGCAGTATACTTTTGCCTCACATACCTTAGATCGCGGTGAATGGTATAATAATAATGAAACACGTCAAGAACTTCTTACTGGAACGCTCTGGATTAGGAATTGCGAGAGAAGTAAAGAGATAATAAGAGAATGGATAGATGAGTGTGCAAAGACTAAAAATTGGGAACAGAGAGTGTTAGAACAAGTCTTATTTAAGAATAATGAAAAGGTTTTTCAGTTGCCTGTAGAATATTGCTGGATTAAAACACTTCCTAATGGAAATGATCCGTATGTAAAGCCAGTCGGAAAGATTTTTGTGCGGCATAATCAGGTATCTAGAGAATTAAAGAAACAAATACAGTGATCGTAATCTAAAGGAGTAGTAACTCGTGGCATATACTTCAGTACATAATCGAATAATAAACAAACTTGAGGGAGTTGAGTACCGTAACCAGACTGTCAATGTCCGGATAAGCAAATGTTATAACATGAACAATAAGCTGGTCAATGTAATTCCTCCTGGATATTGGCGTGGTCGTCGCTGCTTTATTTTAGGAGGCGGGCCAAGTCTTCTGAATTTCGATTATTCAAAATTAAAAAATGAATTGACGATTGGAATAAATAAATCTTTTGAATATTATTCTGATGCAACGATCAATTATTCTATGGATTCAAGTCTCTATGATAAGATTATAAAGAAGGAACTAGATGGGTTTGCTGGAATGGATGTTCTTTCTAAATGGAAGAGTTTTAAAGGAATTAGGGTGTTTATTACCCCAATTGCTCCGAAGAAGTTTGGAGACGAAGTACATATAATTAAGAAGGTTATCGATAAAGTTCTCAATAGTTCTTTAGATGAAGGGGTATATGGCGGTTCTAATAGTGCTACAGGTGCCTTGATGCTTGCAGCAACACTCGGGGCGAGCCCTATATATCTTCTAGGTTATGATATGCGTGCAGATCTGAGGTCACACTGGCATGAAGGATATGCAGATCGCGATATGGTTCATTTCCGAAATAAATTGGCTCAGTATTGTACTGAAATAACAAGTTTAGAGCCAATTTTAACTGATCATAATGTTCAGGTAATCAATCTAAATAGAAATAGCAATCTGAAGTGCTTTCCATTTGATGATTTAGAAAATGTATTAAAGTAAGGAGAATTTATGCCTACATATCAGAATGATTCGCAACATAAGCGGACGGTTGGAGCCGATGTAATTGAGTCCGGGAAGAAATTAGAGCTTTTAACTTATCACAATCTTCGGGGTCTTGATGGTGTTAAGATTGTAGACGATTTTCCTTATTATTCTCCTATACTAATCAGTTCAAAGATTACTTCTTCTGAAGAAATTGCTATTCCTAGATTTGATTCATTTGGTAATTTCATTGATAAGTTTACAATTCACATGTATGTTGAATTAGGCGAAGTAACTATTAATTTTAATACTTCAGTAAATAAAGTGCCATTGAAATTATATAATGGTTGTAAGTGGAATATTCGATCAATACAAAGATTAATTGACAAGTTATATATTACTTCAGAAAAACCGTTTGTAATGTGGTTTATTGTAGAGAAAATTTAACATAGGAGGAGAAATGAGTGAAACATGGTTAGGAACAATTCCATTAATTGGATTAATAGTAATGGCGATTGGATCTTGGTTTTATATGAGCGGGGGTAGAAATGGAAAGTGGAAACGGAGATTTGTGGGGAGTCTTCTTTGCGCTTCTGCTGTGTGGATTGAGTCTCTTTTATTGTCTGTTTTTAATTTTTGGCAGCTGTTGGTCTATCCTTTCACTATATTGTATTTCTCTTTAGGATATGGGTCAGACGTATTATTGACAAAAATAATAAAGAGGTTGATTGTAGTAATATTTTCTTTAGCGACCGGGATTATAATGTGCTTGACAATAGGCGGAAGTGCTTGGATAATATTACCTTTACAAGTAGTAATTGCAGCTGGAAGTATTTGGCTCGGAATAAAGAATCCAATCCCGGCTGCGCCCGAAGAATTTTTTGTTTGTTTGTTACTGAATGTTTGTAATATTATGTACCCTTTTGCTGCTAAATTGATTTCGTAAAAAGAAAGGCAAAAAGTCATGGGAAATGAATATACTATACTACGGACAGTAAACAATTTTAGAAATCAGAATGGCCGAGATTCTGTAAACAGCTGGGACTATACCGTCGAAGGACATTGTCTTCAACATAGTTTGGCAATGTCTCGTGATCGCAATGTATATCATGCCATACCGGAGTATCTTGAAGGGTGGAGTGAATGCGTTGCAATGAGTATGGTTGATACTGGCAATATCGATGATATTCTCGGCGATATGATTTTTAATGTATTAGGTAAAAGCGAAGAGCATAGAAATATATTGTTGAATGCAAATATAGTAGCTGGGGCTATAATTTTGAATAACTGGGTTGCATATTTAACGCTCAGATGTAAATAAGGAGAACTCATGACATTAAGTGAAAAAATTATGGATATTGTTAAATGGGTATTTACAAAGATTACATCGGCGAGATTTCTGATTGTACTATCTTTAACTGGGACAATGTGTTATGTATTGCTTAAGAGCTTAGATTTAATGGTAATGAATGCTGACAATGAAAAGTTATTCCCGATATTTAAAGACTTGTTCTTAGTTATATTTGGAGCGTTTATTGGTTTTGTAGGTACGGCAATCACATTTTATTTTACACGTACAGACCGTAAATCTGTTGGTATTGGAGAAAATGGTAATGGAGATACTAAATAGAAGGAGGTGGTATGTCTACAATTAAGCGGGTAATTGAATATTTCAATGCCATATTCATACCTAAATGCAAGTGCAGTTCAAAAATAGTTTCGCCAGTATTCAAAATCAAGAAATCAAACAAGCGGTCGAAGTCTAAACAAAGGGGGAAGAAATGAATAAATGGGTGAAGATAGGAATTGCGATAGTAGGATCTGGTGCAATTGGTGGGTTAACTTATGCGGCAAGCCTTAACCCAACATGGGGAGCAGTATTTGGGTATTTAACTTTAGCGATTAGTGGCACTATGTCAATAGTAATTGGTTGGCCTACAAATACAACCGCGTAAGGAGGAAATAATGGGCTGGGGAATGATTGCAGATATTATCAATAAGCTTCTTCCCAATCGTAAGGAAGCGTATGTCGATGAACTTAATGATTTATTAGTTAGGTATGATCTGGCATTAAAAGAACGAAGAGATACTGATGCCGCTATCTATCTTAAGCGTATGAAAGTACTTAGGAAGAAGTTAGGTTATTCAGAAGGAGATGTCTGATGTCTATAAAGCATTATAGGTATATGATGTTGATATTAGGAGGGCTATTTCTAATATCCATTTTAAGCGGATGTATTACTCAGAAATCAGTTACTGTTTCACAGGTGGTTTTGTTGCCTGAAGATCGAATATTTACTGTTCCTGCTGGACAAAAAATTGATGTATTATTGGATGGAAAATCATTACCAGCTATGATTTTTCCGGGCGATATGAAACTTGTATCACCGACAATTCTCGTACGTCAAGAGGAACAATTGAATAACGCGATTCTGGATAAAGCTAAGGCGGATAAGAATCGAAATAAATGGGTAGCGATATTGACTAGTGTATTTGGTTCTATTGCTGCTATTTTTGGCGTGTGGCAGAAGGCGAAAAAGAAAACCGAAACTAAATAGATAATGCCCCTGTAGCTCAGGCGGTAGATATTAAATATGAAAAATAAATTATCATATAAAATTTGTAATAAATGTAAAGGATTAATATGTACAGTAGCATTTACTCATCATTATAATGCATGTAATGGAGTTAAATTTATTCCATATAAGTTACGTGTCAAGAAAATAAGAGGAATTGATTATGACCCAAATTCAGGGTATAAAACCGGAGAAAAAGTTATTTGGAATAAAGGGTTAACAAAAGAAACAGATAATCGTGTAAAACGAATAGGGGAAGTTATTTCGGATGGCGTAAAGACCGGAAGAATAAAAAGTAGGAAAGGATTACCAATTCATTCATCAGCATTTAAATTGAAACAAAGCATTAATGCAAAGAAACACAATTTAGGCGGTAATATTTCAAAAAAACATATTTATTATAATGGTGTATTTCTTCAATCGGATTATGAAGTTAAAATTGCAAAAAGTTTAGATGATAACAAAATAAAATGGATTCGGCCTATTCCATTTTTATGGAGAGATAAAGTCGGAAAAGAACATAGATATTATCCTGATTTTTATTTGCCTGATTATCTTTTATATTTAGACCCGAAAAATGATTATCTGATCAAAAAGGATCGAGATAAGATTGAGAGTGTTATAAACCAGAATAAAATTAAATTATTAGTTTTAAATAAAAATCAATTGAATTGGGAAACACTTAAACTTTTAATAGATAGCTGCCGAATAACCCAAGATAGCGTGGGGCTAGTTTTGTAAACTAGACGGGGTGGTGCATGTCCACCATTCGGCTTTTAAATAATGAAAATAATAACAAGAGAAATGATACCAGTATCTTTATCATTACAAGTATTGGAAAGATTCTATATGGCTCGACCATGATTTAGGTTTGCGCGTGTACGTTGATTCAAATGATGAAAATACTGGGTATAGAGTTGCTGAATTTTTAAGTGATAAGAATGTTAAGTGCAAAATAATTGTGCATTCCTGGAATAGCCAAGGGGCTAAAAATATTTTAAGAGTATTACCTCAAGCGGACTATCGGCCGTTTAATCCATTATCTAAATATAGTTTAGAAGAATAATCAGTTATCGTTATCTATGTTAAATATTGTATTTCCTGAAAATACCGGGCAGCGTTACTACAAAATCCATTTTGAATATATATTAAAGATATTACAACGTCTGTGTTCTGTTACTTTCAAGCCGACTGATGATTTTATTATTGAAGTAAATGGGAAATCTTTTTTAATTGATTATTGGGATAATCCATTCCGGACTATTGCTACGGACCTTCCATGTTTTAAATTCCATTGTACTGAAGAAGCCAATAAATTATTCGCGTTTACTCCTGTAAGTTTTTACGATTGGGATCTGTACGAAAAATTAAAATCAGAAATAAAGTATCTGGCTAAAGGCCATATTGCCTGTCGTCAGCGTCCTTATGGCGCGGCGTTAAGTCGTCGGTCATATGTTCATAGATTGCTCAATAGTAAATTTGATAATGTAGAGATCGGACAATTAGATTATAACGGTTTTTTGAATGACATTAACAAATGTTTAGTTTCAGTTTGTGTACCGGGGTATTGCAATACAATGTGTGACAGAGGTCAAATACAGTACATGGCTTTTGGCTGTTGTACTATCTCTCCGAATTTGCCTGAGATACTTCCGTTTAACCACCGAATTATTCCTAATGAACATTATATTCAATGCAAAGAAGACTATACCGATTTAGTTGAAAAGATAAACTGGTGTAAGAAGAATGTCGATAAATGTATTGAGATTGGACAGAATGCTAAAAGGCTGTTTGAGGAAACATCTACTCCTGATAAACTAATTCAATGGATAACTAGCAAACTATGATACTAACTATAATTATCCCTACATATAATCGTAAAGAATTGCTGTCATACGGTCTTCAGAGTATCGCTAGGCAGAACGTGCCATGGCCATTTGAGATTATAGTATTGAATGAATATTGTGAAGACGGAACTCGTGAAATTTGTCAGCAATATTCTAATATACGATATGTATTAACTAGACCGAATTTAACTTCTGAGCAATTGGTATGGAGAGTTCCCGGCACTGCTATTAATATAGGTATTAAATTAGCTCAATCTCCTATTATTATAATAGCATGTCCCGAGATGTATTTAATAGAACCAGATATTATTTCTAATTTAGTAACTCCACTGATTACTAATTCGAAGATAATGACACGCACTATCGGTTATGATGATCAACACGGGGTTGCATTAGATTCTTTACGTAATTGTACTCTATTTCCTGAGCTTGCTTATAGTAAGGATTTTGCTGAACTCTGTACTTTTTATCCTTTCTTTTTAGGGATGAATCGGCAAGAAGTAATTAATATTGGCGGGTATGATACCGAGTTTAATAAAGGAGTGTGTTATGATGACACAGACTTCGTTCATCGGATGGAATTGAATGGTTGTCCTCATTTATTAGTTCCTGGCAATATAGTTCATTTATACCATCCTAGATTGCGGTATGGTGTAGAATCCGTAAGAGATTTGCTGAATATAAACAAGGCGTATTATACAAAAATGTATATGGTAATAAATAGAAATGAAGGAATGGACTGGGGTAAATTATAATGTCATATGGATATGTTTATAGAACAACTAATTTAATAAATAATAAGATATATGTAGGGCAGCATAAAGGCGATTTTAATCCTAAATATTTCGGGAGTGGACATCTTATTACAAAGGCACTGAAAAAATATGGGAAAGAAAATTTTAAAATTGAATTGCTTTTTTCGGTTAATAATTGGAAGGATTTAAATAATTTAGAACGCGATTATATACATGTTCATGGGGTTGGATTCGGCTGGGATAATATGTATAATATTGCAGTAATGCCTATCGGCGGTATGCATAAATCTGGATGTAAGTGTTCTTTTTGTGTAAAACCCGTTGACTGGCAAAAAGGTAGTAAGAATCATATGTATGGTAAACCGGGAGCCGCGTGTGGAAAATACTGGATTAACAATCATCAAATTGAAACATACGTTGAAGATAAAGAATTAAATCATTGGCTATCTTTAGGTTGGATTAAAGGACGAATAATACGGAAAAAGAAAACCAGAAGTAATAGTTTTACTGGTAAAAGATGGGTTTATAGGGATAAAATTAGACGAGTAATATTGCGATCTGAATTAGTTGAATATTTAACTAATGGATGGTGTCTCGGTATGTGGTCTATCGACAAAAATGAGGGTGCGTGATAATGGATAACTGGCATCTGCATAAAATTCCAAAAATTGTTCATTTTTACTGGGCAGGCAAGCCGTTGTCATATATCCAGTTTTTAACTATATATACGTTTTGGAGACTAAATCCTGATTGGGAGATACAATTTCATATTCCAGTATCAGCAACTACTGACATATCTTGGGATAGTATTGAGCAGAAATATAAATTTTCAGGACGGGACTGGTTTAAAATGAGATGGGAACTTCCGATCAAGTCATTCACTCATAATTTTGAACGATATGGGTTATCTAATACCATGTCTGAAGTCCATAAATCTGATTTTTTGAGATGGCATCTACTCTCTACAACCGGTGGATTATGGTCTGACATGGATATTTTGTATTCGAAGCCTATAGACTGCCTAGATCTCAATATACTTGAAAATTGCAATATAGATACTATTGTTAGCATTTGTCGATATGGGCATTCAATTGGGTTTCTGCTGAGTTCACCTGGCAATGAATATTTCAGACGATTATTTGAATTAGCTAAAAGTTCATGGAAGGCGCAGGAATACCAGAGTGTTGGAGTAAATATGATTAATGGTAATTTTAGGACTACAAAAACGATAAGTTCAAGTTTTCCTAAATTAACAGTTTCGTCAATTTCAATGGATACGGTTTATCCATTCAATGCATCACGTGTGAATAATTTATTTACTCAAGATAATTTATCAGTTATATCTGAAGGTACGATTGGGCTTCATTGGTATGCCGGACATAAAGCTGCTGGTGAATTCTTGAATAAGTCTATGGGTGGAGAAACTAATTTGCCCAAATGTTCATTAACTAGTTTTTTAAAGATTTGTCCTCAAATGTTGTGTGGCATTGTAAATTCTAGAATTACTTCAGATGATACTATTCTCGATATTGGGTGTGGAGATAAAGTATTATCTTCTCAATTCTATGGAAAAGTAACTACTTTGGATGTATGGCCGAAATTTAATCCTGATGTAGTTCATGATCTTAATACATTACCATTGCCATTCGAGGATAAGAGTTTTGATTTTGTTACAGCTTTTGATATAGTAGAACATTTAGATAAGGAACATGGAAAGTTACTATTAGAAGAACTTAAACGAATTGCTAGAAAATCAGTTTTAATATTGACGCCATTATGGTGGACAGAAAATGAGGAAGCCGGGAACGATCCAAAATCTGCTTATTATCAAAACCATTACAATAAGCATAAAAGTCTCTGGACAGTTGAAGATTTTTCAGGGTGGAATAGGATATTAGGAAGCACGGATTGGAAAGAATATTTTGTAGGTGAATTTAAATGCAATTAAATCAGTATTCCAGAAATAAGATATTTGTAGTAGGATTTAGTGGGTCTGGTAAAACGACTTTTGCTGTAAGTTATTCAACACAATATAAAATACCATACATAAATTTTGATTTCTATTACGGATGGAAAGAGAGCGGATTTAAAGATAGTGTGGTTGGTACTCGTAATTTCCTATTATATTTACCTGATACTTTTATTGTTGATAACATTCCATTTGATATTAGCAAGTTTACTGATTATGTTAGGCAATTTCAATATGCATCTGAAAGTAAGAAAGTTCAGTTAGTTTTTACATTCTGCAGTGATGATAATACCGCTTTAGAACGCATAGGTCGAAAGGTAGAAAAGCGCGATTATGATTTTGATAAGGGGACACGTCTTTTCTACAAGCATTTAATTAATGTAATGCAGCAATTAACTCTTTGGTGTGAACTAGGAGTTAAGATTGATTATTACAACAGTTTTACTGATAGCTATGGAACTAGTGGGCAATTTTTAGAAAGGTTAAAACAATTGAGGAAATATGGATAAGATCGAATTTAGACAATATATGAATGGTTTATCATATGATAAGTACTATCAAGATATAGAATATATTGATTTTATTGGGTATGCAAATTCATGGAAAAGCTGGGAGAATATTAAAGATTTAGTTGATTGGCGGGGCAAGTCGGTTATTGATGTCGGTTGTTTTCATGGGTATTACTGTTTTAAAGCGGAAAAGGCCGGGGCAATCAACGTAATAGGGATAGATAAGAACGAAGAAACTTTGAAGGTTACTAGATTATTAGCTTCACTCATGAACAGTAAATGTACTTTTATTAATATTACTGCTAATGATATACTGCCAGATACCGATATTTTATTATGTTTGAATATGTTTCATTATATCCCAGATCAGGAAGCCTTTCTAAAGACGATTAAAGCCCAGCTGGTAATTTTTGAAATAGATAAAGAGGATTTGCCGAAAATAGAGAAGTATTATTGTATTATAACTAAAATAGATTCGCATAGACCGTCCTTTTATACTCAAGACAGGCCTAATAGATGGGTTTTATTAGCTAAGAAAAATGATTAATTGCACTTTCTATCATGATTATTTAGGTAAAGAAATTATAGATGTGTTTACTTCAATAATGGTTAAATCTGAACCTTGTTTTGTAGGACGAATAGGAGGATCGGATTTTGAGGTAGTCAATAATTATTTCAATGATAAGAATAGTTTTATTCCGGAAAACACGGCATATGAGAGTTTAAGAGTTCGTACGCTTAATGGTTATTTCGATTTCGATAACCGACATGACGTATTTATAAAATATTTAGAAAGAATGGGACAGTGTTATCGTGAAATGGAATATTGTTTTTATGCTGGGGCATTCCATATTGGCAGTTTTAGTAACTTAGTGAAATTTAATAAGACACCGGCTGATCCTTTTTTATACGAAATTTTAGACGGAAAAATTGCAATGAATTATACCTTTGTTGAGGGACTGACCGGTTTTCTGAATTCATTTAAAACTTGGGGGGAAGGAAAACGAATATTAATTGTTAGTCCGTTTTCTGAATCTTTACAGTATCAATATACTAGATTGCCTAATATATTAATCAATTATACTTTCCCTAATTTTGATTTGGTTACTTATAATACCAATATTACATACAATTTCTTTAAAGATACTAAAGAATTTTTAGGCGTAAATACTAATAACTGGCATGAAGAATGTGATGCTATCTCGGCCGGGATTTCGAAATTAGATTTTGATATTGCACTATTAAGTTGTGGTGGGTATTCAATGCCAGTAGGAAATTATATTGATAAAGTAATGAAAAGGAAGGCTGTGTATTTAGGTGGGATTCTGAATGTTATGTTTAATATTTATGGAAAACGATATGATACTACCTTTTTTAATAGCCTTGTAAACCGAGAATATCAGATAACTTCAATTGAGAATGATAAAGTTTTCAAGGCCATGGATGGAAATGAATTTAGAACTGAAGCGTTTAATGCATACTTCGGGAGAAAGCCAAATGTATAATGATGTTTTTAAACAAAAATATTGGGATGAATCTGGACGGAATTTAGATTTTTTTACTATTTTGTCTCAGCCGGAGTATCGAGAAGAAAAGAATTTCTGGAATGATATTGGAGTAACTGAAGAATTATCTAAAGTTTTGTCTAAAGATACCGTATTTTTAGATTTCGGCTGTGGATTAGGCCGAATAGCTCGGCAAGTTAATGAACAGGTTAAAGAGTATCATGGTGTAGATTTTTCTGATGGGATGATAGAAAAGGCGAAAGAAATACATAAGGATTATTCTAATGTATCTTTTCAACAGAATAATGGCAAAGATTTGTCAATACTTAGCGATAATAAATATGATGTTGTTTTTTCATGTTTGGTCATGCAGCATATATCTAAGTTAGCAATTTTGAATTATTTCGCTGAATTAGCTAGGGTGTTGAAATCCGGCGGATATTTATTTTGCTATAACATTCCTAAATTAGGACGATATGTTAATGGATTAATACGACCTGAGGTTGAGGAGTTTAAGGATCTATTTTCTAAATTTAATATAGTTGAGGATAAATTTTATTTTGCAATTATCGCTATTAAATAAATATGGAAAACTATAAAATGTATCTATGGGTGTTAAGTAAGTGTAATCTTAGCTGTCCGTTCTGTAATGCTAAATACGGGAGAGAACGGAATAAAGATTATGAAATGGGATTAGATGAATTACAAATGTTTATTAAATCTTCACAGGATCGTAATCTTCATTATTCTTCTATTAGTATAACTGGCGGGGAAGTAACACTATGGAAATATTTAGAAGAAGGTGTTAAAATGCTTTTCGATTCTAAAATTACAAATAAAATTACTTTAAGTACTAATGGCAATAATCCGGAACGAGTAATAGATATAAGTAATATGCTTGATCATTGGGTTGTGTCTAAAACACAAGCAACAGCTGATCAAATTGCTAAATACGACAATTTTAAATCTAAGATTGTATTTAATACTACTAAACACCGGAAATTTCCTATTAAGCCGATTGTGAACAAATTACCGGCTAATTGCTGTTGTAAACAGGATCTGATCCCTCCGATACCCCTATTAGGTGACGAATATAATGGGGTATTATATTTAAGAGGTAAAGTATATTATTGTATTCTTGCTTTTACTTTAAGCCAATATGTTAATCTTGAAAAAATTGGGGCAGTTTGTAATTTTGAAGATGATTTTATTTCATTTTTTAAAGATAAAAAATATGATAAAGAGATTTGCAGCTATTGTTTATGTAATCGACGAATTTGGGATGTAACTCCTGAGGAGGCAAAATAATGCTTAATGTATGTACGATACTCGGTACTCGGCCTGAGATCATCCGGCTTTCTAGGATAATTTCTAAGTTAGATAAACTCTGCGATCATACTCTAATTCATACCGGACAAAATTATGACGTGAAGTTAAATCATATTTTTTTCGATGAGATGTGTATTCGGCTACCTGATGTGTTTATGGAATTGAAGACACCTTCTTTCGGCGAACAGATAGGATTGATGTTTGGGAGATTAGAAGAAATATTTAAAAATAAACGGCCAGATAAAGTTCTAGTATTGGGAGATACTAATAGTGGGTTATGTTCGATTGTTTGTGAACGATTAGGTATTCCAGTTTATCATATGGAGGCTGGAAATCGGTGTTTCGATAAGAGAGTTCCCGAGGAGATAAATCGAAAAATTATTGATTCGATAGCTACTTATAATTTACCGTATACTGTACTTAGCAAGGAGAACTTACTTCATGATGGGGTAGCAAAGAATAAAATATACGTTACCGGAAATCCAATTTATGAGGTATTGAAGTTTTATAATTCAGAAATAGAACATAGTAAGATATTAAAAACTCTGCATTTAAATCATAAACGATATTTTTTAGCTACATTTCATAGGGCTGAAAATGTAGATGACCATATGACTTTGAAGCAGATAGTAGGGGGATTATCTTTGGTTGCCAGCCAATATGATATGAAAGTAATTTGTTCAGTACACCCACGAACTCTCGATAAGATACAGAAATGGTCAGTTAATGCAGAAGATTCAAACGTTATTTTCTGCGAGCCATTTGGGTTTTTCGATTTCGTTAAGTTAGAAAAGAATGCGAAATGTATAATAAGCGATAGCGGAACAGTATGTGAAGAATCTTGTATTTTAAAAACTCCAAATGTTATTATCCGGGAGACAACTGAACGGCCTGAGGTAATAGAATGTGGATCGAGTATTTTAGTGGGGACCAGCTGTACTAAAATATTAGACGGGGTAAAGACTATGATTAATATTGGAGTCAATTGGAAAATACCTGAAGAATATTTATATTCTGATGTTAGTGATCGCGTGGTTAAGATAATTTTGGGGAGTCATAAATGAGTTTAAAGGGCCGTTCTTATGAAGAAATACATGGGGTTATAAAAGCTGTTGAGTTAAGAAAATTACGTAGTGACTATTTTAAAAAGAATCGTAAAAATATTAAAACCTGGAATAAAGGTAAAAAAGGAGTACAAGTAGCCTGGAATAAAGGTTTAACTAAAGAAACTGATGATCGGGTATTACAATATGGTAAATCTATTAGTAAAATTGTTGCTGGTAAATTACGGCCGAAGTCCACCGGCAATAAACACTGGAATTGGAGCGGTGGATTATCTAATGACAAATATCCAGCAAATTGGCGTAATTTAGCAATTAAAAGACAGATTTTTAAACGCGATAAATATAAATGCAGAATATGCAATTGTAAAGATGGAATTGGAAAAAGAAAACTTGTTGTACACCATATTGATTATAATAAATATAATTTAAAACCGATGAATTTAATTACATTATGCCGAAGCTGTCATGCTAAAACAAACTTTAATCGCGATTATTGGTATGCTTATTTTATTTACTTTATCGAGGAGAATAAAAATGTCAAGTAAACGAATCCTTATTGTAGGTGGGTCGGGGTCTTGGGGCAATGAATTAGCTAGGCAATTACTATTAACTACTAATGATAGTATTACTATATTTTCTAGAAATGAATATCAACAAGTAAAAATGCAACGTAAATTTAATAATGATAGATTAAAATTTGTAATTGGTGATGTAAGAGATTACGAATCTGTGAATTTAGCATGTTATAGTGTAGATATTGTCTTTTTATTGAGTGCTTTAAAACATGTTCCAATATGTGAAGAGCAACCTGATGAAGCAATTAAAACTAATATCATAGGAACTCAAAATGTAATTAAAGCGTGTATTAATCAAAATGTTTATAGGTGCATTGATGTTAGTTCGGATAAGGCTTGTAGTGCCAATACTTTATATGGAGCTACTAAATTTATAGGCGAAAAGTTAATTATCAATGCAAATAAATATGAAAAAACAATATTTACTTGTATTCGTTCAGGCAATGTACTCGGGACAAATGGTTCTGTGGTTCCATTATTTATAGATCAAATTAAAAAGAACAATCAAATGACTATAACGGATCGATTAATGACTAGGTATTTTTTATCTTTACCTGAAGCAATAAATTTGCTTTTAACTGCGATGAATGCACCGGCCGGCAGTTTATTAGTGATGAAAATGCCGTCATGTACTATAGGGGATTTAGCTGAGACACTTAAAGATTTATACGGCGATAAAAATACAAGTATGCAAGAAATTGGAATTAGGCCAAGTGAGAAAAAACATGAGACACTTATAAGTTCAGAAGAAACGCCTGTTTGTTATATATACAATTCTGATTATTATGTTATATATCCTGAGAAATTAGGCTTGCAAAAAGTTAAGTTTAAAGAATATACTTCTAATAACCAGATACTTCTTACTAAACCTGAAATTAAGGATATGTTAGATCGCGGAGGATTTTTAATTTAATGAGTGATAATTGTGAAAGGTGTCATAAGGAGATACTGGAGGATCGGGCTATAATTATTTCGCCTTCTATTGAAGATTATGCTGACAAATTTTATCTTTGTCTAGAATGTTATTTTGATTTATATAAATGGTTAATTGCGGAGGTAAAGAAATGAAGAAGGTCGTAGTATTGGGCAGCTCAGGTATGGCTGGACATATGATATACTCTTATCTAAATTCATTTCCTGAGAAGTATGATGTATTAGGTATATCTAGAATAGAAGAACCGGGGATTAGAAGTAAGCAATTCGATGTAGAAAGCGACATTTATGAATTTATTGAATTTCTTTCTGAATACGATCCACATGTTATTATCAATTGTATTGGGGTATTGGTGAAGCCGAGTCAAGACGACCCGTCACGAGCGATTTTTGTCAATAGCTGTTTGCCACATCTATTAGAAGATTTAGGTAAGTTTATGAAGACTCGAATAGTTCATATTAGTACTGATTGCGTATTTGATGGTAAGAACGGACCATATAAGGAAGATGATTTACCGACTGAACGAAATTGGTATGGAAGAAGCAAAGCATTAGGTGAAATTGTAAATGATAAAGATATAACTCTTAGGACTTCTATTATTGGTCCCGAATTAAAGGGAGAAGGAACCGGGCTATTTGAGTGGTTTATGAGACAGGAAGGCGAAGTTACCGGGTATTCGAATGCTCGGTGGAATGGAATAACTACTTTGGAATTGGCAAAACAAATTGACCGGGTATTGGATACGAATTTCGTTGGACTTTATCATTTAACTACTGATATTCCTATTTCCAAAGGTGAATTGCTAAAGATTATACAGGAAGTCTGGCAGAAAGACAATGTTACGATCGATTTAAAACCGGCTTCAGAGGCTCAGGTTAAAGTACTTTTAAATAATCGAAAAGTAGAATACGATCCTGGAATTCCTGAGTATAGAATTCAATTACTTGAGTTGAAGCAATGGATAATCGATCATCCAAATAATCTGTATTAAACGATGTATTTAAATTTAGGTACTAATTACGTATTACAATGTATTTTTCCTAGGTGGTTTTTGGACAGACGAAGAAGTATGGCGGTCTATGACTGCAGTTTATGGAAGTGGAGTTGGAATTTAGGATTTTTTACTTTGCACAGGGTTAATAATTGAATTATTTTTCGAGAGTGTATTGCTCTAAATATATGGGGTTAAAGGATTTAAAGTATACATTTTCAGTGATACAAAGTATTTTTCATTTTACTATGTACATTTAGCAAAAAACAAGTTAAGATTTTAATAATATAACGAAGTATGTTTTTAGCAAAGAGGAGCACATGCAGTTACTCATAAACCTGAAACATAGACACAGTAGCCTCGGCCAGTTACGCTGGTCATCGGCCACACCCTGTGTCATAGGGTTTATGCCAGTAGCGACGGCTCTTATTGCTGAAAAGAATTATAATACCGATCAAAGTTAAGCAGTAAGCAGCCAAAAGATTTAAAAAGCTACTTACTGCCGAAAAAGGATCGGTATTTTTTTGTTTATGACACTATAATCCAGAGGTCAAGATACCGGAATTTCAATCCGGGTAGGCCGATTCGAGTTCGGCTAGGGGTACCGATTGGAGAACCAATGAGTAAATGTATTGATTGTAAAAAAATAATTACTAATAAAGCTATTAGATGCATGAAATGTAATTCAATTTTTCTTCATCTCAATACTGATTTAAATAAGAAGATTTCTCTTGGTATGAAGAAAAATGGTATTAAACGAAAAACGGTAATTATAATTTGTAAATATTGTGGAAGGAAAAAAGAGGTTTATCATAATTATAAAAATCAACAAACCTGTTCTGTAAGTTGTGCAGCAAAATTAAGAGCTTTAGATCCAGTTTATATTAATAAATTATCAAAAGCATTAACAGCTAAAGAATGGTCAATAATAAATAAAAAAGCATATAAAGACGGAAAGCTTGTTGCTGGTGGAACAACTAAATGGATAGATATAGAAACAAGTAATGGTAAAATAAGAGTTCAAGGCTCATATGAAGTAAGAGCCTGCAAAATATTAGATAACTGGAAATTAAAAGGAAAGATAACGAATTGGGAATACACTAAAGATCGAATACCATATACTGATGAAGAAGGTAATTCTCACATATATCTTTTAGATTTTAAAGTTTTTAATAAAAATGGAACTTTTTATTATATTGAAACAAAAGGCTGGAAAAAAGAAATTGATGATTTAAAGTGGAAAGCAGCAAAAGAACAAGGTTACAAACTTAAGGTTTGGTTTGATAAACAATTAATTAAATATGAAAAATTGCTCCGTTGGTCGAAAAGCGAGACACCTAGCTGTCTACTAGGAAATAGCGGGGGCAGTACCCGTACGGGGCGCCAAATCGTGGGTCACCAACGGGAAAGTATGCAGGTGACATCTGGACAGGTGATTAAAGCGACTGATGATGGGTGTAACGAGCCCGAAACGAAAGTCTCGCGGAGGAGTCCCAACCTGTAAATAACTGACTTCCAGCTTTCCCACTAAATTTATGTGCCTATAGTGTAATGGACCGCACGATAGTTTCCTAAACTGTAAGAGAAAGTTCAAATCTTTCTTGGCACACCACACCCCTATAACACAATGAAAAGTGTACTAGTCTTCTAAACTAGGTATATAGGTTTGATTCCTATTAGGGGTACCATGCGTGTGTGATGTAACTGGAAAACATGGCTGTCTCAAAAACAGTTTATTGATGGTTCGAATCCATCCATACGCACTAAGCCAGTGTGAAGGCAATTGGCAGACCTAACGAACTTAAAATTCGTTGCATAAGAGTTCAACTCTCTTCACTGGCACATTTTGCCCGATTGATGGAATGCAGACAGCACTGTCTTAGAAACAGTGGCCGAAAGGCGTGGTAGTTCAAGTCTACCATCGGGCACATAAATTTCCTAGTGTGGCTGATATCGACAAGAGCAGACTCCCTATAAGGGTCAATATGAAGG
>Ga0247840_10005849_pt1 | contig 18165 bp, 21 predicted proteins | sample LaCruzMarch2015__FD_192404 | JGI IMG/M metagenome (GOLD analysis project Ga0247840, IMG submission 192404) | Freshwater microbial communities from meromictic Lake La Cruz, Castile-La Mancha, Spain - LaCruzMarch2015_17m | ecosystem: Environmental > Aquatic > Freshwater > Lake | place: Spain... | reverse complement strand
AGATCGGCGGGACCGTCGGCGACATCGAGTCGCTGCCCTTCCTGGAGGCGATCCGCCAGATGCGGGTGGAGTTGGGCCGCGAGAACGCGCTCTTCATGCACCTGACCCTGGTCCCCTATCTGCGCTGCGCCGGCGAGATCAAGACCAAACCGACCCAGCACTCGGTCAAGGAGTTGCGCTCCATCGGCATCCAGCCCGATGTGCTCCTGTGCCGCTGCGAGACCGATCTGCCGGACGAGGAGCGACGCAAGATCGCGCTCTTCACCAACGTGGCCGAGGATGCCGTCATCTCGGCGGTGGACGCGGACAATATCTACCGCATCCCGCGCCTGCTCCACGCCCAGGGGCTGGACGAACTGGTGGTCCGTCAGTTCCATCTGGAGGTGGGCGCGGCGGATCTGCGCGAGTGGGACCGGGTGCTCGCGGGCTTCGACCAACCCCAGGGGCAGGTGCGGATCGGCATGGTCGGCAAGTACATGCACCTGACCGAGGCCTATAAGTCACTGTCCGAGGCCCTGGCCCACGCCGGGGTGCACACGGGCACGCGGGTGGAGGTGGTCTATATCGACTCCCAGGAGATCGAGCAGGAGGGACCCGGTCAGTTGGACGGACTGGACGCGATTCTGGTCCCCGGCGGCTTCGGCGAGCGCGGCATCGAGGGCAAGATCCAGGCGGCGCGCTATGCCCGGGAGCACCGGGTACCCTATCTCGGGATTTGTCTCGGGATGCAGGTGGCGGTGATCGGTTACGCCCGGGACCTGGCCGGGCTGGAGGGCGCCCACAGCACCGAGTTCGATCGCCAGACCCCGCACCCGGTGATCGCCCTGATTACCGAGTGGCGCGACGAGCAGGGTCAGATCGAGACCCGCAGCGAGGGGTCTGACTTAGGCGGCACCATGCGCCTGGGCGGGCAGAACTGCCGGCTGGAGCCAGGGAGCCTGGCGCGCGCCGTCTACGGCAGTGCCCAGGTCCGCGAGCGTCACCGCCATCGCTACGAGTTCAACAACCGCTACCTCAACCTGATGAAGGACGCGGGGATGCGCTTCTCCGGGTGGTCGCTCGACAACCGGCTGGTGGAGATCATCGAGATCCCCGATCACCCCTGGTTCATCGCCTGCCAGTTCCACCCGGAGTTCACCTCCACGCCGCGTGACGGGCACCCGCTCTTCTGCGGATTCATCCGGGCGGCGCTGGAGCATCAGGCCGGGGGCGGGGCCGGGGTCGCACCGGCGGCGGTCGCGGGGGCCGCGCCATGATGCCGCTCGCGGGCTTCGAGGTCGGGCTCGACCGGCCCCTGTTCCTGATCGCCGGACCCTGTGTGATCGAGGGCGAGACCCTGGCGCAGGAGACGGCCGGGGCCCTCAAGGAGATCACGGACGCGCTCGGTATCCCCTTTATCTACAAGTCCTCCTTCGACAAGGCCAACCGCTCGTCGGCCGGCAGCTTCCGCGGGCCGGGGCTGGAGGCGGGGCTCAAGATCCTGGAATCGGTGCGTGCGCGCTGCGGCGTCCCGATCCTCACCGACGTACATGAAGACACGCCGCTCGACGAGGTGGCGGCGGTGGTCGATGTGCTCCAGACCCCGGCCTTCCTCTGCCGTCAGACCAATTTCATCCAGGCCGTGGCGGCGCTCGGACTGCCGGTCAACATCAAGAAGGGCCAGTTCCTCGCCCCCTGGGACATGCGCAACGTCGTGGACAAGGCGCGCGCCACCGGCAACGACCGGATCATGGTGTGCGAGCGCGGGGTCTCCTTCGGCTATAACAACCTGGTCTCGGACATGCGCTCCGTGGCGGTGATGCGTGCGACCGGCTGCCCGGTGGTCTTCGATGCCACCCACTCGGTGCAGTTGCCGGGGGGGCAGGGGGACCGCTCCGGCGGGCAGCGCGAGTTCGTCCCGGTGCTGGCGCGCGCCGCGGTGGCCGCGGGGGTGGCCGGCGTCTTCATGGAGACCCACCCGCGTCCGGACCAGGCGCTGAGCGACGGCCCCAACGCCTGGCCCTTGGGTCAGATGCGCGACCTGCTCGCCACCCTGGTCGCGCTCGACCGGCTGGTGAAATCCGCTCCTTTCGCCGAAGATGAGATAACGGGATAATAAATGGACAGGATTAACAGGATTTCGCAGGATTCACAGGCTTTTCGATGCCGGGTCCTGACCAATCATCATCCTGTTAATCCTGAAAAATCCTGTTAATCCTGTCTAATTGCCAGCCAGCGACGGTGACCTGCGATTCGCTGACGATTTTCTGAGTTTTTCTGAATTTTTCGCCAAAAAACTGAACTGGAGAGCCACCATGTCCGAAATCGTCGATATCCGTGCCCGTGAAGTCCTGGATTCCCGTGGCAACCCCACCGTGGAGGCCGACGTCATCACCGCCGACGGCGCCATCGGCCGCGCCATCGTCCCCTCCGGGGCCTCCACCGGCTCGCGTGAGGCGCTGGAGATGCGCGACGGTGACAAGGGCCGCTACGGCGGCAAGGGCGTGCTCAAGGCCGTCGGGCGCATCGAGGGCGAGATCAAGGACGCCGTGGTCGGCATGGAAGTGACCGAGCAGGGCGCCATCGACCGCACCATGATCGAACTGGACGGCACCGAGAACAAGTCCCGGCTCGGCGCCAATGCGCTCCTGGGGGTCTCGCTCGCCGCCGCCCATGCCGCCGCCCAGGAGCGCGCCCTGCCGCTCTACCGCTCGCTCTGCGCCGGTCCCTACCGCCTGCCGGTGCCGATGATGAACATCATCAACGGCGGTCAGCACGCCGACAACAGCGTCGACTTCCAGGAGTTCATGATCCTGCCGGTGGGCGCCCCGAGCATCCGCGAGGCGGTGCGTTACGGTGCCGAGGTCTTCCATGCCCTGAAATCGGTGCTCAAGGCCCGCGGGCTCGCCACCTCAGTGGGCGACGAGGGCGGCTTCGCCCCCGATCTGCCCTCCAACGTGGCCGCGGTCGAGGCGATCCTGGAGGCGATCGGCAAGACCGGCTTCACGGCGGGCAAGGACATCTGGATCGGCCTGGACGTGGCCGCCTCCGAGTTCTACAAGGACGGCGTCTACGACCTGGAAGGCGAGGGCGTCAAGCTCGACTCCGACGGCGTGATCGCCATGCTCGAGGGCTGGGTCAACCAGTACCCCATCCTGACCATCGAGGACGGCCTGGCCGAGGGCGACTGGGACGGCTGGAAGCGTCTGACCGAGCGGCTCGGGGACCGCATCCAGATCGTCGGTGACGACCTCTTCGTCACCAACACCAAGATCCTGAAGCAGGGCATCGACCGCGGTATCGCCAACTCCATCCTGATCAAGGTCAACCAGATCGGCACCCTGACCGAGACCATGGAGGCGATCGCCATGGCCCATGCCGCCGGCTACACCGCGGTGGTCTCCCACCGCTCCGGCGAGACCGAGGACACGACCATTGCCGATCTGGTGGTCGCCACCGCCGCCGGTCAGATCAAGACCGGCTCCCTGTCGCGTTCGGACCGCGTCGCCAAGTACAACCAGTTGATGCGCATCGAGGACCAGTTGGGCGACGAGGCCGTCTATGCCGGCCGCAATGCCTTCCGCTGGCTCTGAGGCCAGTACACCGCCGACCGGTACCCTCCGGTCGGCGGTCAAGGCCCTGCCGCTCCCGTCCATGCGCCTGCTGATCCTCGTGCTGATCGTGCTGCTCGCGGCACTCCAATACCGGCTCTGGGTCGGACCGGGGAGCCGTGCGGATCTGCACGGGCTGCACCTGGAGATCGTCGCCCAGAAGGCTGAGCTTGAGCGGCTGCGCACCCGCAACCAGGAACTCCAGGCGGAGGTCGAGGATCTGCGCTCCGGCGAGGCCGCCCTCGAGGAGCGGGCGCGCGACGAACTCGGTATGATCAAGGGCGGCGAGGCCTTCATCCAGGTCATCGAGCGCTCCCCGCTACCCGCGGTCCCGGCCCCGCCCGATACGGAGCCTGCGACACCCGCACCACGCCACAAGAAAAGCAGTCCGGCCGCACCGAAGCCGGCCGCACCGAAGAAGGAGCCGCCCGTCAGCGAAGAACGCCAATGAACACGAATGACTGATCAGCGTTTCTGGGCCGTGCTCCCGGCGGCCGGCGTCGGCCGCCGTCTGGGTGCCGCCATCCCCAAACAATACCTGGACCTGGCCGGTCGCCCGGTTATCGACTGGACCCTGGCCCCCTTCATCGAGGACGCGCGCATCAGTGGCGTCTGGGTCGCCCTGGGCGCGCAGGACGGCTTCTGGCCCACGACCGCCTATGCCGATCACCCCAAGGTGCGGCGGGTGGGGGGCGGCGCTGAGCGCTGTCACTCCGTGTTGAACGCCCTGGAGGCCCTGGCCGCGGAGGCCGATCCCGCCGACTGGGTGCTGGTCCACGACGCCGCCCGTCCCTGTCTGCGCCGGACCGATCTCGACCGGCTGATCACCGAACTGGCCGCCGACCCGGTGGGCGGCATCCTCGCCGTGCCGGTGCGTGACACCATGAAGGGCGCCGACGCCGCCGGACGCATCTGCTGTACCCTGGATCGCACGACCCTGTGGCACGCCTACACCCCCCAGATGTTCCGCCTGGGCGCCCTGCGCGCGGCGCTGCAGGACGCCATCGCGGCCGGAGATCTCGTGACCGATGACGCCGGCGCCATGGAGCGCATGGGGCTGGCCCCGCGCCTCATCGAGGGACACGCGGACAACCTCAAGATCACCCGGGCCGAGGACCTTCCGCTCGCCCGCTTCTATCTCGACACGCAGGCATCCTCATGCTGATCGGCCAGGGTTTCGACGTCCACCGCTTCGCCCCCGGGCGCCCCCTGATCCTGTGCGGGGTAACGGTGCCCCACGACCAGGGCCTGGCCGCCCACTCCGACGGCGATGTCGCCATCCATGCACTGTGCGACGCCCTGCTGGGGGCCGCGGGCCTGGGCGACATCGGCCACCACTTCCCCGACACCGATGCCGCCTACGCCGGGATCGACAGCCGCATCCTGCTGCGCCGTGTCCTGGAGAGCCTGACCGGGCTTGGCCTCAAGGTCCACAACGCCGATGTGACCATCGTCGCCGAGCGCCCCAAGATGGCCCCCCACATCGCCGCCATGCGCGCCCTGCTTGCCGCGGATCTGCGTTGCGACCCGGCGCGCGTCAACGTCAAGGCCACCACCACCGAGCGGCTGGGCTTCACCGGGCGCGGGGAGGGCATCGCGTCTTTCGCCGTGGTGCTATTGGAAGATGTTTTGTCCGCAAATGAACGCAAATGAACGCAAAATAAGAGGAATCAGTCCCGGTTCAGCTTGGCGCGACGGCCGGAGCAGCGGCGCTCGGGAAATGGCCACTGAACGGCAAATAGCGCGGAACAGTCTCAACGACATGGTAAGCAGTCCGCGCTTAGCCTCGGGGTGACGATGATCCAGGCATTCAACTCTTCTCTTTTTTGCGTTCATTTGCGTTCATTTGCGGACAAAATCTTTCTTTCATCTGTCAGTAATGTGCCGCTCAGCGCTCGCGTCTTTTTGGAACCCACATGACCGACCCGGCCGCGCCGACCTGGACCACCGCCCACGCCCTCCCGCGCGCCCACGGCGCGCCGCTCGGCACCGGCCGCCTACGGGTGGAACCCGCCGACTTCGTGGTCGAGGAAATCCTGGGCTTCCCCCCGGACGGCGATGGCGAGCACCTCCTGCTCTGGGTGCGCAAGACCGACCAGAACACCGAATGGGTCGCCGGCCGCCTCGCCGAAACCGCGGGGGTTGCGCAGAAGGATTTGGGCTACGCCGGGCTCAAGGACCGCCGCGCCGTCACCAGCCAGTGGTTCTCGCTGGCGCGCCCGCGCGACCGCGAACCCGACTGGTCTGCGCTGGCGGTCGAGGGCATCGAGGTCCTGGAGGTCCACCCCCACCGCCGCAAACTGCGCCGCGGCGCACTGGCCGGCAACCGCTTCCGTATCCGGGTGCGCGACTGGGCGCCCGGCCCGGACCGCCTTGCCGAGCGGATCACCGCCATCCGCACTTTGGGCGTCCCCAACTATTTCGGCGAACAGCGTTTCGGCCGCAACGGCGCCAACCTGGCCCGCGCCGACGCGCTCTTTCACGGCGCCATCCGCCGCCCCTCGCGCCACCAGCAGGGCCTCTGGCTCTCCGCCGCCCGCTCCCAGGTCTTCAACCAGGTCCTGGCCGCACGCCTGACCCGCGGCGACTGGGACCAGCCGCTCCCCGGGGATTGTCTCAACCTGGACGGCAGCCACTCCTGGTTTCCCGCCGACACCATCGACGACACCCTGCGCGGGCGCACCGCCCGCCTGGACCTGCACCCCACCGGCCCCCTCTGGGGCCGCGGCGACCCGCCCAGCCAAGGCGAGGTCCGCGCCCTGGAGGACGCCGTGGCCGCCGCCCACCCTGGCTGGCCCGCCGGCCTCGCACGCTTCGGCCTGGAGCAGGACCGCCGGGCCCTGCGGTTGCTGGTGCCGGACCTGGGTTGGGATTTGACCGACCGCGGCTGCGAGTTGGCCTTTGAACTCCCGGCCGGGGCCTATGCGACCGCCGTCCTGCGCGAACTGATGGACTGGGGGCAGGGCGGCGAAGACTAACAGTCGGTGACCTGTTCGTGTTCAACATCGGCGGCAACAAGCTCAGACTGATCGCCGCCATCCACTTCAATCGGCAGAAGCTCTTCGTGCGAGCGGTGTTGACCCACGCCGAGTACGATCAAGGGGGTTGGCAGTCATGAACCGAGTCGAAGAGGCCATCGCCCACTGGCCCTACGTGGCGCCCCTGCTGCGCCCGCCGAGCACCGATGGCGAGTACCTGGAGGTGGTCAAGACCCTGGACGCGGTGCTGGATGCCGGGGGCGCGGACGAGTCGCACCCGCTCGCCACCCTCGCCCAGCAGATCGGCGAGACCGTTGCCGACTGGGAGCGTCGGGACCCGATGCCCGAGCCGGCCGACGGCGCCGCCATGCTGCGGCACCTGATGGACGTGCACGGCCTGCGCCAGTCCGACCTGCCCGAGATCGGCGCCCAGAGCGTGGTCAGCGCCATCCTGGCGGGTCGGCGCAGCCTGAACGTCCGGCAGGTCAAGGCACTGGCTGCGCGCTTCGGCATCCCGGCGGCCAACTTCCTGTAACCGGGCGGCGCGGCAGCGGTCTTTATCCCCGTGCCGGCTGGGCGAGCGATCCGCACAGCGGACCCGCCGGGCCCGCTACTACATCCAGCCCTCCTGCCAGCACCACAACCCCGCCGACCGCCATGAGGACCAGGAGCCCATGGCCCAGGTCCGCCAGCTGGCGTTTGAGGTCATTGATGCCTTCCTGAGGGGCGATTTTGCGCCCCTGGGGGACGGGCGCACCCAGTTGTTCATTCTCTCCGACGCCGGACTCATAATTGCCGGACCCTGTCATTGATTATTCGCAAGCCTCGCCGTCATCCACCCTCTGACCAAGCCTGGTTTCAGGCGTGGATGGACCCAACAAGACCGATTTTGTTGCACTGCACAAGATTCTGTTGTACTATATTAGAGAATGCTGTTTTTCTTATCGAGAAGTACCCATGGCAACCATCCGTAAACCGATCCAGGGCCAGCCGTTCAACGACGTGCTGAACGAACTGCACGCGCACGCGATCACCGGCGTGCCGGATGAATCGGACCCCTTCATCCTGGACGAACTGGAGCGCGAGTATATCGCCTACGCCCTTGCCCTCTATTATCAGTGCGACCACTGCCAGGTGCACCATAGCCACGCGATCGACCGCCTGCGGGTGAAAGGGGCGACCCCGCAGTGGAATTGGCGCGAGGAATTCTTGAAGACCATCCTGTTCCTGCGTACCGATCGCCGTGATATCTCCGACGCGGAGTGGGCGGGATGGCTCAAGGCCTGGCGCAGCTTCGCGGTCCATATTCATTATCGGCACCCCGGTCTGGCCTGCTATGTGGCCTACGCGATCGGCATTGCCCGCCATGACGAGGTGCTGATGGAACTGGCCTTCGGCTCGATCAGTTCCAATAACGAAGACCACGATGAACTGCTGGGGGTGGTGCGCGACATCGACCGCCTCGTCGTCTTTATGAAGGCGGCGACCTCCAAGAATCGCACCGACCCGATCATTCGTTCCCAACTGCGCACGCGCGGGATCGCGGTCTGACCTCAGAGAGCGCGGTGGCTGGCCGTGCGGTCGCAGTCCGCGTCCACCGGTACCGGGCCGCGCTCGGCCAGCCGTAACAGGGCCGCCCGGGCGGGAGCGGACCGCAACCCTGCGTCAACGGTAACGCCACGCCGGGGCGGATAGGCACCCCAGTTGACCGCCATCGTCTCCATCACCGCCCCGATCTTCCTCCTGATCCTGCACGGATTCGCCGCCGTCAGGGTCGGCTGGGTCCCGCGCGAGGGCACCCTCGCCATGGGCCGCTATGTGCTCAGCTTCGCCCTGCCGGCCCTGGTCTTCAATGCCCTGGCCGAGCGTCCGCTGGGTGAGGTCATAGTCCCCCAGTTCCTGTTCGCCTATGTCGCCGGGTCCCTGATCGCTTACGCCATCGGGGTCGCGGTCAGCAGCGCCATCTACCGCACCCGTCCCCTCGGCAATGCCTTTTTCGGCATGGGCCTGTCCATGTCCAACAGCGGCTATATCGGGTATGCCTTGGTCGGCCAACTCTTCGGTGCCGAGGCCCTGATCGCGGTGGCCATGACCATGATGGTGGAGATCCTGCTGATCATGCCCCTGACGCTGATCCTGGCGGAGTTCAACGCCCAGGGCCGCCATGGCGGGGTGCTGCGCCCGCTGCGCAACGTCGCGCTCCTGGTGACCACGCTCCTGTCCTTTGTGACGCTGAACCTGGGCCTCTGGGCAGTGGGCATTGGTGCCGGCCACCCCAGCCAGCCATAGCGCGCAACTCAAGCGAGTAGTCAGGCACCCCCTGATGACTGACCGGGCCGCGGCGCCGGGTGATGGCAAGGACCATCAGCCAGGCCGACAGGTCGGCCCTCAGAGCCCGGCACTGCGCCCCGGGACCTGGTCGTTGTAGCGCTCCAGCAGATAGCCCAGGCAGTCCTGGCGGATGATCGTGAGGTCCTGGGTGAGCATCGCGGGCATCACGGGGCGGCGCAGCCGGACTTCGCCGTCTTCGTGGTGAAAGTACCGGCTTGCGACATCCCGTCCGCCCTCGTCGAGCACCTGCAAGCCAACCCCCAGTGATGGGTCGCGCAGCCGCGCGAAGGCGGTCCCGCGCGGCAGTTCCCGGAAGTTGAAGCGATCGAGGTCCGGATCGAGCACCAGGTCGGCCTCCGTCGGCGGGAAACCCAGGCTCAGGCCGGGCGGGACGAACATCCGGGCGACGGTATGGAAGAGGTCGATGTCCTGGGGTGCCACCGGATGGTCGGTAATCGCCGCCAGGTGCAGGGCAGCGTCCACCAAGCCCCGCGCGCGAACCACCCCGGCCGCCTCGCCGACCTTGCCGCACTCCAGCGTCACCGTCGGGCACAGGTCCGCGAAGGCGAGCGACTGCACCCCGGTGGGGCCGGTGAAATAGACCACGGTACGCCCGAACAGGGTCGCCAGTTGCAGGGACCGGCTGTCCAACCGATCGACGCAGGCGTAGTGTGGATTGGCCCCGGTGTTGTTGTGCAGGTCGATGCCGGCGAAGACCCCGCGTTCGGTCATGCGCTCGAGCACCGCGGCCGCCAGTTGCGTCTCCGCGCACTGGGGCAGTGCGCCCCCGGGCCAGATCCGGTTGTAGTCCGGCTGCCCCGGCAGGTGGCGCAGGCCCTGCGCGGCGGCCGCCACGTTGCCGATAAAGAGGCTTAAGCCGCGCGGCAGGCGCGGCTCGCCGAAGCGCGCGATGCGCTCGCTGAGCAGCGTGCGCACCGCGTCCCAGCCCACCGTCTCGTTGCCGTGCAGCAGCACCGAGACGAAGAGGGGCGGTTGCCGCCCCCCGGGCAGGTGGATCAGGGTCGGGCCGCCGAGTGCGTCGGCCAGGTCGCGGCTGTCGGTCGCAAGCAGGCCGGCGGGGAGTTGGTCGAGTTCCTGGAGCATAGGCGTCTCAAATACTCAAAGTAATGTAACGGGCAGGGGTAAGGCCCCGGCTAGCCGCCGGTAAGCCGTCGGTTCAACTCGTCGAGCCGCTGCGGGGTGCCGATGTCGAACCAGTCGCCCCGATAGAGGCGCCCGCCCGCCTGGCCCTGGTCCATGGCCCGACGCAGCAGTGGGGCCAGGGGAAAGGCCCCGGGTGCGCAGCCCGCGAACAGTTCCGGGCGGTAGAGTCCGATGCCGCTGAAAGTGTAACGCGGCTCGCCGTCCCGGCGGACCCGGTCGCCGTCCAGGGCAAAGTCCCCCGCCGCGTGTTGGGGTGGATTCGCGACCAGCACCAGGTGGGCCAGGTCGCCGTCGGGCAGGTCCAGGTCCGCGAAGGGGCAATCGGTCCAGATGTCGGCGTTGACGACCAGAAAGGGGCCGGGGCCGAGCAGCGGCAGGGCCTTGAAGATGCCGCCGCCGGTCTCCAGCGCCCGGCCTTCGCCCTCCGGGGAGTAATGCAGGGTCACGCCCAACTGGGCGCCGTCCCCCAGCGCGGCCTCGATCTGCTCGCCCAGGTGCGCATGGTTGATCACGATAGCGCGCACCCCGGCCGCAGCCAGTCGCTCGATGTGGTACTGGATCAACGGCTTGCCGCCGACCGCGAGCAGGGGCTTGGGCACTCGGTCGGTCAGGGGGCGCATGCGGTTGCCGCGTCCGGCGGCGAGGATCATGGCGCGCATCGGGGAGTCCGGGGCTGGGTTCACGAATGACGCAAGTGTACCGGGCTTTGCGGTCCACGACGCGGCTGAAGCCGCTTCCACCGGGGCCGGTCCTCACCTGTGCGGCACCGCGCCGGTCCTAGCCCCCGGTTGCAGTCGGCGCAGAAGTTGTGGCTACGGACAGGCGTGCATAGGTCACCCGGCGGCCGAAGCGGTCCACGAGTTGGCCGGGCGGTGGCGCGGGCGTGTCGATCACTCGGTGTGCTCCTCGCCGGTTGTGGTCGGGATTGCCGATCCGGCGCGCAAAGGCGCGCTCGACGGCGCCGGTGCGCGCCCCTAAGCCCACAGATTAGCCGGTTCGGGACCCAACCGCCACGCTGGGTATCGCTCGGGAATTGCCCGTGTGGCTTGGGCGGTTCCGTCGCCCTAACCGGCGTCGCGGACCCTGCTTACCGAGCCCGCCGTCACTCGTTACCAAGGCCCATTTGGCCGCGCCGCCCTGGACGCCCCGTCCGAGCCGCAGCGCGTCATCCGCGCCTTGACTTAGGCTCCGAAGGGGCGTGAGATACCAGCCCGGGGTAACCCCTGAGGTGATGCCCGGTGCGAGATGGAGTATTGGTTTGAAAAGTGCCCTATTCGTCGATTTCGACAACGTCTATTCAGGGCTGCGCAAGCTCGATCCGTCGGTCGCTCAGCATTTCGCCCAGAAACCCCAGCGCTGGATGAGTTGGCTGGTCGATAGCCTGCAACTACCCGACCCCTCACCCGCGGGCGCACGGCGCCGCGTGCTGGTCCGACGCTGCTACCTCAACCCGCAAGTCTACCAGCGTTTCCGTCCACCGTTCAACTTGGCCGGATTCGAGATCATCGACTGTCCGGCCCTGACCAGTGAGGGGAAGACCAGTACCGATATACACATGGTGCTGGACATCATTGACCTGCTCCAGCATGACACGCGTTACGACGAGTTCATCGTCTTCTCCGCGGATGCGGATTTTACCCCCGTGCTGCGTAAGCTTCGGCGTTGGGATCGGCGCACCACGGTGCTGGCGATCGGATTCCCGTCGGCGGCATACCGCGCCTCGGCCGACCTCCTCATCGATCAGGATGAATTTGTCCGTGAGGCGCTTGGCTTCCGTGATGAGGACGAGTCCGCGATACTGGCGCCACCGGTGGCGGGCGCCGCCCCTCAACCCGGTGAGAGCCATCTTGCGCAGGCCGCGCTGGAGCTACTGACAGAGGCGGTGGCCGACTCGGCTGCGCCGCTGCCCCTGGCGAGGCTCGCCGCCACGATACTGGCATCGGTCGATGGCATGGATGCCGCGACTTGGGCTGGATTCGGCAGCTTTCGCGGCTTGGTGGAATCCTGGAGCTTAGCCCCGCTGCTGGTCAGTTGGGAGGGCGGGGGAGTCATCTACGACCCAAGGCGCCACCGGGCTCCACCCAATACCCCCGCCGCCTCCGCGAAGGTGGCCGATATATTCGAGAGTATCACCAACCTGATCCGGCACGAACTGGCGGAGGCGAGTCAGGCGGTGCCCTGCAGCCGGATTGCCAGCCTCATCACTGCTCAGCACACGAACGTTGCGGAAGACTGGAACGGCATGGGTAGTTTCCGCAGGTTCCTCGATTCGTTGAACATCGGACCGCTGAAGGTCGACTGGAACGGGTCGGGTGGCCGTATTTACGACCCGCGTCGGCATACGCTTGTCAGCGATCGAGACAATAAGGCAGGTGGCAATGGCACCTCGGTTTTCGACTGGGGCAGGCATCGCGATCTTCTTCCGCTGGCCACACAGATCCACGATGTCATCAGCGTGCCCCTGCTGAGCCCGGCCGATTACCGTGTACTGTTTAAACTAATCGCATCCGACTTGGTTAAATAGCCCTTTGATCTCAAGGAAACCGGCAAGCGGGTTCGCGACGATATTCGCGCACTCGGCCATTCCGTGAGTCGAGTGGACGTCAACTGGGTGCTGCGCGGACTGCTGTTACGGGGACACGAATTCGGCAAGGGTGAGGATGACGCACTGACGCTGAGTCGAAAGACGATCGACAACGTACAGGCGCTGTGCCTGCGTGAACAGATACTGGTCGATCAGACGACCGAGGCCGCCATCAGGCGGTGGCTTGACTGTGGTTTGTAAGGCGGAGGCAAGCGATGAGGACGACACCGACGGGCGCGGGACTGCTGCTGGGGCCGGGCGGTGCCGCGCAAGCCGACGCTGGTCAATGTTTGCGTCTTTGCGTGAAACAATTACTTCTGCCAGGTTGAGCCGATCCGCGGCGCCCGGATCAGCCCCGGTTCGCCAGAAAGACCACGACGACGCCGCCCATGATCAGGGCGCCGCCGACGAGGGTCAGGGTGTTGATCTGGTTCTGCCGAAAGAAGAGCCAGGCGAAAAGAGCGACGAAGATCGGGTAGGAGATCTCGATCAGCGAGGCCAGCGTGGCGTTCTTCTCGCCGATGGCCATGTAGATCAGCAGGGTGCCGGCGGCGGAACTGATCAGGGCGAGCGCGAACCAGGGCCAGTCCGACCCCAGTGCCCGCAGCTCGCCCGTCAGGTCGCCCAGTCTCCCGCCCGCCGCCAGCGCGAGTGCGCCCGCGATGGCCCCGAAGCAGGCGTAATAGAAGAAGAAGGTGAGCGGCGCCATGCCATGCTCGATCACGCGCCCGCTTGAGGCGTAGCTCACACCCCAGATGACCGACGCCGCTACTGCATATAGGATCCACATCGCTGGCCTCCTTTCGAGTCCAGGCTCGGAGTCTACGACGGCCGCACGCGCCGGACAAGGCGACCAGGGTTGCGGAAACCCGCGGCGGGCGGACGCCGCAGGGTGCTCCGCCATCGGTGCCTCAGGGTCGCGAGGAGATCAGGCCGCGGGCCGCTCGGTGCCGAGTTCCTCCGCCCAACACCCGGTCGGCGGTCCCAGCACCAGGTCGGGTCCCTCGAAGCGGACCAGATAAAGGGTGCGCTCCGGGTCCTCCTCCAGGTGCCCGATCTTGAGGATGACGCCGCGGGTCCCGGGGGCGGCGATCAGGGCGTCCGCCGCCAGGTCCGGGATGCCCCCGTCGTTGACGATGGCGGCGGCGGCATAGACCAGGTCGCCGGGATTGAGCTGATCGAGGGTCGGTTGGTCGATGGTCATGGGGCTTGCTCCCTATTGTCGGCAGCCGCAGTGGTTGGCTGGGCGGGTCTGTCGGTAATCCGACCAAAATACTGCGCAGGGCTGTGGCAGAGCCGACAAGCTCGGCGGCAGTGGGTTATGAGATCTTCAACAACAATGACATACAGTCTCTTCACTGCATGGCATGGGGATTGCTTTTTTCCTCCTCAACAGCGAAGCAAGACTCAAGCCATTTGGAGCATCCGACCATGTTGACCCTGACCCCCAGCGCCCTGAAGGCCGTCAGCCGTTTCATCAAGGGGTCCGCGGACCCGGTCGCCGGCCTGCGCATCTCAGTCACCGGCGGCGGCTGTTCCGGCCTGCAATACGCGGTGGCCCTGGAGGGGGCGGCACGCGCCGACGACGCGATCGTCGAGTGCGGGCCGGTGAAGGTTTTCGTAGACCCCGCCAGCGCGCCCATGCTGGCCGGCGTCACCGTCGACTTCAGGGACAGCATGGAGGGTAACGGCTTCCGATTCGAGAATCCCAACGCTGCCCAGAGCTGCGGCTGCGGCAAGTCGTTCAGTGCTTGACGGCGCTCGCCGCAAGCCGGCTTCGCGTCATTGAGTAACGAGTCAAGAACAAGCTAAACACATTCGTTGTCGTTGTCGTTGTCGTAATCGTAATCGGAGAGCGATGCACTTTGGGGTGCAAGAGAATCCGAGGCGCTACGATAATCTCGACAACGACAACGACAACGACAACGACAACGAAAATGGCGCTACAGGCGGTCCCGATCGAACTGTTTGACTTATTAGTGAACCGTTCCTGAGGACGACAAAGCGCAGACCATTCTTCATTTCCCCGGAGACACGCCATGTGGGATTACTCGGAAAAGGTCAAAGACCACTTTTTCAGCCCCCGTAACGCCGGCGCCCTGGCGGACGCCAACGCCGTGGGGGACGTGGGGTCCCTGTCCTGCGGGGACGCCCTGCGCCTCTCGCTCAAGGTCGATCCCGAGACGCTGGTCATCAAAGACGCCGGCTTTCAGACCTTCGGCTGCGGCTCGGCCATCGCGTCGAGTTCCGCGCTGACCGAGATCGTGAAGGGCATGACCATCGATCAGGCGCTCAAGGTCAGCAACCAGGACATCGCGGACTATCTCGACGGCCTGCCCCCGGAGAAGATGCACTGCTCGGTGATGGGGCGTGAGGCGCTCCAGGCGGCGGTCGCCAACTTCCGCGGTGAGGTCTGGAACGACGACCACGAGGAAGGCGCACTGGTGTGCAAGTGCTTCGCGGTCGATGCGGTCCTGATCGAGGAGACCATCCGCGCCAACGGGCTCTCCAGCGTCGAGGAGGTCACCAACTACACCAAGGCCGGGGGCGGCTGTTCCGCCTGTCACGAGGGGGTCGAGGAGATCCTGACCCGGGTGCTCAAGGACCAGGGCCGGACCTTCGACCCCACCGGCGCCCCGCCGCCCGCGGCCAAGCGCCCCAAGCTCGGCACCCTGCAGCGCATCCGCCGTATCGAAAGCGCCATCGAGGCGATCCGTCCCAACCTCAAGCGCGACCGCGGCGACGTGGAGCTGGTCGAGATCGACGGCAAGAACATCTATGTGAACATGACCGGTGCCTGTGCCGGCTGCCAGATGGCCTCCACCACCATCGAGGGGATACAGCAGCGTATCGTCGAGGACCTGGGCGAATTCGTGCGTGTCCTGCCGGCGAGCGCGATGCGGGCGCGGGCCTGAGTAACGGGTCAAGAACAGGTTAAACACGATCGTTGTCGTTGTCGTTGTCGTTGTCGTTGTCGTAATCGGACAAGCGCTGCAAATTGGCTTGCGAGAGAATTCTGGGCGCTTCGATAATTTCGATTACGACAACGACAACGACAACAACGACTTTCTATTTTCCTGGTCCGTCTTAACCGAGGCACGCCCATGACCCAAGGCATCTATCTGGACAACAACGCCACCACCATGGTCTCGCCGGAGGTGGTGGACGCCATGCTGCCCTATTTCACCGAGCAATTCGGCAATCCGTCGTCGCTGCACCAGTTCGGCAACCGGGTGGGGCTCGCCATCAAGCAGGCCCGCCAGCAGGTGCAGCAACTCCTGGGCGCGGAGCATGACTCGGAAATCGTCTTCACCTCCTGCGGCACCGAATCCGACTCCACCGCCATCCTCTCGGCGCTCAAGGCCCAGCCGGACCGCAAAGAGATTATTACTACCGTCGTCGAACACCCGGCCATCCTGGCGCTCTGCGATCAATTGGAGAAGGAGGGCTACAAGGTCCACCGCCTCAAGGTGAACGGCAAGGGACGGCTCGACATCCGCGAATACATGGACCTGCTGTCCGAGCGGGTGGCCATCGTCTCCATCATGTGGGCCAACAATGAATCGGGCACGCTGTTCCCGGTGGAAGAGATGGCCGAACTGGCGCGTTCCGCCGGGGTCATGTTCCATACCGACGCGGTCCAGGCGGTCGGTAAGATCCCCATCGATCTGAAGGAGACCTGCATCGACATGCTGTCGCTCTCCGGCCACAAGCTCCACGCCCCCAAGGGGGTCGGGGTCCTCTATCTGCGTCGCAACACCCGCTTCCGCCCGCTGCTGCGCGGCGGTCACCAGGAGCGCGGCCGGCGCGCCGGCACCGAGAATACCGCCTCGATCGTCGCCTTGGGCAAGGCCTGTGAAATGGCCCTTGAGCACATCGACGACGAGAAGACCTCAGTGCGCCGGATGCGCGACCGGCTGGAGCAAGGCATCCTGGCCGCCGTCCCCCATTGCTTCGTCACCGGTGACCCGACCAACCGCCTGCCCAACACCTGCAACATCGCCTTCGAGTACATCGAGGGCGAGGCGATCCTCCTGCTCCTGAACAAGCAGGGCATCGCCGCCTCCTCCGGCTCCGCCTGCACCTCCGGATCGCTTGAACCATCCCACGTCATGCGCGCCATGGGCATCCCCTTCACCGCTGCCCACGGCACCGTGCGCTTCTCCTTGTCCCGCTACAACACCATGGCGGAGGTCGACACGGTCATCCGCGCCGTCCCGCCCATCGTCGCCCAGTTGCGCAAGCTCTCGCCCTACTGGGGCGTCGATGGCCCGGTCGCAGACCCCGAGAAGGCCTTCGCGCCCGCGTACGCCTGAGGCCCTTCCCCTGGAGTCCAAGGCTTCAGCCTTGGGCGTCTGATTTGGCCTTGATCATAAATCCGCCCAAGAGCGGCCCGTCGATGTGGGTTTGCGCGCGCAAGACCATGTTCTGCAACGGGCCGGCGACCTCGGGACGAAACGACGCGGGCGGAATTATGATCAAGGCCGTCGTTCTCTTGAACAGCGAGGAGGAAGAGGCGCGCATCCGCGCGGGGATCGCCGCCGATCCCGACACCTACGAGTTAACCGACGAAGAGCTGGCCGAACTGCGCCCGCTCGTGCGGCCCGGTCGCCCCAAAGCCGAATTCCCCAAGGTCCCGATCACCATCCGGCTCTCCCCTGAGGTGCTGGACTTCTTCAAGACCGACGGCCCCGGCTGGCAGGCGCGCATCGATGCGGCCTTGCGGGACTGGATCAAGACTCACGCTATCGAGCACGGCCAGCACGCCAAATGACCGCCCGTTGATGGGGGACATTCGTGGGAATATCGCAATCTGTGTGCTGGAAAAATCGGCAGATCGCCGAAGCGAATTATAAATAATCGACAAAAGTTCTCACTCCGATCTTATAAAAGTTTTCTTGATAAGAACTCGCCCCTCTGACTCTTGGAGAAAAAAAGGGGAAACAGGAAGCCGACCGCCGCGGGTGGCAGGCTGTCGGTTGCGATCGAACAACCCGCCACCCGTGGGACAGCCACGATGCATTGCAGACCACAGACCAGCGCCGTTCAATGGCATGTCCAGAACTGCAGGCAGCAAGCCGATGGTGACGTGTTCTTCAACCAGCGTAATGAAGGATGACGCGGGTTCTCTCTGAGAATCCGATAGTTCTTGCGAGCGGTTTCCTGGACTGGTGCCGGTAACGCATGAAAGTGATTCCAGAAGCGCGCCGTCGTCTTGTGCTTCACAGGTTGCGAAGACTCCCGGCCCTTTTCTCGTCAAGGGCTTCTTCGATCAAGAAATCAACTCTTCCTGCGGCAGAATCTCTTTCGATTTCTTCATCCCAAACTTGCCAATCCCGTTCGGATAACCAGTGCGTTAGCTTCATATACTCGCGGTGCGGCAGGGCCTCAATATCTGATTTCAGTTCTTCAAATGTTTTCATGCGTGAGACCTCTTTTCCTGTGCATTAACGACTGGCAGCAACGCTGATTGGGATACACCAGATCTTTTCTTTGCTACCGGTACCGGGGCAGGAGA
>Ga0247840_10005847_pt1 | contig 18166 bp, 16 predicted proteins | sample LaCruzMarch2015__FD_192404 | JGI IMG/M metagenome (GOLD analysis project Ga0247840, IMG submission 192404) | Freshwater microbial communities from meromictic Lake La Cruz, Castile-La Mancha, Spain - LaCruzMarch2015_17m | ecosystem: Environmental > Aquatic > Freshwater > Lake | place: Spain... | reverse complement strand
GAGCCATGGCGATCCCTCAATGGAAACTGACGCAAACGGAATCACGCAGACCCAAGGCCGTCAACCGAGCGACGGCCAGCCGCAATGGGATCCCGATCGCCGAGGCCCCAATTCTGCAACAGGCTCCTGAACATATCTCAATACAAAGGTGACGAATGAAGCGCTTTATCCTGACCGCAGCCGCTGTGGTGGCTATGTGTTCAACCGCAGCTGCTGCCGACCTCTTGGTCACAGAGGTTCCCGCTGAGGCTCCTGCTCCCGAAGCGTCCAGCATCAACGGCTATGTCCAGCTTATGGGCGGCTGGACGATGCCAAACACGATGGACTACTCAGCTGAAATTCCGCAGCAAATCGACGGCACGTACGACTTCGATGCCGGGTGGGCACTCGGTGCAACGCTCGGCATCGAAACCCCGATCGACGGCGTTTCGGTAGAGGTCGATATCCTTCGCACTTGGGCCGATGCAGCGGATGAGGGTGAACTAGGTGCAGGATCATTGATCTCCACCAGCCTGATGGCAAATGCCGTCTACTCAGTCGATCTGAACGACATGTTCTCGCTGTACGGTGGTGCAGGCTTGGGTATCATCGCTCTTGAGGCCGTAGGTGATGAAGAGAGCCTCGGCATAGACGCTTCGGGCTCTGGCGCTGGATATCAGGTATTTGCAGGTATCCAAGCCGCTGTTGCAGAAAACGTTGCTCTGACCTTCGAAGGTCGTTATCAGTCGTCGATCGATAACGTCGAAATGGATGCAGAGATCGAGGGATCATTCCAGCAGGAGTTCAACCGCACTTCCATTCTGGCTGGTGTTCTCTTCTCGTTCTAAGTTTCCGGTCTGTTTGTTCCACTAGGGGCGGCTTTATGCTGCCCCTTCTTTATTAAACCAAGACGTAATGTGCCCTTCAGACACCTCAAGAGCATCCCGAGCCAAACGCTTGATGCACTAGATACCCCTATACGACCAGATGCCGTCCCTACACTGACATCCAGTTCCAGAGGCACCCCTTTCCGGGATACAGATCGATCCACACCTCTACGTGTAGGCATGCATAAGAAACAATGCCATGGGACCTGATCTGTGTAACAGGCAGCTTCGAAGACCTGTTCTTCATTTCCAGAGTTAACCTTATTTTGGTTATGCATTAACTCCAATTCTGGTTGGTTTTTTTCTTCTCTGACCGACTTCGAAGCGCCTAAGGTCTTCCCGGAATGCTCTTGCGATCGCGCGACATCGTTGGCCCATCCGACGACGCAATGAAGATCGAGAAAGCCCGCTGCTTCGATGTTCATATCCAATGACAATTTAACGATCAAAACATCCGATATAATCGACGGAAGACTCGTCAATTATGTCGCTGTGACCGATATCTGGACCTTGATTCGAGCAACGTGGTGCATAGCCGTCTTTGTGTCTCTACACTACGCATCACTCGTACTGTGCGCATTTTTTGATTTTTCGATATTCGATTTCGCTACAAAAATTTCAACACTGGAACATGACGGAAGCACTCTGTCACAAATCGGTCCTATCCTAACAATCCCATTTGGTCACCTTGGTATATTACAATTCTTTATTGAGATGACGCTTATGATTGCCCTGCTGGCGCATGTGTCGAATTTTATCGGGCAAATGACAAGCCTTATTATCGCAGTTGTCACTCCCTATATAGTCCTGCTCATGCTGTCATTCATTGATGCGGAACTTTTCGCAATGGGCTGCATCTCATCTGCTGCCGCTTTACTGACGTTGTCTGTAATAGCGAGCATTAATAACGTATACCGCATGAGTGCATCATTTCTGATCGTTTCAGTTGGGCTCATGTTCGGTTATGTCATTCTTTTGCACTACTCGTTCATCGTTTCGATTATATGCGGAATCGCCTTCGGATTGATCGCTTCGACGCTCATCAACGGAGGTACAATATTCTGGTCAAATAGATTTCAGATGCTTACTGCGGTCACCTACTATTACATGCCAACGCGCATTGCCATTTTGACGCTGCCGGTTCTCATCGCTCTCATTGCAAGCGCTGCATTTATCGGAGTTATTTGATCAGAGTGACTGTGGGCATCTACCCCAGAAATGCCTGGCAGGGATACTGACCTCGATCAGAGTCTCTATCGAACCACGACGGACTAAATTCCGTCCCGAACCGTCCCTAAATGCGAAATGATGACGAAGAGGACGGAGCGTTCGAGCGCTCTGCTTTGACTCAGGATAATTTCGGGCAATGACTGGTCCCATCCAACCAGAACACATGCAACTAGACCCCCTCTCCAGAAACGTCTTCGAGGCTCTGTCCGGGAGTGACGACAACCCGGTCTGGAAGGCCTTCGTTCATTTTATCTGCAATCGTAACCCAGAAAATGCCGCTGCCTTATCTCAATGGTCCGACCGGACCGTGGCTGCGGTAACAGATGCCCTCGCTTCAGTTGAGCAGATGCGCTCTGCGGCAGCAGATTTTCCCGCTTCAATTCAGGCTGTAGCAGCGTCGTTTTCTGACCTAGAGGATGAGTTTCTCGAATACATCTTCGCTGGGAAACAGAGTGAAACCCTATTGATCGTTTCCTACGGTCGCAGAAGACGCGAAACTGACGCCTTCTTCATCAAACGCTTCAACGATATGTATTTCGCCGGATCAACAGACGCAATTTATATTGATGAACCATACTCATCAGTCGAAGATTGTCTTGCTTATGCACGTTCGTTTGTTACAGATATATGCAGAAACCGACTGATAAGTGTAGTTTTTTGTCCACCGATCACAAAAGAATTCGTTGATGCAATCATTGTGGGTTCATGCCCCTACATTGGTACACTCTTTACCTTGAACGGTAAGCTCTGCGCTCGCTCAGACAAGACTCCATTTTGCGAACTGAGCAGCTGATTGTGGTGAGAACCCACTGGGTGCCAGAAAGGGTCCACAGGTCGACCGCTCATCCGCTTATAGAAGTGGCAGTGCGCATTCTTTTGGCGTCTATTTTCTGACGTAAAGAAGCACCCTCCATCTGGATCGATTTGGTCCCTGCTGCAGTCATACTGAAGTCGTTAGTATTTGACGATCCGACGTTAGGCCCGGAGGCTTTTTTTCAAGGTCAACACGAGGTTCAAGCTGATGCTAAAGTCGCTCCTAATTTCGAGTGTGTCTTTCCTGCTTCTTTCCGGAGCCGCCAATGCGGCATCTGCATGTCAAGATTATTCTTGGCCCAACGACGTCGCGGTCCAGCCAATGGACCAACCTGAATTCGAGGCACTGCTGCGGTGCTATGGCCATGATGACCCCGGAGCCACGGAGTTTTTCGGCAAGCTTTACAACTCCATCCCCGAGGATGAAGGGTCGCTTCTGCGGTGGTATCGCATACTGACCACTTCTGTCGGCACCCTTGCTCGGTCCGAGAACATCCAGCGCAATCTTGCTGACCAGTTTCTTGCGCGGATCGACAAGCTTGGTTCTGAGCGCAAGGCCCTCGAAGGGACCATCAAGGACCTTGAGCAGAAGCTCAGTGATGCCGCTGCAGCTGCAAGTGCTCTAGACGGACAGATGTCGAGCCTGTCCGCAGAACGTGATGTGGCTCGTGCCAAATTGGATGACCACAAGCGCGTCGTCGACACTCTGGAGCAGGAGCGACGCAGCATCGCTCAAAAACTCGAAGCAGCGTCAAAGAGTGAAACTGCAGCTGTGGAGGAAATGCAGAGCGCAAACGCTGAACGCGATGCTGCCTTCACTGTGAATGGTCGGCTGCAGCTTCAGCTTGATGCCCTTCAAAAACAGGTCGAAACCGCACTGAGCGAGCAGGCAGCTGCCAAGAAGCAGGTGGCAGAGGTCGAAGCGGCCCTCGCTGCCAAGCATACTGATCTGAGTGCAGAGCAGGCCACGGTTGCCGACCTGCAGCTGAGGCTATCCAATCTGACCAGTGACCTTTCCTTGAAGGTCGAGGTGGCTGCAAAGCAGATTGCCGAAATCCAGCAGCTTTCCGACGAGATGGAGGCTCTCAAGCAGACCGTGTCTCTCATGACGGACGAGAAGGCTGCTCTTGAACAGCGATTGAGTGAGGCAAACTTGGCTCAAGAGGAACTGCTCAAAAAACTCGCAGCTCAGGAGTCTGCCCTCAAGGCTGCGACGGAAAAAGTCGCGACGCTTGAGAAATCAGCCCAGCAGCTCACTGTCAGCAATGCCGAACTATCCAAGAGCCTTGAGGACACCACGGCCCAGAGGGATGATCTCCAGCAGCAGGTTAAGGAACTCACTGCCACTGTCGAAGCCAACGCAGCCCAGATTGCGGGCCTTGAGCAGACCATAGCCGACCAAGCCGCTGACATGGTCCAGAAGCAGGGCATTATCGAGGCCCTTTCAAACGACAAGCAGAACCTGCAGCGGCTCGAACAGGAGCTGAAGCGGCACAATGAGGAGATCGAGGCCCGTCTTGCTGCCCTTGAGCTGGACAAGACCAGCCTTGAGCAGATCGTCGGCAACCTGAACGGAATCGTGCAGTCGCTCGAAGGCGAGAACGATACCCTCGAAGCCAATGTGGCCACTCTGTCGGGTGAAAATGCAAAACTGACCGGTGAGATCGGTCGTTTGACCAGCCAGAACGACCGCTTGGCCGAAACGACTGACCTGCTCTTTAACGAGAGGCTCTATTTTGTCGAAGCCTGCACCGACTTGATGTCCACGATCCCCGCGATGGAGGTCGATCAGAACACCTGCCTGTTGCCCAACTCCGTAACGTTTGTGACCAACTCTGCGGACCTAACTCCCGAGGGTTCAGAGATGGTGCGTCAGGTTGCGCGCAGCCTGATGGAAGTGACATCCGAGTTTCCTCCGCTGGAATGGCGCATTGAGGTTGCAGGACACACCGACAGTCGAGCCGTTCGAGGTGGGCCCTACCCCACCAACTGGGAACTCTCTTATGCCCGTGCTCTGGCAGTGACCCTCGTCATGATCGACGAGTATGAGGTGGCAGTAGCTGCTGGTGGGACCGTAATCGACCTGCCCAAGCGTCTGGCTCCTGTCGGATTTGCCGACATGCATCCTATCGACCCAGACACCACACCAGAAGCGCTCGAAAGGAACCGTCGCACCGAGTTCCGCTTGGTCAACTAACTGGACCAACTAATCTGAACAAGGTCGACACAGCATCCGTTGTGTCGACCTATATTTTCGAATTCGACCGACACAGTTCACGTTTGTATCGATTGTTTTTGTCGCTCACGTTTTGCCCTCTGGAACCGGAGTTAAAATTGCCCACGTACAAAAAGGCAATGCTGGACACATTGAAGGTGCACGATGATAATCGTATATGGAAGGCATTCATTCACTATATATTAGACCATGACGAGCGGAATGCGGAACATTTGCCCACACTTTCTGGCAGAGCTGTTTTTGCACTTAACAATGCCTTAGGTGCCATTGGCACCATGCAGCAGGCTATGGCTCAAATCTCTGCAGCTGAGACTGTCATTGCATCTGCGTTTGCCGAAATCGAGGATGAGTTTATTGAGCACATTTTTTCTGAATCGTTATCAGAAGATATTCTTGTCGTTTCGTCTGACCGAAAAGGCAAAATCAGAGGTGTTGTATCCGTAAAACACTTAAATGGCATTTATCTTTTTGGCACAAACAAGGCGGCGCATATTGCTAGACCATATTCATCACTCGAAAGATGTTTATCATATGCGCGGTCTTATATACGCAGGTCACGTAGTACATTATTTAGCATCACATGTGCAAAGACGATTCCGGCAGCATTTATTGAAGATGTTGTCATTAATAACTGCCCAATAATCGGTACGCGTTTCACTCTGAATGGGAAACTCTGCGCCCGTTCTGACGATACTCCCTATGTAGAAGTTGACTTCTAGAGCCACGCTCTACCGGACGACACGCTGTGGCAAAAGGACCTGTGGGTTCCCCTACTGCCTCTTCACCATCCCAATTTCCGCATGAAGCCGTGACCATCTCCCACTCTATGAAAAAGAGTGCGTCATTACAGTATCAATGAGACTGAAATACACTAAACTTTTTTCTCCAAACAGCATTCACACCACAAACAGTTCAAACGAACATCAATATTGAACTACTCGTTCCTCATTGATCCCTGCTGCATCATGCTCCTCGACGTTTTCTGATTGCACTTTCAGCCGGGATATGATAGTGTTCATTTATCAAAATCCATAACCACATTTGTGCCTTCACGATACAGCTAACCTTCTTTGGGTTGCTGTGCGTCAGTGCGTGATTCCAATGATCGGGAGAACCAGTACGTCACACCCTGTGCAGATTGCGACTATCGACCTTGATGATGGCTTGGGTTCATTGGGTCTCTGCTTCTGTCCGGGTAAGAAGCAGCTCAAGGCAACGACCGGCCCTTGGGATCGGGACCTCCAAGCCATAGCCGACTGGAATGCCCCTGCGGTCGTGACCCTCGTCGAGCAGTTCGAACTGAATGATCTCAATGTTCCACATCTGGGACAGGTGAATTCGAGAAGGCATGGATCACAGGTGCGTCCATCAGGGCGACGTTGCACAGTCAGGTCTGCGGTCCCCATCCCTGAGCCACCAGTCTCGCATGACACCGAGGCTCAGCGATCACAGGGCAGCTTGCTGGAGCACTCTACGGCCAAGAGGCAATCCCGGTCCGTTGGCGAGACAAGATCGCGAAAAGTCGTGACCTGCATTCAATCGCAGAGTGCTTGTTCCAAGATGTAGTCGCTGCTCCGCGATGACTCTTTATTCACAGCTTTATCACTTCAGGAGGTTTCACTTATGTCGACCGAAAATATGCCGTTCAAATATGAAGCCGCAATGCAGACGTTTCTGACCGAAATGGAATGGATCGACGACACACTCGAATACGATTTCGAGAACGAGTTTGTCTACCTGAATACGCCCATCAGCATTAATGGCAACACTCATCAGCTCATTGTTGAGTCACGCGAGAACGATCTCATCGATGTTTACGTCTATCTTAGACACCTGAGCGTGAAGCCATCCAAAGACGAGGAGATGCACATCCTTCTGTCCAAGATTAACTCGCGACTGCGGATTGGAGCGTTCCAGTTTATTCGAGAAGCCGATTGGCACTACATCAGGTGGCATCATGCGACGGATTTTGAGGGCAGCAATCCTACAGGCACGACAATACGACATCAGGTCATCACGGGAATCCAGACCGTTGAGGATCATGCTGATCCTATTGCTGCAGTCGCTCTGACAAATCAAACGGCAGATGAGGCTCTGGACGATTTTCAGCAGTCCCGCAAGAAGGACGGTGAAAGCACTCACTAGGCTTTAATGATCCTATACAGACATGGAGACGGCACATAGAGACACCCAGTAGGATCATTTTTATCGATGCAGATGGCCCGATCATCAGTGGTCCATTGTATTGGATCGATCGGCAGTGTTCCATCGATCGCTCTGTGATGAATACGCATGCAATTGCGTATGTCACGGTTCTCGCGAAAATCGCTGGAGCGAAAATCGTCTGCAATTCAAGCCATAACTACTACGAGATCGAAGACCGACTGACAGGAGTTCGCAGGGACCTGCGAGCGGACCTAGTCGATTGGGGTATGCCATCTGGACTGTTCCACGCGGAATGGAGAACGAAATTTCCTGAAACCCGACGCATGCCAACCAGACGGTCCCATCCTCGGCAACATGCCATCGACCTGTGGCTTGATGCGAATGGTGAGCATGACTGGGTCGCATTCGACGACGAGGAGTTTGATGTCACTGGCCACCAGATTCTCATCAATTTCGAGCACGGGATCGACGAGGTCGCTTTTCGGAAAGCCCTCTCGATATGGAACCTTGAGTTCCCAACAGAACTAACTTGATCAAGGAGGTCTCTGCCATGATCCCTATCGGCACTGAGTCAGAAGCGAACATTCCATATTTCGCTATGTCTGTAGAACCGCGAGACAGTCGCGCATCAGCGGCCACTGATAAAGACAAAATTCGCAAAGCACTTGGTGGACATGCTTATAAATGGTTGAGCGAAAACGCTGAATACGATGACGCGTGGCGACTTATAATGACGCGCGACTTCGTTCCGCCACGGTCAGCTGTGTACCGTACATGGCTGCTTTTTAAAAATGACGATTTGGAGCAAAAGTTCGTCGTGAAGTTTCCGAGGTTGTCCAGTGAGGTCAGATTGCAGAGACTTTCGAAGAACCTAGAACAGTCTCGCGCTTCCCTCGATAAGGGTTTGCTATCAGGTGGCTATGACCTGAGCAAAAGTGCTCCCGAGTCACGTGTCGCTGTTGCCAGAGCCTACATTGAGAAACACGAGCAGATTGAAAAGCTGCAGTCTGAGCTTGATGGGGTGCTACGCCAAGAACAGGAGCGCGCAAAATGGCTTCACCTGTCCGTTGCGGGCTTCTGAGGTTCACTTAGACTACAAGTTTTTTGATACACCCGGAAGGAACACTATCGATGAGTGCCCTGTCTGAATCCACTATTCGTGCCATGAAGACGGCAGACGAGGACCCGGTCTGGAGTTTATTTGTAGACATGCTTTGCAGCGGGAATGAGCAGCTTTCCAGCGAGGGTCATGAATGGTACCCGCAGATACTCGATGCCATTGCCTCTGCTAAGCGGTCGCAGGACCTTATGGAAGCGTCGATAGTATCCGCAGCGGAAGTATATGGAACGTTCAACGAAATTCAGGATGATTTCTTTGAATATGTATTCGATGGTCCGCACAGCGAAACCATCTTGGTGATCTCGTGCGGACCCAAGGGTCAGGAACGCGACATATTCGTCGTCACCCAGTTCATGGATCGGTACATCGCACTTGGCCCGAAGATTGGGTTGACGGGTCCCCATGCATCGCTCGACGAGGCCCTGTCTCTGGCAAGAGCGTTTGTGTCAGATTGCGGCAAAGGCAGGCTGATCAGCATCACTGCCGATCCAATCATGCCTGCTGCCTTCATCGAGGAAATCGTCATGTCCGCTTGCCCAGAAACCGGAATGCGCTTCACTCTGAATGAGCAACTCTGCGAACGCGGCACCGAGACCACTTTCGTGCCAGCGAACTCATGAAGCGATGGCGAAGCTCTGGAGCCCCACCCGGCCACAGCTTCTGCTTAGGCTTGGAGTGCACGCTGGCATTGGAGCCGACCAGCAGAGGAACGCAATGCACCAGACCCGACGGCTCGGTCACTGTGGTCGGCATTCGGAGAAACGGACGTAGTGGTTCTGATCTTCATCTCGACACAAAATCCGATCTGGCCGGGACTGTGGATTTCCACTGACCCTTGGTCCATGCATCGATCTCACTGGCCCTGTATGCTTTGCGTCCCGGAGAAATCGCTACCAGCTCCGGAAACGTGCCCTTGCGTCGCATCCTGTAATGCGTGATGCGACTGAGTGTCGTAATTTTGCAGCAATCAGCCTCGTTTATGAAGTGACTAATCCTCGTAAGTTCCATCGACGCTCCTGTCTTTATCGAACACACAGATCATACCAGAAACAGGCTGAAACAGCAATTCCGCCCATGAAGGCGCGATGGAAGTAAAAACTCACAATGAATCGCTTCACCTCTCCACAGTTGTTGGTTCCAGTTCGTACCATCACCGCTGCATTGGCTTTATGCTCTACGTTAAATTTAGCCAATGCCGAAGAGGGTGGCACTTATACAAATATAGCTCAGTCGGGAGATGCTCCGGAGTGGTGCGGCATTCTGACGCAGACCAGCATGCGTGGACACGACTTCGATGCCTGCAGACCTATCGGCACCGTGTTCCGGGACGACCCCCGACTTCCTGAAATGGTTGTCGTTCTCGGTGCGGATGGGAACCCCTTGGCGGTGGGTCGCTTCGAAGTCACGTTCGAAGAATGGGACCGCTGCTATCAGGGTGCCTTCTGCCTTAGCCTACCTCATGACAATGGATGGGGTAGAGGCCGAAGGCCGGTCATCAATGTGGCACCTCGCGACGTTGAGCAGTTCCTCGCATGGATGACCAAGGTCTCGGGAGTGGCCTATCGCGGAATGACCGATGCCGAGTGGGTGCATGTCGCGAAGTCAGACGAAACAGTGACGCATGAGATTGCGCATTTCGATGCCGACCGGACCCTTGAGGTCGGCAGTCTGAAGCCCAACGCAGCCGGTCTCTACGACACCCTCGGCAATGTCTGGGAAATGACGTCTAAGTGCGAGGAGAAAGACCCGCTCTGGCCTCGAACGTGCACGGTCTCGCGATCACGTGGTGGATCATGGGCCAATGACATCGCTTATGTCAGCGCTGAGAGCGTCAACGCGGTTCTGGTTGAGGAAGGGAACCGCGTTACCGGCTTCAGGATCGTGCGCGACATGCGGCTCTATTCCGCTCCTCCGGACTAGCTCGACCGGAACTCCTGTCTCCGCACCAGACCTGCAGCCAGTGATCCCAGAGCCGATGATTCGGTTCGCGGTTGCCGATTCACCGAAATTTGGTTGATTACCTCGATGCGTTGAGGTGCGGTCATTCAGCCTTCAAGAGTGCAACACTTTGGGGGCTATAGATATAATCGGTGATGGTTCCGTCTTTCACGCGAGAAACGGCCTCATCAACGATGCTCAACGGCACGAGGAACCATTCGCGCGGCCTGAATGGTCGTCCAAATCGGTCCTTCATTTCGAGGTCTAGCCTAGCAGGCTCAAATATCTTGTGTAATAGATTTTCAAGCTTTACGCGGTTGACGTTGAATAGCTCATAGGTTGCAATGATTTCCACATCGGCGAATAAGAACGTCGGGTCTGTTTTCGCAGCGGCTATACGGATCGCAACATCATTCGCTGTTACCCCGATTTTGTGGATGACATCGCGATGCTCAACGATACGTGGGTCTTTTGAATTGCTACGCAACACGTAGATCGTGCCGCTGCCAAAGTCACCTTCCTCCGATGTGCTGCCGAAAAGTGGTCCCGCATCCACCTCGCTGATCCTCCGACCAGCTGGATCAGCGTTGAGTTGCCGCTGTAGGGACCGCATGAGCATATTGCTCTCCGTCCCGTTGTCGAAGATGACCCGCAAACGAGCATCGCGTTTTCCGTGGTCGTTTGTGAAGACTTCATCTTTCTCCGCAACGTAGGCTATCTGGCCATGGACGATAAAATATCGGCCTGACTCGATCTCAGCCTTGAGTTCGAAGGGTCGCGCTTTCCGTATGTCGGCTTTGAGTTCCTGCTTGACCCGGTCAAAAAGCGGCCTGAACTTGCCGAACTCGGTGCAGGGCTTACGTGTGGCAACCTCATCTGGTCGCTTTATGTCCTCGGGTCTTTCGACGTGGACCAGTGTCTCGATGTCAGAGGGCTCAAAGGCACCCTCAAGCTCTGCCAGCAACTCATCGTCATCCAGTTCTTCGCTGAGCTGCTGCACATCGCCCAACAGCCCGTGCCTATCGAGCTTCAGGAGGACATCACGCACGTCTGGTAGCTGCCGTAGCCTATCCAGACGGACCGCATACAAGCGCTCGAATATGTCTCTTCCCTCTCCATGCAAGGGAAGTCGCCCTTGTTCATCGACGAATTTGAGCACGTCCTCAAAGCCAGCGATGATCCTCTCTTCACGCGAAGTCCGTCCACCCTTCTTGTCGGGCTCAGCGAAATCGGCAAGCTCTTCCTCAAGAGCATCAAGGTCGCTATCGGTCATATCGGCCTTCCCGCTTGAAACGTATGAATGCACTCGCACCCTCTGCTAACCGCTTCTCCCAAGCATCAGGTGCAGTCAGAGACGGGTTGCGGCCATGCTCTTTTATGAAGCGTGCTGCTCGGAAGGCTAGGTCTTTTGCATCCTCGGGACTGAGCTTGCTATTGCGTCTGGCTATAGCGGCAGCGACCTGTTGCAAACGTTCCTCCGTCATCGACTTGGCAAGGATTGCGTACGCTGAACCGAAGGGGTTGACGCTGTCTATCAGATCGATGCTGAGCTCACGAACGTCCATAGCGAACTGCCGCACACCATCAATGAATGCTGTATTGCCCTTTATCTCTGCCTCGGGATTGGCTGCAGCCTTGGCTGCTTGTTGTGTTATGGACAGAGCTGCAACGGCCTGTTGCCTGATCGCTTCTTGATCCCTCCCACTGAGCTCGGGGTAGCGGTCACGCACAATCTTCCCCATGCGTGTCTCTGTGAGTTCCTGTGCTGGGGTCTCCGAGTCAAACAGACCCTTTTCGATGGCTACCTTGTCCTGCACGAATGCAGTGATGACTTCGGTCAGGTCCTCCTTGCAAATCCGCTTCCCTTCATCGCTTTCAGGTAGGACCAACCCCTTGATTTCAATGTGGACCTCACCGGTCTCCGCATTGTAGCCGACATTGGTTTTTCTCGGATCATATCCCTCAGCACCGTAGTCGAATCCCTCATAGGGTTCGCTGGTCGGTGACTTCGGAGTGAAATTGAAACGAGGGGCCAGAACCTGCTCCATCAAAAGACTGGCAGCGATTGCCTTCAGCGTATCATTGACGGCACTGACAACTGCGTCCTCAGCGGCATCAGGTTCAGCTATGAGGTTGGTAAACCGTGCGCTGGTCTTGCCCTTCGCATCACGTGTGGCCCTACCGATGATCTGGACGATTTCGGTGAGGCTTGAGCGGTATCCAATCGTCAGAGCGTGTTCACACCAAATCCAATCAAACCCCTCCTTCGCCATGCCCAACGCTATGATAACGTCGACATTGTCCCTGTTGTTCTTCTGAGACGGGTCCTTGAGGGAATTGACGACCTTCAAACGCCTGTTCTCATCGTCATCAACCAGATCGGCTATGCGAAGCGTCCGTCCATCAGCAGTCTGTATGAGCTGTAAACCAGTCGCTGGATCAACACCAACGTGCTTACCCAGTATATCCATAACGCCTTCGGCTTCTTTTATCTTGTCCTTAAGACTCTCCCGCGCATTGACGTTTGGGATATGTACAATCGTCTTCAGATTACTATCTAGGACCTTCGCTAGATCATTCAGGTATGGCCCCGAATAGAAGAAATACCCTATGTTCAGGGTCTTTAGATATTCGTAACCGTTAAGCTGTTCAAAATATGTGTATGTGACGGTCTCGAACTTCGCTTCATCCTCGGGGTTGAGCACTGGTGCAGCATCACCACGAAAATAGGAGCCCGTCATAGCGACGAGATGGGCCTTCCCGTTCGCTATAAGCTGGCTCACCTGCGTCCCCAGCACGTTGTCCTCGCCAACGCTCACATGGTGAAATTCATCTACCGCAATCACTCGATCATTGAATGCGTCGACACCGAGCTCCTCAAAGGCAAAGCGAAAGGTCGCATGTGTGCAAACCATTGCCCTGTCATCGCTGACGAGGAACTGCCTGACGGCACCCACATTCGTTGTCGATGCCTTTGCAGTTTCAGGAACCGGGGTGTTGCAGAGGTTCCACTGCGGCTTGACCGACCAATCAGCCCAAAAGCCATACTTCGTCAGCGGCTCGTCTGCGAACGAACTGCCGATGGAGCGCTCTGGCACGACGATGATGACCTGCTTCAAACCCTGCTTGTGCAGCTTGTCCAATGCGATGAACATCAGGGCACGGCTCTTGCCTGATGCTGGAGGCGACTTGATGAGGAGGTACTGCTCACCACGCTTCTGGTAGGCCCGTTCCTGCATCGGACGCATGCCGAGTTCATTCGCTTTGGCTGAGACCCCGGTTTGGGCAAGCGCTACAGAGACCGACGGAATTCCGGCAGCATCAATCATTGCACTGAACCCTTCGACTTCTGACGGGTCACTTTCTGCGCAGTTTTGCTCGACACCATCTCCGTGTAGAGCTCAAAAAGCTTCTCCAGTCGCTCGGTATCATTCCGAAAGCGTCGTCCTATGTAAATTCGCTCCAAGACCTCATCGTTCTGCTCATGGGCTTGTCGCAAATCGCTCGGCATAGCCTCAGGGTCGTAGAGATCAGCTATGGTCGCTGGAAAATGGGCCTCGCGGGCTAACAGAATATTCTCAGCGCATCGCGCTAGGTCGGACTTATTCCGGTCAGTTAACGTGGGGACGGGGAATGTGTTCCAACCTAGGGTGTTTGAATATCGATAATCAGACTTCAACTTTCCACAGACTGTCGCAATCCAGATCAGGTGCAAACGGGAAGCTAGCAAAGCCATGCACCACAAAGGGGCGTCGAAAAGAGCGAAACAGGCATCTGTTATCGTAGATTTTTTATCTATTAGGCCAACCGGAAGATATGATCGATTCTCAGACGATACGCGGGGTATGATAATTGATTGCCGTTTACCAATATTCATCTCACGCATCTGATGAGCGCGAGTGGCCATCTCTTGCGCACTCTTGTCTCGACTGGCGAGACGCGTCGCTCGGACCCCATCTATCCGGTTCTTGATCTCACCTATGGCTGCTGCCTCTGGGAGATATTTATCTTCAATCCAAATGCAGTATCTCTCCTGCCCTCTTATAAACTCAGCAGACCCATATATCCGTCTAATAAATCGCTTCTTTTGCTCTTCTTTGAGGTTGAGCTCCTGCATTTCCTGCCTTGAAAGCAAGAGGTATCCGCCATCTACAGGTTTGTTTCCGAAGTTCATCGGATGCAAATGATTGATCGGGGCTGAGGCTTTTTCAACAATGATGTGCGGCCCCGCAACGAGATAGGCGTTAATGTGGCCTGTCTCCTTCGATACGGTGGCACTATCTGAGTTATTTGAAAACAGTCTCCGCACTTTCGTAGGATGGTTTGAGATTCCAACAATAATAACAGTTACCCCAGCGTTATGGCTGGCAAGGTTTTGCCATTTGAAGCTGGTATGGGCGAAGCTGATCTCCCACCCACCATCAAAAATGAGTGGCCATAGAATTGGAACCTGCTGCCCTTGGCAAATCGAATTCGTCGTAACAAAAGCTGCTACCGTATTCGTTTCTCTTCCGTAGTCGATGGCTTTGATGAACCAACCGCAGACGTAGTCGAGAGACTTCCATGACTTCGTTCGTGCGTCAAAAAGTTCGCGCAAATCGTCCTTTTGTTCGTCGGATTGCCAAGTTGAGCCTAAATAGGGTGGGTTTCCACAGATATACGTCTCACCCCCGTCATTCTCAAAATCGATCTGAGATTGATCTGAAGAAGTGGAAAACAGATCATCAGCTCGCATCTGAACTGATGACCCTGTAGGTGGACATACAGTCAACCAATCAAGTCTAAGCGCATTACCACATGTGATCCAGTTTTCGGCATCAAGTGGTAGAAACTCTTGAAGGGCTTCCTTCTGTCCTAAATGCAGTGTGTCGCACTGGAACTCTGCGATGATCAAGGCAAGTCGTGCAATCTCGGTGGGGAAGCTACGCAACTCAATGCCACGGAAATTGGTAATCGGAATGTCTGACTTACGACCTTCCTCACCACGTCGTTTGTTGAGCTCAGCCTCGATCTCTCGCAACTGCTTATAGGCAATCACTAGAAAATTCCCTGAACCGCAGGCAGGATCGAACACGCGAATTCGTGACATGCGTTTCCGCAAATTCAAAAGCATTCGTGCGTTGTCACCGGCTTCCTCAAGCTTGGCACGAAGATCATCGAGAAACAGAGGATTGAGCACTTTCAGGATGTTCGGCACGCTCGTGTAGTGCATGCCAAGCGCACCACGCTCTTCATCGTCAGCAACCGCTTGGATCATCGAACCGAAAATGTCGGGGTTGATCTTCCTCCACTCCAAGTTGCCGATATGGAGGAGAAAAATGCGTGCCATCTTCGTGAACTTAGGCACCTCAGTGCTGCCTGAGAAAAGTCCACCATTTACATAGGGGAACGCTTCTGCCCAGCGAGGCACCTTCGCTGCCACACGGTCGGTAAGCTTGATGTTCATAGCTCTGAATATGTTTTCGATCACGTCATGCGTGTTAGATGCATCTTGCGCACTCATCTGCTCGATGGTCTGCGAGAAAAGGTTTCGTCCTTGGAATATATCTGTGTCCTCTGCGAAGAAGCAGAAGATGAGCCGAGCCATGAAATGGTTCATGTCGTGCTGACGATCCGCTTTATCCCAGCTCGGATTGTTCCTTCGCAGCTCCAAATACAGCTTGTTGAGACGACCAGTTGCACGAACGTCGAACGAGCTCTCTCGTAGCTGCTTTATCGTGCTGATACCTGCGAGCGGCAGGAAGAACGCAAAGCGGTCCGGAAGGTCCTCGTAGGGACATGCTATGGTCTCACCCGTAGCGAGGTCTTCAGCCTCAACCGTCGCACCATCCGTCGTTAGGACATATCGAGCTTTGGCTTGAACAGTCTTCGGGCTCAGCTTCAAAGCCACTAACGCTTGGGTGGTTGCACCGACAGAGCAGGTCGCTATGTGGATGTTGCTGCGTTGGAGGACACCATTGGGAATGTCCGACCCGTTGGACGCACCTGACCTTAGCCTCGATATCGTTGCGTCCTTGTTGCCGAATGCCTTGAGAAACTGGAATGGGAATTCCGGTGCGTCAAACGGCTCTGACGCAAGCTGAGAGACAGCTTCCTCGATTTCAACTGCGTTCATGCACCACACCACAAGTTCGAGTTTCTGAGGTTGGCTCAGCCATCAGCCCCCCGGTCAGGAAGGCCACTTGCTCAGTTGCCCGCAAGTCAGCACGCTTGGCCACGAACTGATGCCGTTCATGTTAGGCCAACTTCACCGCAGCCCGCATCACGTTTGCATTGCCGGTGGGGTGCACCTTGCGTTTATCCCAGAAGCGAGTTCGTCCCCTACCGACACAGTAGATCACGAAACCTCTGTGATCGGCAGGGGGAGCGCATCACTGCAAAAAGGGGAAACAGCCACACTCCGCCCGATCACGGACCAATGCCTATACCGAGGAGGAGGAGAGGTCCCTTCTTGAGATCATCGAGGCCTTCAATGGTCGGCACGGCACCACCTTCTGCGGTTCGAGCGGGTGAATCAGGAGATCATGGACGACGACATGAAGGATAAGATGCGGAACAACCCTGCGGACGTTGTGTACGACACGTTCTCACGGGCCTTCCTGCAGGGCATGATCCGGATGTTCAAGACCGACCGCGACATGCAGAACATCGTCATGACCGACATGGTGGCTCGGGAGCAGGCAACCCGGCACTTCTTCAAGCGGGCTCAGGGAATGGTGCTTTAGATTCACTGTAATATTAATTCAACAATGTTTTCATCACCAGCAACCTGAACCGTATATTGCACGTTAATCTCGAATCCATCTGATAGAATTTGTGGATTAACTCCATTTAACAAAAGTCCCATGGATAGCATACCCGACTGCTCATCGAGGCCACTGATCTTAATCGTTGCAGTCGCTTCACAATAGCGCTTCTTTATGGATGCATCGTAGCCAATATGCTCACGCCATTGGCTTGTCGTTACAGTTGCGGTTGGATGCTCGTTGCCGAACATCGTTCCCAAACGATCAGCTGCATCACCTCCTAGTGCCTCAGCGATGCCCCCAAGCGGATTGAGACCAGCCTCCATTTCCTCCACAAGTGACTCGTTCACGATAGCGACCACATCGTTACTACCGCAGTCCATGGCAGCACCAGAGCAGCCAGTGAGCAAGAGCCCTGTGGCAGACAAAATTGCCGCCTTCAGTAAGCTTCTTGTGTTTGGAAAGGTCAAAACCGACCCCCTAAGAGACGTTGCATTTTTAATACCTTAGCTACCGTATCCGTCGATGAAGTCGGACCACTTCTCCATCACCTGAAGACGGGCCTCAATCAGGTCCGTTCGTTTGTAGGCAGCAACAACGGCATTGCGTTCCGTGTGAGCAAGGATCAACTCCATGACGTTCTCAGGGATATCATTTTCTGCGCCCCAAGTGCGAAGCGATGACCGAAACCCATGAACCGTTGCGGACCGTCCGGGGGTATCGCTCGGAACCTTGTGGTCCCTGAGGAACTTCGACAGCGTGTTGTCGCTGAACTGACCATCGCGAGGTGCGGGGAACACAAGAGCGGTACCCCGACCACTCTCTGCCTGTTTCTTGAGGATTTCCCGCATTCTCCGCGTGAGTGGTACGCGGTGTTCCTTCCCTGCCTTCATCCGGATACCGGGAATGGTCCAGATGTTGGTCTGCATGTCGACCTCGTCCCAAAGCATGCCCCGCACCTCACCAGACCGACACCCGGACAGGATCAAGAATTCCAAGGCCTCACGGCAAGTCCCAAGGGGTCCATTTCGAAGAACCTCATGCACGAGCT
>Ga0247840_10005846_pt1 | contig 18167 bp, 15 predicted proteins | sample LaCruzMarch2015__FD_192404 | JGI IMG/M metagenome (GOLD analysis project Ga0247840, IMG submission 192404) | Freshwater microbial communities from meromictic Lake La Cruz, Castile-La Mancha, Spain - LaCruzMarch2015_17m | ecosystem: Environmental > Aquatic > Freshwater > Lake | place: Spain... | reverse complement strand
AGTTTTTTCAACAAATACTAAAAATAATATGTAAATTTGTCTTACTTTTTCAGCACAGATTTAAATGGGTTCAAATTTGTGCATGAAGTAATCAAAAAAATGGATTTTTAGAACCCACCTTTAATATATTATCTTTTCATGCGATTTTCTTTTCTATCTTCTCTTCTTTCTTTAATCTCTTTTAACAAGAATTTTTTAAAATCTCTTTCGGCTTGATACAATTTCAACAATTTTTTAGGGGGTAATACTTTTTTAAATTCAATATGATATTTTTTACGTACATCTAATATCTTTTGAGCCTGAATTATTTGGTCATCAGCCATATCCATGGCTTCTTTGTCAGAAATTGTTTCTGGATTTACGTTTTTGTCTTCAATATTATTTTTACGAAAGGCTTTCACCACTTCTTCATTTTTATCACTGAATTCATTGTAAATAGGCCAAAATTGCTGCGCTTCTGTGGCTGTTAGTGAAAGCTCATTGGTAATATATGCAATTTTTTGCGATTCAATTTTATCTTTGAGTATTTTTTTTCTTTGTCCGCCCTGTGCAAAGCTTGATAGTGAAAATGAAGTTACTATTAGCAATATTGCCAATTTGTAAATTAATTTATTTGTTTTCATTGTATTTAAAATTTAAGTTTATAATTCGGTAAAAATATCATTATTATATTCCGTTTCAACATATTCTGAAGCTTCTTCCAAAGCTGTATTATTGGGTTGATTTATACTATTTGATGCTATTTCACTTTCGAGGACTTCGACTAATAAATTTTCATCAATTTTATCAACTATTGTATTGTTTTCGTTTAATATTTCGTCCCAATAAATAGTATTGCTTTGGGCTAAAGTTTTATTGGTTTTGCTTTGATTAAAGTAAAAAATTGAAATACTAATTATTACAATTAAAGATGCTGCAATTGCAAACTGAGGTTTTTGAAAATAGCTTATTAAGTTTATCGTTGTACTTGTTTTCTTTTTTTCTGAAATCTTTTGCTGAATATTTCCGGAAAGCTCTTCAAAATATTGATCAGAGGCATAAAAAGCATTCTCTTTCTTTATATTAGAAAGCGTGGGAGCTATTTCTTTTATTTCATTCAATATGTTTTCTGAATTTTCCATTTTAAAATTTGTAATATAACTTTGATGTTGTTTTTTCAAAAAAGTTTAATCTTGAGTAACTATTTCTTCAATTTTTTTTGCTGCAATATGATAAGATGCTTTTAAAGCGCCCACCGAAGTTCCTAATATTTCTGACATTTCTTCGTATTTCATTTCTTCGTAATAGCGCATATTAAAAACTAAGCGTTGCTTTTCGGGTAGAGTTAATATCGCTTTTTGTAATTTTAGTTGAATTTCGTCGCCATTAAAAAATTGATTGTCTTTTAATGAATTGGATAATTCTCTTTCAACGTCTATAAAAGGAAGAAAGAATTTATTACGTTTACTTCTTAAGAAGGCAAGAGCTTCGTTGGTTGCAATTCGATAAATCCAAGTATAAAGCTGGGCATCTTCTCTGAAACTATCGAGATGTTCGAAGATTTTAATAAAAGTATTTTGAACCAAATCATCGGTATCATCATGATCTATAACAATTCTGCGAATGTGGTAATAAATAGGTTGCTGATATTTTTTAACCAATAGATTAAAAGCATAATTGCGTGAATTTTTGTCACGAAATGCGCTTAAAATATCAATATCTATGTTATCAGCCAATTTTTTGTATTTGGTTATTTAGTTATTTGTTAATAGGTTTTAGGCTTATGTTTGATAGGGTAAAAAGTAATTTAAATGTCACTCCTAATTCCTAATTCCTAATTATTAATTATCAGGTTTTGATAGCAAAAATAAGAAAAGGTTTAATGCAATCTTAGAACATTAAACCTTTTCTTTATTTTTAGATTGATTTTTAGCGTTTTCTGTTCATAACTTTTAAGCTGGCTTCTACAATTGCGTTTGTAGTTAAACCATATTTTTCCATGAGTTGTTCGGGTGTTCCGCTTTCACCGAATGAATCGTTTACAGCAACCATTTCCATTGGAGTAGCCATTTGTAAACTAAGTAATTGAGCAATGCTATCGCCTAATCCGCCATTCATTTGGTGTTCTTCGGCACTAACTACACATTTTGTTTTATTTACAGAGTTTAGAATTGCAGTTTTATCAAGCGGTTTAATAGTATGAATATTAATAATTTCTGCATGGATGCCCTTTTCAGCAAGGATTTCTCCTGCTTCAATTGCATGCCATACCAAATGACCTGTTGCAAATATGCTGACATCAGTTCCTTCGTTTAAAAGTAAGGCTTTTCCAATTTCAAATTTTTGATTAACTTCTGTAAAATTAGGCACTTTAGGGCGGCCAAAACGTAAGTAAACAGGACCTTCGTACTCAGCAATGGCAATGGTTGCGGCTTTTGTCTGGTTAAAATCGCAAGGATTGATAACACACATACCCGGCAACATTTTCATCAAACCTATATCTTCTAATATTTGGTGAGTTGCACCATCTTCACCCAATGTTAACCCAGCATGTGAAGCACAAATTTTTACATTCTTTCCTGAATAGGCTACGGATTGACGAATTTGGTCGTAAACTCTGCCTGTAGCAAAGTTGGCAAATGTTCCTGCGAAAGGAATTTTTCCACCTATGGTTAATCCTGCTGATATACCTATCATATTTGCTTCGGCTATGCCTATCTGGAAAAATCTTTCGGGGAATTCTTTTACAAAAGCATCCATTTTTAACGAACCAATTAAATCAGCACATAGTGCTACAACATTAGGATTGCGTCTGCCGGCTTCGAGCAAACCTTCGCCAAATCCAGAACGTGTATCGTTAGAACCGCTGTTAGTGTATTTTTTCATGTGTTATTAATTTTATTTCTTATTGGTCACATGGAATAAGCCATAATACCATTCTCGTTTTGAAAGAATAATATACTTATGGCTATTTCATTTAATTTCTATATATATTTACTGTGGTTGTTATTCCTGATTCTATTTTAAAGTCTTTATCTATGCTACTTATTGATTTTGTTGACATTTTACCTCTAAATACAACTCTATAATTACCGGGTTGTAATATTAGTGATTCAATGGTTGTAGATTCATTAAAATTATAAAGCCATTTCATTTTATTATCTTCCAAAACATATAAACTTCCATAGCCATTAACAACGGTATTGATTACAGCAATTCCAGGCATAGGAATTTCAACAGTAGTTGTGTTGCTTTGCTTAATATCAACGTCTTTAATGATAAGTCGCGGTAAACATAATACTTCCAAATCATAATTTCCGCAAAGATATTTTTCTGTTTGGTTGAAAAACTGAACATTTAAGGTTTCAGAACTTCCCTTTTTACGAACAATACATTGTAAGTTTTTATTGCTGATAGAATTACTACTACTCATTAATTTAAGTTTCATATAGCCTTGCGGAGCATCCAACGCAATAATAGAGTGTTTGCCTGGAGTTAAAGTGATACTGTCTTTCTTTACAGGAGGAATGGTATGAACAACCAAATTATATTTTACCAAAGGATCTATTGTTAATGTATCAGGCATTCCTCTGTTATTCATTGTATGAATGAAATTATATTTTATCAAGCCAGAGAAATTATCGTAAAAAGTCATGTTTACATTGGTCTCAGTGGGTTTTCCTTGTTCGTCTAATAAATTAACCTGAGCAGTGGTTGAATTTAATGCTTGTGAAATAACAACATTTAATGCTTTATTAAATTCTATTTCACTGGTTGCATCAAAATAAGTACCTACACAGTCGAAACTTTCTTTAAAGTTTTTCCCGATTCCTATAATAAAAGGCTTTAAAATGATGCCTTTTTTCTGCAATAGCTGAGAAACAGCACAAGGATCACCACCACATTCTTCTAATCCATCTGTGATAAGTATTATAATATTTCTGCAATCTTTGCATTGGGGAAAGTCGTCGGCTGATTTTTCAAGTGAAAAAGCAATAGGTGTAGTGCCTCTTGGAACCAGACTTTTGAGTTTATGTTCTATTTTCTTGTAATTGTTTTTTGAAAAAGGAACCTCAAGTTTTGAATCGTCACAATCCTGAGGCGGAAAGTTTTTTTGATGCCCATAAACCCTGAAAGCTAATTCCAGGTTATTTACATTTTTCAAACTATCAAGCATGTTTGATAGTAGTTTTTGAGCAATATTTATCTTGGTATCGCTTTGCCATCTGGCAAACATACTTTGCGAACAATCGAAAATAAATAGAATCCTTGTAAGTGGAGGCGGTGCATCTACTTCTTTAACTTTTGCTTTTTGAGCAAAAGACAAACTTGATTGTAAAATCAAAACCGTAATAAATAATAACTTAATAAATGCTTTCAAATAATTGTTAATTATTAATGGTTAATGGTTATTTATTAAAATTGGAGCAACATATTTTACTAAAGCTCAACAAACAATAACTTTAAGTACTCAAGGCACTTAAACTTTATGAACTTTATAACTTTACAAACTTTCTACTTGCCTAATAATCGCCCAAGGTTTCTTCCAATTGTGCCAATGCTTTTGCTAATTGTTCATCGTTGGGTGCTGAACCATGCCATTTATGCGTTCCCATCATAAAATCGACACCACAACCCATTTCTGTTTTCATTAGTATAACAACCGGTTTTTGTTTTCCTGTATGTTGTTTTGCAATTTTCAGAGTAGCAACTATTTCCTGCATATCATTTCCGTTGCATTCCAACACATCCCAACCAAAAGCTTCCCATTTTGCTTTTAAATTTCCTAAAGATAATACTTCATCTACTGGGCCATCAATTTGCTTGCCATTGTAATCAACCGTTGCGATAAGGTTGTCCACTTTTTTTGCAGCAGCATACATCATGGCTTCCCATATCTGACCTTCCTGTAATTCTCCATCGCCATGCAACGTATAAACAATACGGTCGTCGTTGTTGAGTTTTTTTGCTAAAGCAGCACCTATGGCAACCGAAAGTCCCTGTCCTAAAGAACCTGAGGCAATTCTGATGCCGGGCAAACCTTCGTGTGTAGTAGGGTGACCTTGTAAGCGGGTATTTAATTTGCGGAATGTAGCCAATTCTTTAACGGGAAAATAACCACATCTTGCCAATACGCTGTATAGTAATGCCGAAAGATGTCCGTTAGACAAAAAGAATAAATCTTCGTTATTACCATCCATATTAAATGGTTGAGGTTGATGTTTCATTACTTCAAAATACAATGCTGTCATAAAATCGGCACAGCCCAAGGAACCACCCGGATGTCCTGAATTAACAGCGTGTATCATTCTTAGAATGTCTCTTCTGACTTGTGTTGCGGTATTCTTTAGTTCTTCTGTTGTTGGCATAATTGATGGCTTATGATTAGGTTACAAAGGTATAAAAATTTTATGATTGGATGATAGGGTGATTTACAAGAGAACAAATAAAAAATAAAAAACCATCGCTTTTTCACACTTCAATGAAAGAGCTTTGGGTGTATGGTTTTTTTGTTAAAAAAAATACTTGATATTAAAATAATTGTATATTTGTGGAAAAATAAATAAGACATTTATCATACATATCCACCCAAAATAGCATGCTTTGTATGAGTTTGTCATACATATATACAAATTAGCGGTCATGCTAAGACTACCCTGAGAATTCAATAACCTAATGCAAAAATAAAGACATAAAAAAGTCGATTAAATAATATGATTTTTGAACAATTTTACCTACCGTCTAACCTTAAAAAGCACTTTGAATCAATCTTGTATTTTAAGGGCCTCTCTCCTGACCATTCAATAGAAAGAATTGTTCCTACAGGGCATGTTTTTGTAGTTTTTGAATTAGACAATATTCCACGAAATACTTATGATAATGAAACATTAGCACAGATTGACACATTTACAAAAGTTTGGGTTTCGGGTACTCATCGGAACTTCCTTTCAATATCGGCACATCAAAAATCCGAGATGCTTGTTATCCAGTTCAAGCCTACAGGTGCATTTCCATTTTTACATTGCCCTATTCAGAAACTAAATGATAAAGTAGTTTCAGCTAACGAAATATTTGGAAAAGAAATTTTTAAATTAAGAGATGAAATTCTTTTGGCAGAAACTCCCCAATCAAAATTTGAACTTGTTGCAAACTGGTTATTTGAGAGATTTGACAGCAAAAAAGAAGCCCCAGACTATTTGTTGACTTTCACAGAGCGTCTTCAAAAGGAACCCTTCTCTAACCTGAAAAATATAGTTGACAGCTATCCTGCAACCCAAAAGCAGTTAATTGAACACTTCAAAAAGTATGTCGGGCTTACTCCTAAATATTATCACCGCATTTTACGGTTCAATGAAATCCTGAAATTGATTAGCCAAAAGGAAAAAATATCATGGACAGATATTGCATACAGTTGCGACTATTCAGACCAATCACATTTCATCAAGGAGTTTTTTCTTTTTTCCGGCTTCAATCCACAGGAGTTTATTAAAATGGAATTCACGAAAGAGCAAACCAACTTTTTCCCTTTGGACAAAAGAGGTTAATTTTTTTCTATCCTGCAAAAAACAGAGCATCTACATTTGCATCTAAATTTTAAAAAATAACAAAATGAATTTTGCAGATGTAATTCAAAACCTGAACTGGCTTGCAATAATTGTTGCAGCATTATCAACTTTCTTGATTGGTGGAATGTGGTATTCTGTCTTTGAAAAACCTTGGATGGCAGCTAATAATTTTACCAACGAAGATTTAAAAAAAAGAAAAATGCCAGTTGTATTCGCACTGTCTTTGTTCTTCGCTTTCCTTATGTCTTTAAACCTTGCAATGTTTATTGGCAAAGAAGATTTAGTGTATGGAACTATTGCGGGGTTTTTGACAGGGTTTGGATGGGTGGCACTTGGAATTGCAATTATTGCATTATTTGAAAACAGACCGTTGAAATATATTATAATAAACGGTGGCTACATGATTGTATCTTTCACATTGATGGGAGCAATTTTAGGTGCATGGAAATAAAATAAATAAAAAGTGGAAAAAGGATTATTAGAGAAAACCGGAAAATCGCTTGACTATTGGATTAAAATAGTCAGGCAATCAAAAATTGAAAAGCATTTAGAGATACTCAACTTTCTCAAAGCCGAGTATGGCCTGTCTTATGGCTTCGCAAATTTTGTCGCCTTGAAAGCAAAAAAATCTGATGCTGCATCAATAGCAGATACAGATTTATTGAGCATCCAGTATAAAGGAAAGGAAGAACTAAAATCGATTTACGAAAAGTTAGTTGCTGAAATTAAAAAATTCGGTAATGATATTACTGTTACACCTAAAAAAGACAGCGTAAGCATCATAAGAAAAAAACAATTTGCTCTTATTAAACCTGCAACAAAAACCCGAATAGATTTAGGATTAAAATTTAAGGACAAGTCAACAACATCAAGGTTGCAGGATTCGGGACCCTTCGGTTCAATGTGTACACATCGTGTCGTATTGACAACCATAGCAGAAGTAAATTCAGAATTGTTGGGTTGGCTTAAAGAAGCATATGTAAGTAGTTGAAACCAAAACCGACTAAAAAATAATATCATGAAATTTACTTGTTCAACAGAAATAAATTTACCTGCAGACAAAGTTATAGAGTTATATCAGAAACAAGACGATTTAAAGCTATGGCATTCTGGCTTTGTAAGCAAAGAGGTATTGGCTGGTTTACCCAATCATACCGGAACAAAATCAAAAATTATCTATCAAAACAACAACAATGTGATTGAATTAATTGAAACAATACTTCCATCCAATTCCAAAAATGTAATTATAGCACTGTACGAACACAAGCACATGATAAATACGATGACCATTAGTTTCTCTGCTATGACAAACAACAAAACACGACTTGACATAGAAATCCACTATACAAAATTCATTGGATTTATGCCTAGACTTATGGCTTTTGTTATGCCTGAAGTATTTAAAAAACAAACTCAAAAAATGATAGACAATTTTAAAATATATGCTGAGAAAAGTTAACTAACCGAGTGTTGAAGTTGCACATACCGCTAATCGAGTAACCTTCCCTCCCAGTAATTAGCTGACAGTGATAGCTTCTTCTCGTTGTATTCCACTCTGAATACCTAATACTTTTTCGGGCTCCCCAGCTATTTCATCTCAATACATCCAACTCCTTTTTGCGATTTAGGCTTTTGCAGTTGTTGAAGGGTAGTTTGTTCGAAAGAAATGGGCTTAGTCACGTGTCGAAGGGTAGTTTGTCGGAAAGAAATGGTCTTAGTCACGTGTTGAAGGGTAGTTTGTCGGAAAGAAATGGTCTTAGTCACGTGTCGAAGGGTAGTTCGTCGGAAAGAAATGGTCTTCGTCATGTGGTTAAGGGTAGTTGGTTGGAAAGAAATGGTCTTAGTCACATGTTGAAGGGTAGTTTGTCGGAAAGAAATGGTCTTCTGGCCGTTGGAAATACATCTTACGGGCTTTTACCTTTTATAAAAAAATATCCATCATATTGCTTTCTGAAAATAAATTTGTATTTTTGACATTTCTACAGCGTTCGGTCTTTATAGTTTATTAAAACTTCATTCATACAATAGATTTTTATTAACTTTGAAAAATGGATACTAAAGCAATTGAAATATTTAAGAGTGAAGATGGTACTACTGAAATTGAAGTTCAAATTCAAGTAGAAAGAGATACTGTTTGGCTTAATCAATATCAAATATCTGAACTATTTCTTACTGATAGAACTTCAATAGGAAGACATATATCTAATATATATAAAACTAAAGAACTTAGTGAAGGTGCAACTAGTGCAAAAATTGCACAAGTTCGTAAAGAAGGTAATAGAACTATAGAAAGGCAAATTGGAATATACAATTTAGATGTTATACTTTCTATTGGTTATAAAGTTCATTCTGAAAGAGGAAGACAATTTAGAGTGTGGGCAAATAAAGTACTTAGAGATTATCTTGTTAAAGGATATGCTTTAAATGAACGAAAATTAAAAGAACAAAACGAACAATTAAAAGAACTACAAGAATCAGTCAAAATTTTAGGGAAAGTATTAGAATATAAAATCTTAACAAATAATGAGAGTGTAGGGTTACTAAAAATAATTTCGGATTATGCTTATGCCTTAGATGTTTTAGACAGATATGATTATCAAAATCTTGAAATTAAAGATACTTCTGGTAAAGAAACTTATCAATTGACTTATGAGATTGCCATGGCTCAAATAAAATTGGTAAAGCAAACTTATGGAAATAGTGATTTGTTTGGTCATGAAAAGGACGATTCATTCAAGAGTTCTGTTTCAACTATTTATCAGACTTTTGACGGTAAAGATTTGTATCCCAGCATAGAAGAAAAGTCGGCTCATTTGCTATATTTTATCACAAAGAATCATTCGTTCTCAGATGGGAATAAACGAATTGCAGCATTTTTATTTTTATATTTTTTAGAAAGAAACAATATACTATTTGATGAAAAAAGAAATAAAAGAATTGCGGATAATACTTTAGTGGCATTGACTCTGATGATTGCTGTAAGTAAGCCAGAAGAAAAAGACACAATGATAAAAGTGGTTGTAAACTTGATAAACAGAAACAATTAACACATGGTAGTTAAATAGACTACTCTAACAGTAATTAGCTGCCAACATTAGTCTTTTCACTTCTCTTTCCTTCCGAATACCTCCCTCTTTTTGGGTGTTACCCAGCCATTTCATCTCAATACATCCAACTCTTTTTTGTGTTTTAGGCTTTTGCAGTTGTCGGAGGGTAGTTCGTTGGAAAGAAATGGCTTCACGGTCGCCGTGAGATGATATCGAGAACTCATTAAGGCTTCAAGCCCACCGTAAGATAACTATATTACAATATAGTGACGTTATGCCCACCGTAAGACAACTATATTACAATATAGTGACGTTATGCTCACCGTAAGACAACTATATTACAATATAGCGACGTTATGCTCACCGTAAGACAACTATATTAGAATATAGTGACGTTATGCTCATCGTAAGACAACTATATTACAATATAGTGATGTAATGCTCGCTGTGAGTAAACTGCAATTATCAGAAAGGATATCCGATGGCAACATTTAAAACTAAGTTTTCACTTCTCCATGAAGCATTTCCAATATTTATTTTATCAATCACCCATTTGTTATTATCTGTCAGCCATGGTTTCCTGAATGGAGTTGCAAAATCGAATCTTAATATAAAAAAGGAAACATCTATTCTTACTCCTATACCCGCCCCCATTGCTATTTCATTGGCAAAACCTGAAAATGAAAACGGACTCCCTATATTGGTAGGATTAGATTGTAATAGCCAAACATTTCCTGCATCGGCAAACAATGCTCCTTTTAAAAAACCAATAATCGTAAAGCGATATTCTGCATTCATTTCCAGCTTAACATCACCGCCCAATTGCATAAATCCTTTGTTCACAGCATTCTGATTGTAAGTTCCCGGCCCAACAGAATTAATATGAAAAGCCCTGATACTATTGGGCCCGCCACTAAAAAACTGTTTGGCATAAGGCAAAACCGAAGAATTGCCATAGGGAGCAGCCACGCCTGCAATAAATCGCATCACCCACTTATTTTTGCTCTTAAAATTGTAGTATGTACGGGCATCTACAGCTAATCGTGCATATTGCGAATAGATGGATCCGATTACTTTTGATGGATTTTCGGAAGTTATTTTATTACCCCCAATAATATTAGCTAAAGAGAAAGCATTTCCGGCAACTTCGGTTGTAAGATTGAAATAATATTGCAGTCTTTTCTCCTGCAACACTTGTTCGTTATAAGTAAATGCATAGTTGGCCCCTGCAACAAACTGTTCTTCGTAGCTTTTTTTAAGGAAAGGGTTGGATGTTAATAATGCTTCGAAAGCAGTCGATTTGTTTAAGATAGATGTATAACTTATGCTTACAGGATTTAATTCATGTTCTTTCAGTATGTCTTTTTTCCATTTAAAACCATATAAAAATTGCAGGGTATGCATATCAAAATAGTCCACTCTTTTGGTGAAGTTATACGAAAGCGAAAAATGTGTTTTGGGGATATAGGTACTGTGGGTTCTGTTTAAATTAAACGGAACCACAAAGCGTGGGAAAGTCAATTCAAGTTCAGGATTCCATGAATAAGAATACAAATTCCTGCCTTTGCCGATAAATTGCGCTTCAAACGATCCGGCCATATTAAGATTAAGCAATTCGGCTCCACTAAAAGTATTTCTGTTCAGAAGACTTAGATTCATTCGCGGGCCTATATAATTGTTTGATTTTGATACAAATTCTACTTCAGCCCTGAAGGTACGTTTGGGCATAGGTGTCATCAGTATATTTACATCTAAATAGCCTCCAGAAGTATCGCTTTCAGAAAATTTCATCCTGACAAACTTAAAATTACCCATCGACATCAAACGATTCAAAGTCGTATTATGATTTTCTCTTGAATAGATATCATACTTCTTCAAATAAACCGACCTTACAATTACTTTTGGTCTGATTTTCATTTCGGATTTCTTTCCGAAAAATATATTGTTTTTATAATTGATGGTGTCTTTTATATGCATAATATCTTCTTCCAAAGAATATTCCTGATCGATAAATACTTTGTTAATGCGATAAATGCTTGATGCGTTTTTGGGAATGCTGTCTTTTAACGTAAGTTTTAACGTAACATCATGATTTGCATTTGATGTATCGGCTTTAAATAGTAAATAATCAGGACTGAAGTAAAAATATCCGCTTTTTTTCAAAGAGGCATCCATTCGAATTCTTTCACGCTTCAACAAATCAAGATTATAGTCATCACCGGGCTTTATTAATGATTTCTCTTTTTCTGAAAGTATCAGATTATTTAATAATTCATCCGATACAGCATATTTTACTTCTTTAATTGCATAGGGTTTATGAATATGGCTGATATACATTATTTGAGCAGTCCGTTTTTTTTCAATGATTTTAAATTCGGTATGAGTTTTAAAAATCCCCACATTAAAAAGTTTGGCATCAATAATGGCAGAAGTATTATCAGGTTTAACATCGCTAATCAATACCGGAGCTTCTCCGTTTCTTTTAAGCCATTTCTTAAATTTACCTTTGGGATTATCTCCTGCTTTCATATACATCCATAATTTGGGACGCATTCCTAAGAACCTTTTGTTAGGTTTAAGGCTTACCGCATTTTGGGCAACCGTTTTAAGAGTGCCCTGATTATTAATTTTATCTACTGATTCTAATTTTATTATAGCACCGGTATATAACTTTTCGCCTGCTGGCAAATGTCGTGTACCGCTACATGCAAATAGAAGCAGACAAATAAGGAAAACTATGTACTTATTTAGGATTATTCGTATCATTGCTGTTTTCTTTTTTCGATGAATCAATCTTGTCTTTTGGCGATCTGAAGAATTCTTTCCAATTTTCAAAATCGCGCACATATAAAATACCAATACCTGTTTCTATCAATTGACCTTCGATAGCACCTTCGTATTGATTATGCCTGAATGCTTTCAAGCGATAACGGCCATCTTCCTTTAATTTGTATTCAACGGAAACATCACTTGCAATATCACTTACTGAGTTTTGTTTTGCTTTTTCTCCTTCAACATCCATTGTACCACCAATCTGAACCGTGAGTCGTTCATTGAAAAGTTGTTTTTTTACGCCGATATCCACTTGCGTTCTGCCTTCCGCCTGCCCTGTTTGATAATCATCATAAGATTGAATATCAAAATTAAATTCAATACCGGATATTACTTTTGAACTCAATTGATTTAATTGTGCAGATAATAAACTCCCAACAGTTGATCGAACCGTTGACAATGTGCTTGTAGATTCTGTTTGTAAAGGATTTTCCTGAATAAATCTGCCCAAAACCAATAAAGCAAATACTTGTTTGTTTAAAGCTGATACATCTTCATTCAACATATTTAGCTTTGCATTAACCGCACCACCTAAAATACCCTTGTTTTCAGGTGCTAACTGAATCTCGAAACTTATTTGCGGATGCAATATTTCTCCACGAAGTTTTAGAATTACTAAAAAAGGATAACGTTGTTTATAACCGCCTTTTTCACTTTCACTCAATCCATTCATTTGATCTGCCACAAGGTCATAAGGTGCAGTGCGAACCGAATAAATTGCATTTATTGATATATCAGCATCCAAAGGATCTCCATTCCATATAATCGTACTTCCCGGATCAATAGTAAACCTTTTTTTAATAATCGATTCCAATGAAACGATATAGCTGCCATCATTCAAATTATATGCTCCGGTCAGGCTCATTTTTCCGCTTCGGTCAATTGTAAAACTTAATGCGGCTTCACCTTTAACCACAAGCGAATCAGTAGAAGATGGATCCATTAATAATTTGAGCGTTGCTTCTTTATCCACTTCAATGATAGAACTTAAATCGAAACCCTTTAAGCCTGATTTTTGTATTTGTTTTTCATTTTCTCTATTTAAAATTGGATTGAGTTTTAATGTATTCTCAAATGCTACAACATCTTCTCCTTTGTCATTGGTGAGTCCCTTTTCAGAAACTGCAAATGTAAAATTTGAACCTTTTTTCATCTTTAATTTGGCAAAAACAACAGGAAGTAACATTGGACCATTCACATCTATCTTGCTGTCGATAATCATTTTTCCATAAAACTCCTTGTTATCCTTAGCTGTTGTGTTGAACAATAGAAAGTCTTTGGTATTTACATGCATATCAAAAACAAAATCTTTGAATTGTTTCATTTGAATAGAACCATCAATTACAGCAGCCTGTTGGTTAGCATCTAAAATAGTAAATGAATTAAAATAAATCCCACTTTTCTTCAACTGAATGCTTTCATGTTTTAGTTGTAATTGATTATTTAACGCAGTTGGTGTAACAAAAGCATTGTTAAATACCAACTCACCAGTAATATCGGGTTCAGCGATGTTTCCTTCAATTAAAAAATTTCCGGTAAGCTTACCCGAAGCTTTTATTATTGTTCCCATCGAAAATGCTTCAACGGTTTTTAGTGAAAGTGATTGGATATCCGTTTTAATATTGATGGAATTGTCGCCGCCTTTTGGATAGAAATACCCGTTTGCAGTAAGATTGTTATCTATTCCTGACAGACTAACCGCAATATCAAATCTTTCAGCTATCGAGTTTTTGGCTTTAACCATTAAGTTACCAATAGGCACTTCACGAACAATCAAATCAGAAATTTTAGCATCTGCAATGATACCATACGTGCTGTCAATCCTTTTGAGCAATAGATTTCCATCAATATTCCCTTTAACAATGCCGCTATCTTTTTCAATAATTCCGGATATGTCTTCCAATTTGAAGTTTTTTATTCCAATATTCAAATCATCGTTGAACAAATCATGCACTGAGGCAATATTAATTTCACTTTCAGCTTTATTAATGAAAAGATGGTGTATCAAAAATCCTTGTTTCCCAAATTCAATATAATTATCAGCGGCAATATCCCAGCGATTATTCATCAAATAAAAATCTTTGGGACTTATTGTTATTTTGAAGTTAGCTTTATCTTTAACAATCTGAGAACTGATTAAAAACTTTTTGTTTTGTTTTTCGTCAATTGAAGATACAGTTGCAAATATTGTTTTATCTGCAAGCTTTCCATTTACCGAAAAATTATCTATTTTGAGCTGAACATTTGAAATTTTGCTGCTGGAAATTTTATAATTCAATGCATTCATATCTGAATTTACATCAACCCCAAGGTCTGCAATTTCAGTGTTCCCATAAACTATTCTTTTTACAGTTGCATTTACTTCCAGTTTATTCTTTTTGCTGTCAAAACTTCCTTTAATCAAACCCGGCTCAAATTCTTTTAATTGAGGAAACAAAACTTCCGAAAGAATCGGATGATTATGAAGTTGCATCTCAAAAGTAAAATTTCCATTTTCTATTTTTGTTGAATCATCATCTGAAAATGGGAAATAATTATTAATAAAATGATTCAACGTTTTGGGAAGATAAATAGGCGAAAAACTTCCATTATACATAATATCTGCAATTGCACTTCGAAGACGAATTATACTTTTATCCGGTTGATTTGTCAAATCTATAAAAACAGAATCAAGTCCATATTTTTTTTCGTTATGTGCTACAATAATATCAGATATCCAAGCTTTCCCATACATTTCATTAATGGATTTTCCTTTCAGATTCGAAGCTGCAATTAAGCTTATGCGAATATCATCTTTTGATAAATTTAATTTTTTAAGGTCTGCTCCCTGCAAATTCAAATGGAATTTGTAGTTTTCCTGATTGGGATTTAGGTTTACAAGCCCATCAAAATCAAAAACTGCATTTTCATCTTTCAGATTTATTTTTCCATCGAACATTTGTCCGTTCACATTACCATCAATCTTCAAATTATGAAAGGTGTATTTATTCAGGTAAACCTGTGTTGCTTCAGCCTTTATTTTTGCTTTGATTGTATTTTTATCAAAACCCTGTCCGTTTGTTTCCGCAATTAATGATACAGGACCAAACATTGTTTTGTTTTTTAATAAACTGCCAAGGTCAAAATTTGTAATACTTAGTTTACTATTAAATTTTTCATTCTTATCGATATTTGCAAAAAGATGTGCACCACCATAGCTGCTATTTAAGTTTAATGTTGATTCAAAGCTTTTAATTTGTCCTTTAAAAACTATTTGCAGGTTTATTTCTTCAGGAAGTTCAATGCTTTTTGGAATTAAAGTACCAGCAAGCATTGCTACATCTTGTCTGCCCGATTTTATTTTCAGATTTGGAAAATCAAAATCAGCGGTTTTAATATCAGGCAATCCGGTAATAATAAAATTGCTTGTCAGATTTGTATTAACACCTGTTTTTATCTGCAAGTTTGTCCCTTTCAGATTATTTACTTTGCCGTTTATTTTCCCGGAAATACTTGTAATATTCATTGCATTTTTAAAAAATGCTTGCTTTTTTAGTTGGGGACTAAAATAAAGAACATCTGCATTATTGATTACAATATTTCGCATAACTGCATTTAGCTGCATCAATGGCAAGTATTTCATTAATGATTTTAATGATGTATATTGTATATTAAAATCAGCATCTATTGAAGATCTGGCGGTTTTAATTTTTAATTTTTTAGCAGTAATGGAATGTGAATCCATACTGAAATCAGTTTCCAACTTAGAAACTGAAAAATTATTTTGGTCAACTGCTGAAAATTCTCTGATACTTACTTCTGTTTTTTCCGTTGAGTAAAACAGATTTTTTGCTATTAAACTTAAATGTTTATAATCTAAATTATTTGCATCAAAGCTTTTTATTTCAGGCGTATTTACAACCTTATAAGCAAGTGAATTATCATTTAGGTCAATGTCTTTCACCGAAATTTTCCAATTACTTTTTCCTGATGAAGTTTTTTCATCCTCAATGGTTGTATCTGACGATGATTCCGAAGTAATGGTGTTGTATTGAATTTTACTTTTCGATAAAGCTATTTTATCTAAAGATAGCATTTGTCTTTGTAAATCAATAGTTGAAGTTTTTAACTGAAGTTTGCCAATAGTTGTGGTGAGAAATTGTTTACCAATTGAATTGCTGTAAACAAATTTTGTATTATTGATTTGAATTTTATTTGCAGATATTATAGGCAAAATACTTTGCGTTGAGTTTTCCTCTCCTTTTTTTACTGATTTTTTTAAAAGAACATTTGCCGTTAAGCCTTCAATTAACAAATGATCGATGCGGTAAACAGATTTGGCTAAATCCAGTTCATCCATTTTTAAGCTTAATTGCTTCAGATTGGCTGCCATATTGGTTCCGCCATAATCATCATCATAATGAAGATGAATATTTTTCATATTCACATTGTCAATGCTGAAAGTCCACTTCGATTTTGTTTCAGGCTCAACTTTCTTTGGTTTAGTGGTATCACTGAAAGCTGCAATAAGAAAATTGTAGTTGAATAAGGAATCTGTTGCTGTTCGATTCAACTTAAGATTTATGTCGTCCAATGCTACAGAATTCAAATGAATTTTGCTTTTGAATAAATCATTAAAAGATATATTGATTTTAAGTTTTCCGGCATACAAAAGTGTGTCTTTTTTACTATCTTCTAGAAAAAGATCTTGAATAACAACTGATTTAGGAAACGAAATGCTAATCTTTTTTATATCAACCTTAGTATGCGTTTTGTCGCTGATAAAAGTAGTGGCATAACGAACAATTTTTGTTTGAATCGCCGGAATTTGAATAAGTATAGCAATAATAAAGAATAAAAGCACTAAGCTAAGTATTACCCATAAGATAAGTTTTAAAATTTTATTTAAAAAAAGTATTACTTTTTTCATATTCCGAAGGGTAATTTATTCAATTATATATCTTTCGTACTTAGCAAATTTAATAAAACTTACAAATATATAAATATATATTATGCTTCGTAAAGAATATTTTAACAAATTGCTTATAATCCTTTCAGGTTTAAAAACCTGAAAGGATTGGTTTGATGCAAATGAACCAAATATTATAAACCACCATTGCTCTCATCCAAATCATTATGATCGTCGCCACCCAAACTATAATAATTATTTTCTTCGTCTTCATTTCCGATTTCTTCTTGTTCATCGTCCAATTCAGCACCCGGAATATCTAAATCGCTACCGAATTTATCATTTGCAAAATCTTTTTCGTTGCTTTTAGCCGAATTGTCATTAGACTCTTTGAATTTTGTAATATCTTCCGGATTTATTTCTTTCTCTTCCTTGTATTTATTGTAAATATCTTCACTTTCAGGATAAATTGGATAAGCTTGAGAATTTTTTTCTTTTTCGTTGCTGCTTTGCTTTGCAGAAAGCTTGCTGTTATTGTCTTTTTCGTTCATAAGATTATAAGTATTATAAAGTACTAAATTAGTTGAAATTGAAATGGCTTTTGTTATATAACTTTTGGAAATTCTTACATGATTCACACTTTGCTCTGTTTATAGTTTTATGGTTTGGGGATGTATCCTGAGCTGATGTGGTTTTTATTTGTAAAAAATAAAGGCAGGCTGATTTATATTAAGGTGGGTTCTAAAAATCCATTTTTTTGATTACTTCATGCACAAATTTGAACCCATTTAAATCTGTGCTGAAAAAGTAAGACAAATTTACATATTATTTTTAGTATTTGTTGAAAAAACTTAA
>Ga0247840_10005845_pt1 | contig 18167 bp, 12 predicted proteins | sample LaCruzMarch2015__FD_192404 | JGI IMG/M metagenome (GOLD analysis project Ga0247840, IMG submission 192404) | Freshwater microbial communities from meromictic Lake La Cruz, Castile-La Mancha, Spain - LaCruzMarch2015_17m | ecosystem: Environmental > Aquatic > Freshwater > Lake | place: Spain... | reverse complement strand
GAGTGAAGGTTCCGCCAATGCACTGCGTTTGTGTTGCAGTGGACTGACTTGATATGGCCGTAGCCGGATTGGTGATAAATGCACCCGATACGGCGCTGGTTGCTGTCGCGCACGTTCCGGTTACGATACAATAATAATAGAGTGTGCCTGCCGTGGTGGCCTGTGGAGTGTAACTGCTGGTTTGAGCGCCATTATTTGCACCCAGTGATGTTCCTCCTGTGTTGCTTGCACTTGTGTTGCTGTACCACTGGTAGGTTAAAGTCCCGGTTCCGCTAGCGGTAACCGTAATTGCTGTAAAGGATCCGTTGAGGCACTGCGTTTGTGTTGCAGTGGACTGGCTCGATATGGCTGTGGCCGGATTGGTAACAAATGCCCCTGACACTGCACTGGTTACATTTGAACCGCAGTCAGAGTGAACCACACAATAATAATAGAGTGTTCCTGCCGTGGTTGCCTGTGGAGTGTAACTGCTGGTTTGCGCTCCATTGGCTGATCCAAGTGAAGTTCCTCCAGTGTTGCTTTCACTCGTGTTGCTGTACCACTGGTAGGTCAATGTTCCGGTTCCGCTTGCCGTCACCGTAATTACAGTAAAGGTGCCATTAACGCACTGCGTTTGTGTTGCAGTGGACTGGCTTGATATGGCCGTAGCCGGATTGGTGATAAATGCACCCGATACTGCGCTGGTTGCTGTAGCGCAGGTTCCGGTCACGATACAGTAGTAATACAGCGTTCCTGCCGTGGTGGCCTGAGGAGTGTAACTGCTGGTTTGAGCGCCATTATTTGCACCCAGTGATGTTCCTCCGGTGTTGCTTGCACTCGTGTTGCTGTACCACTGGTAGGTCAATGTTCCTATTCCTGTTGCTGTCACTGTAATTGCTGTGAAAGAGCCGTTGATGCACTGCGTTTGTGTTGCAGTGGACTGGCTGGATATGGCTGTCGCCGGATTGGTGATAAATGCACCCGATACTGCGCTGGTTGCATCTGAACCGCAGTCAGAGTGAACCACACAGTAATAATAGAGCGTTCCTGCCGTGGTAGCCTGCGGAGTGTAACTGTTAGTTTGGGCTCCATTGGCTGATCCAAGTGATGTTCCTCCGGTGTTGCTTGCACTCGAGTTGCTGTACCACTGGTAAGTCAATGTTCCTGTTCCGGTTGCTGTCACTGTAATTGCTGTGAAGGATCCGTTGAGGCACTGCGTTTGTGTTGCCGTGGATTGACTGCTGATACCAGTCGATGAATTATTGGTCAGTATAACATTATCAGTCGAAGCTGCACAAGGGCTGTTTGAGATAGTCCATCTCAAGGTTGCACTGCTTCCTGACGGAACCCCGGTAACCCCTGAATTATAAGAGGATGCTGATGTAATATTTGCCGTTCCAGCAACGACATCCCATACTCCATTTCCAACTGTAGGATTATTCCCTGCAAGAGTAAAACTGCCATTGTTACAATTGGTTTGGTCAGTCCCGGCATTCGCAGTGGTAGGATTCTGGTTGAATGTTATCAGAACATCATCGGTTGATGCTGTACATGGACTGCTGCTGATAGTCCATCTCAAAGTATAAGCAATTCCTGCTGTTCCTGTAAATGTTGATGAAGGGCTTGATGGAGTAGTAACTGTACCGCCTGTGCCACTTACAATACTCCATGCACCTGTTCCTACCGAGGGTGTATTTGCTGCAAGAGTTACTTGAGTCAGTCCGCAAGTAGCTGCATCTGTCTGGTCAGGCCCGGCATTGGCAGTGGTAGGATTTTGGTTGAATGTTATTAAAACATCATCGGTCGTTGTAACGCATGAACCTCCTGTGATAGTCCATCGCAAAGTATAGGGATTTCCTGCAGTTCCCGTAAATGTTGAAGTACGACTTGATGGAGTAGTAACTGTTCCGCCTGTGCCACTTTGAATGCTCCATGCACCTGTTCCACTGGAGGGTGCAGTTGCCGCAAGAGTAACCTGCGTCAGTCCGCAAGTAGATGCACCTGTTTGATCAGGCCCCGCAGAGGTAGGGCATGGTAAATCGTATGCCCCCATCGAAGGTGGATTAGGCCGTGTAATTCCATCCAGGTCAGTTGCCGGAGCCCCGGTATTTGTGCCAGTTCTTATGCAAGGGGAACTACCTTGAAGATGATAATCACTCGAAGTAACAAAAAGCGGATCCGAATCTATATTATTTCCACCATTTGTAATACTATTACTAGAGTAAAAGGCACCTCCTGATGAACCTTTAACATCGGAATATGAAAGAGTTACAGTTCCATCTGCAATATCTTTATTAATCTCTAAATCACTGTTGTTCCATATGATACAATTTTTAACTGTGACTGAAAGAGTAAGCGGTGAACCGGGGTGAAAAGATATCCCACCAGTGTAGCCGACACTGCAAGAATTATCTGAAATGGTTGTGTTTATAACAGTAGCAATAGTAGTTCCACCATTGCCATTTTCAAAGACAATACCTCCTCCTGTATAACCTGCATTATTACCGGTTATCAAGCAATTAATTATGTCTGCGTTACTTGTACGACCCCAGGATTTAATAGCAACCCCGCCGCCATTGGCTCCAGCACATGTATTACCACGGATTTTGCATGAATATATAGTTATATTGGCAATACCAACACCGTCACCATAACTCGCGACTCCACCCCCTCGGGAAGTGGATAAATTATCTTCAATAATGCAGTTTTGAATGATGGGTGAACTTCCTGCAGCCCCACCCAAATTTAATATACCTCCTCCATCGGTGCCGTTATCTGCATACCCTTTCGTAACAGTAAACCCATCCAAAGTCGTTGTGCTGCTCACACCCGAAAAGAAAACGACATGGTAAACATTATCTGTTGCGACACCTGAAGTTCCGATATCACCGCTCAAAATCGTGACGTTAGCCCCCCAGTTGCGATCGGCCAGGTTCGATTCGGTACCGGCAAATCCGCCATAAACCAAAACTCCGCTCGGGATGCTGAATGTTGAAGTCCTCGCGGGACTTGCTCCTCCCGGTTTGTAAGTTCCTGCCGCAACCCAGATCTCATCACCCGATGCAGCGGCGGTCAAAGCCGACTGCAAATCGGTATATGCATTTGTCCAACTTGTGCCATCGTTCGATCCAGAGGCATTATATTTAACATACCTTGTTGCAGCATTCAAATTCTGCACAAACAAACCGGTTGTTAAAACCAGAGCGATCATTAAGGAGGTAAAGGTTTTCATGGTACTATTTTGATTTGTAACTACTTTCATGAATAAAAAAGAATTTGAACAATCATTCATTGGCTATTGAATCTCTTCTCTAACAGCATCTTGATCCGGGCTGAACACCCGACGCAACCTTTTGAAAAATAATTTCATCAGGGTGGTCCGGGCAGGCTTTTCCGAAAGTTCTCCACCGCCATGAAGACCATGACGGATATCGAACGAGGTATACCATTTGTTCTCGCATTCACGCACCTCGACGCCGGAAACCACCAGAGAGGCAGAACCTTCCCTGCACCACCTGATAAACTCTTCGAGCTGCTCCTCCCGGCCCTCCGCTTCGATGATAATCTCGCCGCGGCTGCTGTACTGGGCAAATCCGTTCACGCCCAGTTCGTTTGCAAAATGCATGGCACTGAATCGCATACCTGAGCCATATATGTCGCCCGAGATGGTAATTTGAATACATTTCATATAATTGGTTCTCATAAGTTGCCGGCAAAGGTCGGCCATGACCTTGCTAAAGCTGTTTCAAAAGAGGACTTTGAATTTCCAGAATCAGACTTTCAGGGAGAGGGCAAGCCTGAAATTTCTTTCAAAAACATACCGTTTTTTTCAAAATCGGACTTCCAATTTCATTTTAAAACTGATTGTTTCAAAAGCGTACTAATTATCTTAAAAAAAGAAATGTTATCCGCTTTTTCTTATTTTTGTACCCGTTTTAGGTTTTCTTCATGCCCGGATCTCACAGTTTTTTTAAACTTTTTCTACTTTTCGGGGCGCTGATCCTTTCCTGCCCAGGTAAATCATTTGCCCAGAAACCGGTCACCGATACCACCGTCGAACGTTTGATAAACCGCTCCAGGTATGAGGAGGCATCAAAACTGATCGGCGAAAAACTGAAAAGCACCCCCGAATCTGATATCGACCGGACCCTCTATTATAAGAACAGGCTGAGCATCGCCCAGCTGCGCCTGAGAAACATTGATGCAGCCTTGAAACTGGGACTGGAGGCCCTCGCTCTTTCGAAAAAATCAGAAGACTCAACCCTTGTTGTAGATGCCTGGAAATCTGTCTCCTATGCGTACAACAATGCAGGAAAACTCGACAGCGCCCTCTACTTTACCCGCCTTATGCTCGCGTACGGGGAACGAAACAAGGATGATAAACTCTGCAGGAATGCTTTTACTTCGCTGGGAACCATCCTGTCGCAGAACAAACGATATGATGAAGCCATGCAGTTTTTTCGCAATGCGCAGATCCTGACCATGAAAATGAATGACAGCCTCAATTTCTCAGTCGGCAACCTCAATATCGGGTTGAACTTCCTCCATCTTAAAAACAACGACAGTTGTCTCTATTATCTCAGCCAGGCAGCTGTTCTTGCAAAAAAATTTCATCAAGACGACAACCTGATTTATATCTATGGCATGAAGGCCGACTGTTATCTCGTGATGAAGAATTACAGTGAACAGAAGAAATACCTGCTGCTTGCCAATAAGATCGCTGAAAAGATCGGGAACAGGCAATTTCTCGCCATGGGATTCAGCAACCTCACCACGGGGGCGGTGCAAAGAGGAAATTTCAGGGAAGCCATTGACTATGGGATGAAGGCGCTCAGTTTGCTCAGGGAGCAGCCCTACCCTGTACTCCAGATGAAAGTGGACAGCATGATGTATTTCGCGTATAAGGAATCGGGAGATATTACAAAGGCGCTCAGCTTTCTGGAGTCTTTTATAATCGAGAATGAACAGGTTAAAGGTGAAAAGCAGAAGCAGGAGTTGAATGAACTGATGTTGCCGCTCAAGGTGAAAGAAAAGGATCTGACCATCGCCAACCAGCTTGTCGAAATAACAGAAAAAAGGCGCTTCACCCAGGTGCTGATCCTGATAATTTTCATCTTTATCCTGCTTGCCGTGGGTCAGTTCATCTACATCCAGCGAAACAGAAGGTTTAGGAAAGAGCTTTACAAAAAGGAAAAATACCTCGACCGGGAGATCATGGAAATCCGTTTATGGATGGAATGGAGACATCAGAAGGAGAAGGAGACGGAAAAGCAGCATGAATCACAAAAAACTCTGGATGACGGAGAAGTTTCTAAAGAAAAACCTGCTTTTTCCTCCCATATTTCTCTCTTCACTGAGTTGCGGGATATATTCGACAGCCAGAAACTCTACCTTGATCCCGAGCTCAATATCAAATCGGTGATCAAAATCCTGGGCACCAACCAAAAGTACCTATACCAGGCCATCAGCGAAAACAGCGACTCTAATTTCCGGAGTTTCGTCAACCGCTACCGGGTGGATGAGGCCAAAAAGATCATCCAGCAAAAAATCATCATGAAGGAGATCCTGAACCTCTCGGAGATCTACATTGCTTCGGGGTTTAACTCCTCCGTATCCTTTTACCGCGCCTTCCGGGCGGTGACGGGCCTTACTCCCAAAGATTATGCGGCAGAAATCAGGAGTGAAATGAGCGGGCAGCAGAAGTAATAAAACCTTTATTTTTTTTCTCTTGTTACCTTTGTTGTCAAAGCCTCGCCAACATTGAATAAAAAAGGATACGTTTTTTCCTGTAACTTTGATATCTCGAATTACAGACTTATGCAAAACAGGAAATTGCTGTTGTTCCTTGTATCCCTTTCGCTGTCATTTGTCAACCTGGTTGCGATTGGAGCCAATGACACCCTTGTTCCGGCCAGTGATACCCTGGGCAAACAGGTAAAAAAGGTAAAACCTGTTCCGATGGAACCCTATCACTGGAATGTGATCAAGTTCAATCCAACACCCATGTTGCTCTTCTCGGAGGTCAGAAATTTCACCCTGAGTTATGAACGGCTGATCACCAGGAATCAATCACTTGCGATTCAGGCAGGATATCTCCTGCTGCCAAGGTTAAAATTCCTCAGTAAACTTGAAAACATTGTCGCCTTTGCTCCAAAGGAAAAATATGGGATCAATGTCGCGCTGGATTATCGCTACTATATTATTCCAAGAAATAACCGTCCTGCACCCGATGGGCTCTATGTCGGGGCATTTGTGTCGTACTACGGTTTTAAATTCGAGAACCATCTGGATCTTGTCAAAACCTCCCTCCTGAACGATGCTGCTATTTATGGGAAACTGAATGTCGTAAACTTCGGCGTGAACCTCGGGTACCAGTTCATTTTCTGGAAACGGTTCTCTCTTGATCTGCTGATGCTAGGACCATCCTACAGTTTTTATTCGGGGGAACTTGGAATTTCGGGAGGATTGGATCCCGCATTGGTTGAAGCAATTGACAAAGAACTCGTTGAGGCCGTTGAGGAACAGTTTCCATTACTCGGCGCCCTGTTAAGCGGAGAAAACCTCGAATTCATCGGCTATAAGTCGAAATGGAAGTTTGGCTTCCGATACAGCATCCAGGTAGGTTTTCATTTTTAAGTTGGCCCTTTCATTCTCCGGGTCACATAAAAGTGGTCAATTTGGTGCCTGTCACATGGCATCTTTAACGCATCGTACCGATAACCCCTGGCTTCTCAGGGTCCTGAGCCTGTAAACTCCCGAATCGGCATCATCGAGGCTGCGGTACCATGAAACGGTATCGTATGGCGTTGCGGTCCAAAAGAGCGCATTGTCATTGAGGCTGCGAAACCCCCCGTGCGTATTGCGGTAACCTGCCGGCAATGCTGTAAACCCCGAACCATTGCTCCCCGGGTTAAAGCCGATCCAGTTCCAGGTTGACATCAGTTTTGTGCCTGCATTCCCCGAATTGCGCAGGTACATCGAATCTGCATCCTGTTGACTCATTCCGAGGCTCATCTCCAGGGTTTTCCACTCACTGTCGTCGGGAAGGTGCCAGCCCTGCGGACAAACAGCACGGTTCGTCCCGGGCGCCGTCGATTGCCGCCCCTGCTGATTCATCGCGGCATTCCAGTTATACAGCGCCCCGTACATCCTGTAATGCGCCGTGTTCTTTGCTGCCGATACCACACTATCTTCAAAATTATACACATAATAGTACTTCAGCGAGTCAGAACCGTTGGCCGATTTGCTTACCGATGGAAGCCAGGCCAGGTTTTCGGCCATCCAGGTCTGGGTTCCGATCTTCACGATCGGGTAATTCTTCCCGTCGGGGTCGGCGCAAGTGGCAAACTCAACTGTGTAATTCGTGGATGCTTTAGGTGAATCGGCGATGATGGTGGCATGTATTCCTCCCCTGCAGCGGTAAAGGATGATATCGCCCGGCATATATCCAAGGGTATAGATGGTAGTCGATTTCAGTTCCGGGAATAGGAAACCCTGCCCTTTCCCGGTATAACTGATCAGGTTCCCTCCACCCGTGGTTTCGGTGCAGATCACCTTATAGCCGGTGGTCGCTTTGCCGGTTGTCAGGCTGATCATGTACACCCCCATGCGCGAAACCGACAGCGCAAAAGCATGGCTGCCGGGTTGCACATGCGCCTGCGTGCGGGCAATCATCTGTCCTGCAAGCGTATAGAGCTCCACCGTTACGGTTTCGGCCTCCCGGATATTGGCCACGAAGGTGCTCCTTCCCCGGAAGGGGTTGGGATATACGATCCCCTGGCCCGACGGGTCGCGGTAGGTTTCGATTCCGGTGTTCAGCGCCAGGATCAGCGTATCCAGGCCAGGCATGGAAACGTGCTCGTTGGTTCGGAGGTTCGTGGCTTTAATGCTGTCGACCTTACCTGATTCACCGGAAGCTGTAAAGGTCATGTTGAGATTTTGGCCGCAGAGGAGCAGGGAACTCAGCATCAGGAGGCCGAGGGTAACTATTTTTAACATTTTTCCGGGGTTTTATACAATTCCTGGTGATTTATACTGACAACTTGCATTTCGGGTCGGAAATCAATACCCATCAACACGGTAATTGACCTTGCCGGTGTCGGGATCCGTTTGGGGGACCTCCCTGGCAGGGTCGATCTGGGCCGTTGGATCAGGAACAGCAAAGTCTTTGATGGCAGGATTGTTCCATTTCCAGTACTTCGGGCTGTTGGTGGTGGCTTCAGGAGGGCTGACCGGGTAAAATGCGTAAGGGGAGACCACGGCGCGCCGCTGGAGGATGCGTTCTTTCGACACATTCAGGACCATGAAATCTGCTGCAAAGGTAAGTTCTCCGGTAGGGACATGATTCCTGACACTTTGTGTGGCCGAGAAGATGGTGTCATCCTCCGCCTGGAAGTGGGTAGCTACGGTAAGCCTGGGGGCCGGTTCGATCTGACTCATGAGATAGCCGAAGGCTCCCTGCGGCGTGTGTGAGCTGTTCTGCACCTGGAGTGCGTAATCGTAAGCCTTGATAAAGTTGGGATCGGTGGGAGGCAACCCTGAATTCTTGGCGGCCCAAACGTAGGCAGGCATCACCATTTCATGGATCAGCACATCGACCCCCTTGGCCTGTTCGATCACATCCTGGTTGGGTTTTGTATCGCCGGTAAAGATCACCGACATGTTATTCCACGTCAGTTTATAGCTCACCGATCCCTGCCGTGTATGAATGGCCGGAAAATGGGTGATGGTGACCCCTGTTTCCTGGTTGTGATAGGCGATGTTATCGTACGGGTGCCGTCCTGAATTCCTCCATTCAAGCTCGATGGGGATGATGGCATACCCGTCGTCGTCGGAGTCGTCGGCAACAGGGATGGGCGGCACCGGAAGTCCCCAGCTTAACTGTGTGGGTTTGATTTTCTGATAATCGGGATAGCTGGTCGGGCCAAAGCTGAAACTTTCGGTGTGCCACCGGTTCATCTCCCTCAACCGTTCGCAAAAGGCCTTGGTCCCATCCAGGTAAGGGCCCCGTCTGTTACCATCCGGATCGTGATAGATGAACCCGGAATCCTTAGGCCCAAAGATAAACAGGGGAGATTTCCGGTCCTCGGCCGGTCCGAAGCAGTAGATGTGCGTAAGGTCGCTGGTATGGTCGGCATGAAGATGGGTAAGAAATATCTTGTTCATCTTGCTCATCGGGACGCCCAGTGCATTGTACTTGGCCGAAACACCGGTGCCGCAGTCGAACACAAACTGATCTCCGCTGCCTACTTCAATGTAAACGCTGTTGCATTCCTGCGAAAGGCGCGGGATGCATGATGTCCCCAGGAAGGTGATGCGCATTTCGTTCGGGTCCAGCTTTTCGCCCGGTGTAAATTCAGGCAGGGAATCAAACAGGGAGTTGCTTTGGGCAGGATCGTATTCCGACGCGCTGAAAGGGCTTCCGGCACTGTTCAGCGAATTTCCCAACAGGAGTCCTCCAACGGAAGCTCCTGACAATTTTAACATTTGGCGCCTGGTTAGTTTCATACGGCTGTGTTCCTCCTTATTTCGGTCTGCGTAAATTGGTTCTCAATTTGGATCAGAGCACCAAATATAAATAATAATTCAGGGTTAGTCAATATTTTGGCGGATAAATTCGGAGAAGGAATATTAGGTTACCACAAGAGCCACCTTAGGCTGGAACGGTGATAAGTAGAAGTTAAATCTATCGAAATACAATCGAGTGACAGCCGCAGTGGCGTTGTGGTAACTAATATTCTGCAACAATCGAACGACAGCCGCAGAAACTTAAGCGTTAAACAATGCCGTCATCGTTACCTCATTCTGAACGAGGCCGGAATAGTTCGTTGGGTTTTTCACTCCATACGTTGTTACCATGGTCAGGAACAATGTTTTCCGGGTTTTCGTCCGATCACGAAAAACCTTCAATTTGTTTTCAAGCTCTTTTGCATAATTTTTGGTAATCTCATAATCACCCATAGAGAATTTCATCTCACAAACATTGATGCAGAGGTCCTGTCTGTCAATCAGCAAATCGATCTGAGCTCCTGGCTCCCCCTTTTGTGGCTTATAATGCCATACAGATGTTTCTGTATGTACATTTTCGATGCCCAGTGCTTTTTTAATCTGTTGGGCATGTTTCATGCAGATGCTTTCAAAAGCATAGCCACTCCAGCTTTTCCATGATGTTCCTGCTGAAAACCTGATCCATGAGCCTGGTCCCAGTGACCGGTTGTTTTCAATAAATTTTATATAGAAGTGTGAATATTCGTCTGTTAATTTATAGATGTTATCCTTTACCTTTCTGTCAAACGGAATATAGGGTGTGATAAAGCCTGATTCGGTGAGCTCTTCCAGTAATTGTGTAGCGCCGCCGCCTGAAGACAGCTTGCAACTTTCAATGATTTCATTCCTTGTAAGCCCTGAGCTTTTCCTGGCCAATGCCCTGATCACATCCGTGTGATATCGGGCATCATCGAACAAGGATTGATATAGGTTCTTGAATTCCTCATACAAAAAACCCTCTTTTGTGAAACAGATCCTATCGATAGCCTGGATAGCACTTTCTCCTCTTTCGATCTCTTTCAGATATTGGGGAATTCCACCCATCACCATATAGAGTTGCAACACCTGATATTTGTCAAGGTTTACTTTCCTTGACCTTAAATAAAATGCGGTTTCACTTATCGTGAATGGTAAAAGCCTTATTTTCCGCGTCACCCTGTTGTGTAAACCTCCCCTGTTATTTACAACTTTCTGTATCATCCACGAAGCGGCCGAGCCGCAAATGACAACCACCAGATTTTTTTGACGGGAGGCCCAGATATTCCAGAAATTTTCAAATGCCGGTAAAAAACCTGAACGCGGGGTCTCTATCCATGGAAATTCATCAAAAAATATTACCTTTTTTTGTTTTTTAATGACCGACAGAAGGTAATCGGTCAGCATTTTAAAAGCTTGTAGCCAATTGGCGGGTTTAGCAAGTGGCAAACTTCCTGAAGCTTTGGATAACATTTCACTGAAGTTTTCTAATTGCTGATCAAGTGTTGCGCCATGAATACCCGAAAATTCGAATACCAATTGTTTCTGAAAGGCATTGCGGATCAGAAATGTTTTGCCAACTCTTCGGCGACCATATAGCGCAAGCAGTTCAGCCTCGTCTGATTTTATAATCTTTTGCAAAAGAGACAGTTCAGCTTTTCTCCCAATGATACTTTCCATCTTTTAGCTATTTATATATCGCCAAATATACCATAATAATATATGTTATGGCAGAATAAAATAATTTATATTTCGCCAAATGTACACCTATTTCCCCCAATTGTCGCGATCGAGCGAACGGTAATTTATGGCTTCGGCCAGATGTTCCAGCTTTATATCCGCAGAGGATTCAAGGTCAGCGATGGTACGCGATACCTTGAGGATCCGGTCGTAGGCCCGCGCCGAAAGTCCGAGTTTGTCCATCGCTGTTTTCAACAAAATCGTACCCGTTTCCGAGAGTCGGCACACCTGCCTTAACATCCGGGAGGGAATCTGGGCATTGCAGAATATTCCCTTCAGACCTTCGAACCGCTGTTCCTGAATTTTTCTGGCCGCCATCACCCTGAGCCGGATCAGTTCGCTTTTTTCAGACTGCCGTTTGTCGTTTAATTTGTTAAAATCAACCGGCGTAACCTCAATATGGATATCGATGCGGTCGAACAGGGGCCCGGAGATCCGGTTAATATATCGCTGCACCTCCCCTCCTGCACACTGGCATGGCATGGCCGGATGGTTATAATAGCCGCATGGGCACGGATTCATGGCGGCCACCAGCATGAAACTGGCCGGGTATTCCAGGGTTACCCTGGCCCTGGAGATGGTGACAACCCGCTCCTCCATGGGTTGCCGGAGCACCTCCAGCACCGAACGCTTGAATTCGGGCAATTCATCAAGAAACAACACGCCATTGTGAGCCAGGGAAATTTCTCCGGGCTGTGGAATACCACCTCCCCCGACCAAAGCCATATTTGAAATTGTATGATGGGGCGCCCTGAAGGGCCTTGCCGAAATCAGCGATCGCTTTGTACCCAGCTTGCCGGCTACCGAATGTATTTTGGTGGTCTCTACAGCCTCCTGAAGATTCAACGGTGGCAGGATCGATGGCAGCCTTTTTGCCAGCATCGTTTTTCCGGCGCCGGGAGGTCCGATTAAGATGACATTGTGTCCCCCGGCTGCGGCAATCTCCAAGGCCCTTTTGATGGTTTCTTGTCCCCGTACATCGGCAAAATCGCATTCACCCTGCAAATCCTGATGATGGAACGCATCCTGTGCATCAGGCAGTACGGGTGAAAAGGTAGCGGTCTCATTGAAAAAATCGATCACCTCCCGCAAGGTTGACACCCCATACACATCCAAACCACCCACGATCGAAGCCTCCCGTGCATTCTGTGAAGGGAGAAGAATTCCTTTGAATCCCTTGCTGTGCGCCTCGATGGCGATGGGAAGCGCTCCTTTGATGGGCAGAAGCCCTCCGTCGAGCGAGAGCTCCCCCATGATCACGTACTTCTCCAGCTTTTCGGTCTTGATCTCTTCGTTGGCCGCCAGGATGCCAAGGGCGATCGTCAGGTCATAGGATGAACCCTCCTTGCGGATATCAGCCGGCGCCATGTTGATGATGATCTTTTTGCCCGGAATGCGGTAACCATTGGTGCGAAGTGCCGATTCGATGCGTTGGTGGCTCTCTTTCACGGCATTGTCAGGCAACCCGACCATGAAAAACTGAATTCCCTGATCCATATATACCTCCACCGTAACCATTGTAGCCCTTATCCCAAAGACGGCGCTGCCAAATGTCTTGACCAACATGATGAAATCATTTCCAGCTTAATCGCACAGGGAGGTAAAAGGTGGAAGGCAAAACAGGAAAGTTATCAACAACTTTAAAGCGTGACACATGACGCATGACGCGTGACAAAAAAATTGGTCATTGGTCATTGGTCATTGGTCATTGGTCATTGGTCATTGGTCATTGGTCATTCTTTGCTGGGTTTATATCCCGACTGGCTAAGTATTTTCTGTGCATCTTTCCCGGCCATCAACTCCTGAAGGGTTACCTCTGGGTGGTTTTCCATATATTTTCGTACGATTTGCCATCCGAGCCATTCTCCAAGCCGGGCAGGGGCCTCGCTCGAAAATTCCGCAGTAAAGGGGCCATCGGACATAAACGAGCGGATCAGCTTGCCATCGGTTGTATACAGCAACCGGTTCTCGATCACAGCCGCCCATACATTCGATTCATGACTGACAATCCAATCATACTGCGCTTTTGAATATCCGATCTTCAGCCTGTCCGCTGTTTGAGGAATCATGGCGTCAATGAAATAGATCCGTTTTCCCGATTCAACCATTTGTTCCAGCAGGTTATTCCCCGGAAGCTGAACAGGATGGGTCACATCCGCCAGTAATTTCATGCAATCAGGAAGGATGTTCTCCTGATTCATCCGCACAGCCCGGTATGCCGGAAGTCCATCAGAAAAATAGGGTTGAAAATCCTTTCCAAGGTAATTATCCAACCCGATCAGGAGCACACTGTCGGCAAACTGAACCGGGAATTCATAATCCCCTCCTGAGATATAGGTATACACCCTTGGGATCCTCTTTCCGGGATAATAATAGAGATAATGGCTGAATGCATTGGTCAGATCCCTCTCCAGCCATTCCAGATTGCTGTACTTCCCCGCCACGGCTTTCTGGAATGCCATGTTGCGCGGATTTTCAAGATAGGCTGTCAGGTCGGTGAGTTTTGCAGGATCCCCCAGATCCGTATCAAGAAAAAAACGGTAGGCAGGTTTCAGAGATTCGAGATCTGCCTGAAGCCGGTCATGCTTCACGTTGAACAGATCCAGGTCATACCTGTGAATCTTCACCGCCGGAAGGTCTATCTTCGAAACATCCACATTTAACCGCTGATTTGCCGGTCCGCATCCGGAAAGAAGGAACATCAGACATCCTGAAAAAAAACCGGTGAATTTTAATAAACGAACCATGGGTTGAAAATTTAACTGAATGAGCGCTTTATTCAAAGGGGTCAGGCTACCAAACGCATTTCCCTGTTGATTATTTTTGGATAAAAATATGAAGAATCATCCATTGCCTGGAAGATAAATCCCTATTTTTGCTTCGATGGGTTCTCCTGATCACTGTAAAAACATTGAAAATGAAAAAATTATATACCTTTTCCTTTGCCATTCTCCTGATTACTTTTCCTGCACTGATCTTCAGCCAGGCAAAAGCTCCCCTGAAACTGGGATTGAAAATAGCCCCCAACATCGGATGGATGAGCCCGGGAACCAAGGGATATTCAAGTGACGGGGCCCGATTTGGAGCGACCATCGGATTTGTGAGCGACTACTATTTTACTGAAAATTACGCCATTTCCACCGGCTTCAACTTTCAGTTTTTAAATGGGAAGCTGAGCTATACCGACTCCCTCGCAATAAATGATAACAAGAAGCCTGTTTATGGCGATGTTTCCCGGAAGTATAATTTCCTCTACCTCGAGATCCCCATCATGATCAAGATGCAGACAAATGTCTTCGGCAAATTTTCTTATTACGGACAAATCGGATTGGGCACGGGTTTCCGCATAAAAACCACGGTAAAGGAGCATTTTGTACCGGCCACCGGCAATGCGGTTGATCAGCAATACGATTTCAACGGAGGAACCACCCTTATCCGTGAATCGATTCTGGTGGGCATCGGCTGTAATTATCATGTGGATAAATCAACACAGATATTTATCGGCTTAAGCTATTCCAATTCGCTCAACAACGTACTTACCGGGGCGAATAACAAATCAGGCCTCAATGAAAAAAGTATGCTGAATTATGCAGAACTCAACATTGGCGTCCTTTTTTAATCGATCGCAATGAAGATCGCACTGGCTCAATTGAACTATCATGTGGGTGATTTCGGGGACAATGTTTCACGTATAATCGAGTGCATTGAACGGGCGAAAACGCACCATGCGGATGTCGTCGTATTTGCTGAACTTTCGGTGTGCGGATATCCTCCCCGTGATTTTCTTGAATTCGACGATTTCATCAAACGGTGTGAAGAGGCCGTGGGTAAAATTGCATCGGTATGCCATGGCATTGCGGCCGTTGTCGGTGCTCCATCTGTCAACCCTGCATCAAAAGGAAAACCGTTGTATAATACCGCCTGGTTTCTGGCCGATGGCGCTGTGCGCGCAAAAACCCACAAAACACTTTTGCCGAATTACGATGTATTCGATGAATACCGCTATTTTGAACCCAACCGGCTTCCGGCTTCGGTTGTCACCTACAATGACACCCGGTTTGCAGTGACCATCTGCGAAGATCTGTGGAATATTACCGACGATCCGCTCTATGTGCGCAATCCGATGGAGGAGTTGGCCGGCCTCCATCCCGATGTCATCATCAATATGGCCGCCTCCCCTTTTAACTATACCCAATCGGTGAACCGGCGCAATGTACTTGTGCGGAATGCAAAAACATATGCAACACCCCTGATTTATGTAAACCAGGTTGGCGGACAAACTGAACTCATTTTCGACGGAGGCTCGATGGTGGTTGATGCCCACGGTGAAGTCGTGGCCACCCTGAAAGAGTTTGAGGAGGATTTTTCCATCATTGAACTCCCAAAAGAAAAATCCCTAAATCCCCACATCTCCACATCCCCACATCCCCAAATCCTCACATCCCCAAATCCTCACATCTCCACATCCCCAAATTCCCCAAATTCCCCCGAGTCCATCCGCCAGATTCAGGCTGCGCTGATTCTGGGCATACGCGACTATTTTGAAAAATTGGGTTTCTCGAAGGCGATTCTTGGTTTATCGGGAGGGATCGATTCGGCCGTCACCCTGGTTCTTGCGGTAAAGGCACTTGGAAACGAACATGTCAGGGCCATCCTTCTCCCGTCGCAGTTTTCGTCGGAACACAGCATTGCCGATGCCCGTCAGCTGGCTGAAAACCTGCACGTACCCTATGATATCATCCCCATCGAAGAGGCCTTTCACACCTTCGAAAAAATCCTTCAGCCCCAGTTTGCAGGATTGCCCTTCAACCTCACCGAAGAGAACATCCAGGCAAGAATCCGGGCCGTCATCCTGATGGCCCTGTCCAATAAATTCGGGTATATCCTGTTGAACACCTCCAATAAAAGTGAGGCTGCCGTTGGCTATGGCACCCTGTATGGCGATATGTGCGGCGGATTGTCGGTTCTCGGGGATGTGTACAAAACCCAGGTTTATGCGCTGGCACGGCTCATCAATGCCGAATCGGAGATGATCCCTGAGAACTCCATCCTTAAACCGCCTTCGGCAGAATTGAGGCCCGGGCAGAAGGATTCAGATTCGTTGCCTGATTACGATATTCTCGACCAGATACTGTATGGCTACATCGAGCAACGCAAAGGCCCCGGCGAACTCATGGCAGCGGGGTTTGATGCGTCGGTCGTGAAAAGGGTTCTGAAGCTGGTCAATACCAGCGAATACAAACGGGCACAAACACCACCCATCCTTCGGGTTTCACCCAAGGCGTTTGGCACAGGCCGTCGCATGCCCATTGCAGCAAAGTATCTATCCTAGAAGACCGCAGCGACCGAATCCAACGATTTATTCAGCTGTAACCGAATCCAACGATTTATTCAGCTGTAACCGACTCCACCGATTTAATTTCGGGAAGTGCACGTATGACTGCTGCTTCAATCCCGTTTTTGAGTGTCATGCGGCTGTGCGGACAATTTCCGCACATGCCCAAAAGCCGGATGTTGACGGTATTGTCTTCCGTAATATTCACATATTCCACGTCACCTCCATCAGCCTGAAGATAAGGACGGATCTGCTCAATTACATTTTTTACTTTTGATACAAGTTCTTCGTTTGCAACCATATGAAATAGATTTGAGGATTTGAGAATTTGAGAATTATTTTGTCACTCCTTCGAAAACCTCCCTGATCGAATTGGTGATGGCAACCTGCTGGGCTACCTGTTCGGCCAATTGGATAAAGGCGGCGGTTACCGGCGATAGGTCATCCACCGCGATCGGACTTCCGGCATCACCAGATTCAGCGATGGTCGAAACAATCGGGATCTGACCAAGAACCGGAATGTTCAGCTCCATGGCTAATTTCTCACATCCCCCCTGTCCGAAGATAAAATATCTCTTCTCCGGAGATTCAGGCGGTGAGAAATAGGACATGTTTTCAACCAATCCAAGGATGGGGATGTTGATCTTGTCGTTCCGGAACATGTCAGCTGCCTTGCGCACATCGGCGATGGCAACCTGCTGCGGCGTGCTTACGATGATCGCGCCCGTAAGCGGAAAATCCTGGATCAGCGTGAGGGGAATGTCGCCCGTTCCGGGAGGAAGGTCGATCACCATGTAATCAAGCGCTCCCCATTCGGCATCATTGAACAGTTGACGCAGCGCCATCGAAGCCATCGGTCCCCGCCAGATCAGCGCCTTCGACTGATCAACGAAAAAGCCTATGGACAACACCTTCACGCCAAATTTTTCAAATGGATAAACAAAGGTTTTACCCTCTTTGTCGTAGCCGGTCGGGCGTTCATTCAGCATCCCGAACATCATCGGAATGGATGGACCGTAGATATCGGCATCGATCAAACCGACCTTCGCACCGGTTTTCGCCAGCGCCACCGCCAGGTTTACCGCAACCGTCGACTTCCCTACGCCCCCCTTGCCGGAACCCACAGCAATGATGTTTTTCACATCTTTCAACATCGCATCCGTCTCCTTGCGGCGTGACGTGACCCGGGAGGTCATTTCGACGACAACTTCGAGGGAGGGATGGACAAACTGATGGATTGCATCGATGCAGGATTGACGGATCTGATTCTTCAGAGGACAGGCCGGCGTTGTGAGTACCACATCAAAGCTGACTGTATTGCCGTCGACTTTGATGTTCTCGATCATGTTCAGGGTGACCAGGTCCTTTTTTAAATCCGGGTCATCCACATGTCTGAGCGCTTCAATAATCTGGTTTTTATCTATGTTCATCGTTATCGTAATTTTTAATTTAGCTCTTTAATTTCCAAATCTTCAAATCTTGAGTCCACTCCGAAAAGTCGGAAGGACTATTTAGATTAAATTGATTTATAATAGCAGTTACACGTATTCATTTTTGTTGTAGTTATAAACAAATGATTGTCAGTAACTTA